>Ga0193719_10000102_pt1 | contig 26699 bp, 19 predicted proteins | sample U2a2metaG_FD_160103 | JGI IMG/M metagenome (GOLD analysis project Ga0193719, IMG submission 160103) | Soil microbial communities from a riparian zone of the East river system, Colorado, United States - U2a2 | ecosystem: Environmental > Terrestrial > Soil > Riparian zone | place: USA: East... | reverse complement strand
GGTCTCGAACCCGCGGCTTACATTTTGCTGACCATTCATCGCGCGGAGAATACAGATTCAGTTGAGCAGATGGTCAAGGTCGTGGAATTGCTAACCCAACTGAAGCGCCCGACGGTCTTTCCCATGCATCCACGGACCCGTGATCGTCTGACCAGTGCGCCAAAACTCCGAAGCCTGCATAAGGCGCTGCTGAGCGCGGAGAACATGCGAGTGATCGATCCGGTTTCCTATCTCGACATGCTGGCACTCGAAAGTAATGCGCGCCTAGTGCTCACGGACTCCGGCGGAGTGCAAAAGGAAGCCTACTTCTTGGGTGTGCCGTGTCTCACGCTTCGTGACGAAACCGAGTGGACAGAGACCCTTAAGGGCGGCTGGAATCGCCTGGTGGACGCTCCTTCCAAAAGTACACTCCCGTTGTTGGAGAGTTTGTGGGCGCGAAATGGCAACCGGCCCAAGGGAAGGCCAAATCTATCCGCCTTCGGAGATGGGCAAGCCGCAAGGATAACGGTAAGTTGTCTGATTCAAGAAGTTGCTGAAAGGCGGAAGAAACAGGCATGACACAAAACCGAGTATTGGTGACAGGAGCGGCCGGCTTTTTGGGCTCCCATTTGGCAGATGCTCTTCTTGCAAAGGGCTACCGAGTAATTGCAGTCGATAACCTATCTCATGGTTCACTCGACAACCTGAAGGAAGCATCGCGCAACCCGAATTTCGAGTTCCACGAACAGGACGTTTGCGATCTGCCTGCGATGCGCCGCGCATCCGAGGGTGTGTCATTGATTGCGCATCTCGCGGCTTTCAAAATACCCCGCTATGGCAAAGCCATTGATACGCTGCTTATCAACTCGCAGGGAAGTCACAACATGCTGCAGCTTGCCACCGAGCTGAAGGCTAAGTTTGTCTTGGCATCGACCTCCGATGTTTACGGAAAGAACCCAGTTATTCCGTTTTCCGAAGACAGCGATTCGATTCTCGGCTCTTCGACAATCGCCCGCTGGGCCTACGCATCCTCGAAACTCTTTGATGAACACCTCGTGTTTGCCTTTGCCGACGCTTATGGAATTGCGGCAAACGTGGTTCGCATTTTCGGTTCGTACGGCCCGCGTCAAAACCTGACCTGGTGGGGCGGACCACAATCCGTGTTCATTGGCTCGATCTTTCGTGGAGAGGTAGTTCCGATTCACGGTGACGGTTTGCAAACACGCAGCTTCACGTACGTGTCTGATACCGTTCGCGGGATTCTTGCCGTGATGGAAAATGGGCCCTCCGGAGAGATCTTCAACATCGGCAGCACGCACGAAATCTCCATCGTGGATCTGGCTAAACTGATCCATCGCCTTGCCGGCGTGGACGATCCGCTGAAGATGAAGTTCACTCCTTACAATGAAATTTCTGCTGGACGCAAGTACGAAGATGTTCGCCGGCGAGTACCAGACGTGAGCAAGGCCGGCCGGCTTTTGGGTTTTGGAGCGAAAGTGAGCCTTGAAGAAGGATTGAAAACAACCATTGAGTGGCAACGCGCCTTGCACGAGCAGGAATTGCTTACCAGCCAGTTTCCCTTCCCAATAATTCTCGCGGATGCCAGTCATTTAGAAAAATGAAAACACACGACTTGGAAATCGGTTCTACCGCGTTGCTGGACTCGCCCGTAGAGTCTGGCTCGGTCCAACCAGCTGCCAATAGCGTATTCCGAGCAATTATTGGGCGCTGGTGGGTTGCGTTTTCGGCGTCATCGCTGTTTGTGGTCAGCGGTCATCTCCTGATCAAGGCCGGATTAAATGCGGCGACGGCGTCTCAGTATGTAGGGTTCGCGCGAGTCGTTCATTCAGTTCTTCAGGTGGAAGTCATTGCCGGATTGCTGATCTACTTCCTCGGTTCGGTCTGCTGGATGATTGCCGTGGCGCAACGTGAGATCAGCTTCCTATATCCGCTCTCCAGCATCAACTACGTGCTGGTCGTCGTGACCAGTTATGTGCTGTTCTCCGAAGCAGTCTCGTTGCAACGCGCATCCGGCGTGGCAGTGATTGTGCTCGGTATGGCCCTGATGAACCGGCGGGCAGGAACCGCGTCGGCATGAATGCAAAGTTGATGATCTGGGCTAGCGTAGCGCTCAGTGCCCTGGCGCAAATCTTCTTGAAGCATGGCCTCAGCAATCTGCAACGCGCAATTGGCGCTAACAGAAGCGTACTCTCGCTGGGGTTGGGGGTTATTCGTCAAGGCTTCGTTTGGCTCTGGGGCTTGTGCTTCGTAGCCGCGACGGGTCTCTGGTTACTTGGCTTGCAAAAATTGGACCTTTCCTACGCCTATCCGCTGGTGGCAGCGGGATATGTCCTGGTTAGCATTCTGTCGGCGTTTTTCTTTCATGAGCGGGTCGATCGAAACCGCTGGGCCGCTGTCGTGGTCATTTCTCTGGGCGTGTTGCTTATCGCAGGCAGCTAAACACAATGGAATCGTATAAGAATCTAAGAGGCAGGAAAGTCGGAATTCTCGGAGGCGGAATCACCGGCCTAACGTCGGCCTTTTATCTCCTGCGGGCCGGCGCCGAAGTCACGGTGTTTGAGAGTCGCCCACAACTTGGTGGTCTTGCAACCTATTTTAATTTTGGCAAGTTCAGCTGGGACAAATTTTATCACTGCATCCTTACGTCGGATAAGCCGCTACTGCAGCTGGTTGATGATCTTGGTCTCACCTCCGAAATGCGCTGGACAGAAACAAAGGTTGGTTTCTTCGCAGATCAGGCCCTTTACCCAATGACCAGCAGCCTTGATTTTCTTCGTTTTCGGCCACTCAGCCTATGGCAGAAAGGGCGACTCGGTCTTGGTGTGCTGTATGCCTCGCGGATTAAGGAAGGACGCCCCCTGGAAAGGTTTCTGGCATCGGCGTGGCTGACCCGAATCTTCGGAGCAGCTAATTACCGCAAGATGTGGGGCCCACTTCTAAAGTGCAAGCTGGGAGCGTGCCGCGAGGAGGCCTCGGCTGCCTTTATCTGGGCTACGATCTCCAGGCTCTATTCGACCCGTGAAAAAGGTGCCAGCAAAAAGGAGCGCTTAGGATATGTGCGTGGTGGATACCGCACGGTCGTAAGCCGCTTGATTTCCGAAATCGAAAGCATGGGCGGGAACATTGGGACTGGTTCTACGGTCGAGCATGTGACCGGGTCAGGGGGGGCGGTAGAAATTACGACTTCCAAGGGCTCTTTTCTTTTCGACCATGTCATTTCTACGGTTCCGAGTCCCGCGCTGGCGAGGATTGCGCCACAACTTGACAGCGAATATGTGAAGAAGCTCTTGCAGGTAAAGTATCTCGGCGTGGTTTGTTTCGTTCTGGTCCTGAAGCGAAAACTAAGTCCTTATTACGTTACTAACTTGACCGACGAAGATCTTCCATTCACCGGTATCATCGAGATGACTAATTTGATTTCCGGCGAAGAAACGGCCGGCTTTCACCTTGTCTATTTACCGAAGTATACGTCACCGGGTGATCCCATGTTTGAGGCCAGTGACGACCAGATCTGGCAGACATTCTGGAAGTCTCTGAAGCGAATATTTCCCGACCTGAACGAATCAGAGATAGAAAAACGGTACTTGTTCCGCGAACGATTTGTGCAGCCGATTCCGGTTCTGCACTACTCCGATCTGGTCCCTTGCATGCGCACCAATGTGGAAGGGCTTCTCGTGGGCAATACGACGCAGATCATCAACTCCACCCTAAACAATAACGAGATGGTGAAAATCGCCAAAAGGGCAATAGAAACATTGGCGGAGGACTGCGCCATTTCACGCCTTACTTCGGTCCACACGTCAGACACAAAGATTCCGGATGTTGCGCCAATGCCCTACTGATAGGGCTCTACCCAGTCCACACACCCAACAATGGAGAACACGCTGGCCACCGGCTATCCAGGGTAAGTCCCACAGATGTTCCCCATCGCGTCCGCGATGACCCCATCACGATCGAAGCGACGGACCACACTATGCGCAGCCTGCACCGACATCTGATAGTTTTCGCCCTTCTGTACTTCGTTGGTCTCAATGTGTCTGCCTTTGCCAGTTGCTCAGCTCCCGCCAACGCCATTGAGGCCGAGAACTGCCTGCCCGGCACGCCGCAGAGCACATGGGACGTGAATGGCGCCGGGGACCAGACCATCCAGGGCTTCGCCACGGACATCAGCTACAACGTTGGCAGCACCGTCCGCTTCAAGATCGACACGCCTGCGAGCGCGTATACGATCACGATCTATCGCATGGGTTATTACGGCGGCAACGGCGCACGCCAGATAACTCCTGTCGCTCCCTCGGCAACCTTGCCTCAGAGCCAACCCGTCTGCATCAAGAATACGACGGTTGGGTTGAATGGTTCAGGACTGTATGACTGCGGAAACTGGGCAGTGTCAGCCTCGTGGACAATCCCCTCGACCGCGACCTCGGGAATTTATTTTGCTAAGCTGGTGCGAACTGATACAGGGGGTTCGAGCCATATCTTCTTCGTAGTTCGCAATGATGCTAGCCACTCCGACCTGCTCTTCCAAACCTCGGATGAAACTTGGCAGGCTTATAACGACTACGGACTGGGGAGCCTCTATGGAACCAACAGCACGAATTTCGTCCAGGACAGTCGATCCTACAAGGTAAGCTACAATCGGCCCTTCCACACGCGGGTGATGGAGAACGGTGTCAGCTGGGTGTTCAATTCCGAATATCCCATGGTCCGCTTCCTGGAGGCGAACGGCTTCGATGTTAGCTATTTCTCCGGAATCGACAGCGATCGCAACGGCTCGCTGATACTCAATCACAAAGCCTTCATGTCGGTGGGGCACGATGAGTATTGGTCCGGCAATCAGCGCACCAATGTGGAGGCAGCCCGCGATGCAGGCGTGCACCTTGCGTTCTTCAGCGGCAATGAAGTGTTCTGGAAAACGCGTTGGGAGAACAGCATTGATGGTACCAATACTCCTTATAGGACGTTGGCCTGCTACAAAGAAACGCACGCCAACGCGGTGATTGACCCGTTGGATCCTCCCACCTGGACCGGCACTTGGCGTGATCCTCGCTTCAGCCCGCCGGCGGATGGAGGTCGACCAGAAAACGCGTTGACCGGCACCATATTCGCGGTCAATGGTCCCGAGATTCCGCCGCTTTCCATTCAGATTCCCGCTGCCGACGGCAAAATGCGCTTCTGGCGCAATACTTCGGTTTCCGCCCAAAGTCCGGGACAAACTGTCACGCTGCCGGCCGGAAGCCTAGGGTTTGAGTGGGATATCGACGCCGACAACGGATTCCGCCCCGGCGGCCTGTTCCATTTGTCCACGGCTACCTACGCCATCTCAAACGACTTCTTGCTGGACTTCGGGACAAACTACGGGGCTGGCACCGCCACCCATAACATGACCCTATACCGCGCTCCAAGCGGAGCACTGGTATTCAGCTCGGGTTCCATGCAATGGTCGTGGGGTCTCGATGCAAATCACGACGCCCCGGATTATCCGGGTTTTGCCGCCGACATTCGCATGCGGCAGGCGACGGTTAACCTGTTTGCTGATATGGGAGTGCAGCCCGCCACGCGGCAGACCGACCTGGTTGTCGCCGCCCCATCCCCGGACAACGTGCCACCCAATTCGACCATTGTCGCTCCCACGTCTGGTACGACGGTGTCAGTCGGTTCCACGGTCGCAATCACGGGCACCGCAACGGACACGGGTGGCGTAGTTGGAGGGGTGGAAGTTTCGGTTGACGGTGGCAGCTCCTGGCATCCGGCCGTGGGGCGGGGGAACTGGACCTACAATTGGACCCCGACCACTGCCGGCTCGGCCGATATCCGCAGCCGCGCGGTTGACGACAGCGCAAACCTTGAGACTCCATCCGCTGGCGTCAACATTGTGGTCGCGAATCAAACCTGCCCGTGTTCGACCTGGAACGCGAACACGACGCCAGGCACCGTGGATAGCGGAGATGGCACGGCCGGTGAATACGGTGTCAAGGTCCGCTCCGACGTGAGTGGGGTGATCACCGCTATTCGTTTCTATAAGAGTTCCGCAAATACTGGCACTCATGTTGGGCACCTGTGGAGCAACACTGGAACTCTGCTCGCTTCGGCAAATTTCGCGGGTGAGTCGAGTTCCGGATGGCAACAGGTCAGCTTCAGCTCTCCCGTGACCATTACAGCCGGTGCTACCTATATCGCGTCCTACTATGCGCCCAATGGCCACTATTCGTTCGATGCCGGCTACTTCGCGACCGGCGGCGTCGATAATCCGCCGTTGCATCTGTTGGCCGATGGTATTGATGGCCCAAACGGCGTCTATGCATACAGTCCCAGCAGTACCTTTCCGACATCCACCTTCAACTCCAGTAATTACTGGGTTGACGTGGCTTTCGCGTCGGGTGGACCGGATACCACGCCGCCGACAGTGACGTCGTTTTCTCCTCAGAGTGGATCGACCGGCGTCAATCCATCCTCCGCCGTTACCGCAACATTCAGCGAAGCGATTGACCCAACTACCATTAACAGCAATACATTCCAGCTGCTCAATAGTTCTAATGCGGTGGTAAGCGCAACAGTCTCTTATAACAATTCGACTCAGACGGCAACTCTGCAGCCTTCTGCCGTTTTGGCAAATTCCGCTGCCTACACGGTTGTGCTGCATGGCGGCTCGGTCGATCCGCGGATCAAGGATCTTGCCGGGAACGCGATGACAGCCAATGTCAGCTGGGCATTCAATACGGCAGCGCCCCCCGCAAACGATGGTCCTGGCGGTCCGATTCTGGTGATTTCTTCGACGTCAAATCCGTTTACACGGTATTACGGTGAAATCCTGCGTGCGGAAGGTATGAATGAGTTCCTGGTGCAGGATGTCTCTGGTGTGACCTCCTCAACCTTGGCGGCTTACGACGTCGTGATCCTGGGCGATATGTCGCTGACCAGTGCGCAGGTTTCGATGCTAACCACCTGGGTGAATGGGGGAGGCCGATTGATTGCCATGCACCCAGACAAGCAACTGGCCGGTTTGCTGGGTCTTAACAGCACATCAGGAACTAAGACGGATGCCTACCTTTTGGTGAACACGGCGAGCGGGCCGGGAGCGGGAATTGTAGGCCAGACCATGCAATACCATGGTGTTGCCGACATGTATACGCTGAACGGGGCGTCGAGTTTGGCGACTCTGTATTCCAGCGCAACAACTCCAACCACCTCACCCGCTCTGACGCTGGTGAACGCCGGCGCCGGTCAGGCCGCCGCCTTTACTTATGATCTGGCACGGTCCATTGTCCAGACCAGGCAAGGCAATCCGGCATGGTCTGGGCAGAAACGCGACGGCCAAATTCCACCGATTCGTCCAGATGATCTCTTTTTCGGCAATGCAAGCTTCGATCCCGAGTCTGATTGGGTTGATCGTGATAAAGTTGCAATCCCACAGGCAGACGAACAGCAGCGACTGCTGGCCAACTTGGTCTTGCAGATGAACGGTGCTCGCAAGCCGCTCCCTCGTTTCTGGTATTTCCCGAGTGGATTCAAAGCAGTCGTCGTGATGACGGGCGACGACCATGGGTCCTACTATAGCTCGGGCCACACAATAGAGCGTTTCAACGATTTTCTCGCCGCCAGCTCGTCCGGGTGCTCCGTGGCTGACTGGCAGTGCGTTCGGGCGTCTGCATATCTGTTCCCACAGGTTCTGGCGAGTAACCCACTTAATGATTCCCAAGCCGCAAGCTACGCTGCACAGGGGTTTGAAATCGGAGTTCACGTGGATTCCGTCCCTGACTGTTCCACATGGACGGGTTCCCAGCTCGATTCCTTCTACACCAATCAGCTCGCGTCGTTTGCTGCACAATTTCCAAGCGTGCCTGCACCCCGCACGCATCGGATGCACTGTGTTTCCTGGGGTGACTACGACACAGAGCCGCAGATTGACCTTGGGCACGGCATTCGCCTCGACACCACTTATTACTATTGGCCCGCCCCCTGGGTGAACAATGTGCCAGGCCTCTTCACTGGCTCCGGCATGCCCATGCGCCTTACCGATCGCAACGGTAACCTTTTCGATGTATATGAAGCAGTCACACAGATGACGGACGAGTCCGGCCAGACCTATCCCTTCAACATCAATGTTCTTCTTGGCAATGCATTGGGGTCTACAGGGTACTACGGCGCGTTTGTAGCAAATATGCACAATGACGACTACCCCGGCCCGGGAGCAGACGCCATCGTGGCGGCGGCCCAAGCCAATGGTGTTCCGGTTGTGTCTTCATTGCAGATGCTGACCTGGCTCGATGGCCGTAACTCCTCCAGTTTTGGTTCGCTGTCCTGGAATGGCAGCATCTTGAGTTTTACCATCTCAGCAGGAACGGGTGCGCGGAACCTGCGGGCAATGGTGCCCACTAGTTCGACAGCAGGGTTGCTGACGAGCATTATTTTCAACGGAAGCCCGCTCAGCTTCACTACGCAAACCATCAAGGGTGTTCAATACGCCTTTTTCAACGCAAGCTCGGGATCGTATCAGGCGAGGTATGGTGCAGGTAGTTCGTTCTCTATCTCGGGAACCATCAGCGGCAGCGGAGGCAGCGCCGCCACGGTAGCTCTGAGTGGTACGGCCACCGCTTCCACTACCGCAGATTCTTCCGGCAATTACAGCTTCACCGGCTTACTCAACGGATCCTACACGGTCACGCCAAGCAGGGCTGGCTTCACTTTCACTCCGACGAGTCAGACCGTCACAGTAAATGGCTCCAGTGTGCCTGCGACTAATTTCACCTCTACCGCCCTTCCAACCTTCAGTATCTCGGGAACCATCAGCGGCAGCGGAGGCAGCGCCGCCACGGTCACTCTGGGCGGTGCGGCCAACGCCACGACTACCGCAAATGCATCCGGGATTTATACCTTCACCGGCTTACTCAACGGGTCCTACACGGTCACGCCCAGCAAGAGTGGTTTCACGTTCACACCCACCAGTCAAAGCGTTCCAGTGAACGGGGCCAGCGTTGCCAACGTCAACTTTACCTCCTCGGCCGTGGCCCCAGGCACGCTGGCGGTGGATGTTGTCGTGTTTCGGGATAACCCCGCGGCGGGCACGAGCGTCACCAGTCCCACTTTCTCAACGACTTCAGGGAACGAATTGCTCCTGGCTTTTGTGGGCGCCGATAACCCTGGCAGTAGCCCGAATACCGTCGTAAACAGCGTGGCCGGCGGGGGATTAACCTGGGTCCTGGTCGGGAGAACCAACGCGCAGTTCGGCACATCAGAAATCTGGCGGGCATTTGCGTCTTCTCCCTTGTCAAACGTTTCGGTCACCGCGAACTTCTCGATCTCCGCTCCAGTGTCCACCCTTACCGTGATCAGCTTCACCGGGGTAGATATTTCGGGCACGAACGGGGCGGGGGCTGTTGGGGCGACCGGCACCGCGAACGCCGCGAGCGGTGGTCCGACGGCGAGCTTGGTGACGACTCGCAACAACTCACTCGTATTCGGCGTCGGCAATGATTGGGATCAGGGAGTCGCACGAACGCCTGGGCCAAATCAAAGTCTCGTACACCAATATCTCGCGGCAAATGACGATACGTACTGGGTACAAAGACAGAATGCTGTCACCCCGCTGAGCGGCACCACGGTAACGATCAATGACACTGCGCCAACCACTGATCGATACAATTTAAGTATTGTCGAAATCCTGCCTGCCATTGGTCTGCCCCCACCCACCTTTACCATTTCGGGAGCGATCAGCGGCAGCGGAGGCAACGCGGCGACACTGGCGTTGAGCGGCACGTCTAGCGCCACAGCGACCTCCAATGCCACCGGAAGCTACGCCTTCGACGGCTTGGTCAACGGGTCCTATACTGTGACTCCCAGCAAGGCTGGATTTACCTTCACGCCGGTCAGCCAAAACGCGACTGTGAGCAATGGCAACGTAACTGCCGTGAACTTTACATCCGTGGCTGCGCCGAGCTTCAGTGTCTCGGGCACGATCAGTGGCACTGGAGGGAACGCTGCGACGGTCGTGCTGAGTGGCGCGACAAACGCCACGACGACGGCGAATGCCTCCGGTAACTATACTTTCAGCACCTTGGCCAACGGCTCTTATTCTGTGACCCCGAGCAAGAATGGTTTTACTTTCACACCGGCGACCAGCAGCGTCTCAGTAAGTGGTGCGAGTGTCACAGGGGTGAACTTCACCTCGGTCGCGGTGACCTTGTCGTCTGTAACATTGAGTCCCAGCACCCTGACAGGAGGATCTAGTTCCACCGGGACCGTGACGCTGACCGGACGCGCACCGGCGGGTGGCGCCCTAGTGGCCTTAGCCAGCAGCAATACCGCAGCTGCCACCGTGCCCGCTGGCGTGACGGTTGCGGCGGGAGCGACAACTGCCACCTTCGCAGTCACGACAAGCGGTGTGGCGACCAATACTTCCGTCACCATCACAGGAACATATGGTGTTAGCAACAGCGCCACTCTCACCGTCAATGCGGCGATCCTGTCTACTTTGACTATTACTCCCACCTCCGTCGTTGGAGGCAATAACTCGACTGGTACAGTAACCTTGAGCGGAAAAGCACCCTCGAGTGGGGCGGTCGTCAATTTGGCAAGCAGCAATACATCTGTCGCGACTGTTCTCGCGACAGTGACTGTTCCGAGCGGAGCCACGAGTGCAACATTTACAATCACGACTCGCGGCGTCGCGGCCTCGAGTTCTTCAACCATTTCGGCGACTTATGCAGGGGTTACGAAGACAAGCGTCCTCACCGTGACGGTCGCGACTTTAAGTTCCCTTACCTTGACTCCGAGTACGGTGACAGGAGGTAGCTCCTCGACCGCAACTCTTACATTGAATGGTGCCGCGCCACCCTCAGGTGCTGTCGTCTCCACGCGCAGCAGCAACACGCTTGTGGCTACCGTCCCACTTTCAGCCACCGTACCCAGCAATGCAAAGACGGTGAACTTTACGGTCACCACGAACGTAGTGCACGGAACCTCGGCGAGCATCTCAGGAACGTACCGGGCGACCACCAGAACAGCGACACTAACCGTGCAGTAAATGGCCTTTAAATAAAGTCAGCTGTCAGAAATCTCGCACATATTGGTGCATCACATGAACCTACTTCCAAAACGAACACTCCGTTCACGGGCGCAGTCGGCAATGGTCTTATTCTGTGCTATTTCGGCGGGAACGATGTTGGCACAAGAACCAACGAAAAAGCAGCAGGAGTCAATCCCAATCGCGACCGCCGGAACAGCCGACGTGGTGGCAAGCGCGGCACAGGCAACGAAGGCATCTTCTGATGAGAGCTTCAGGATTGGCGCAGACGACATATTGGCGATCAATGTTTGGAAAGAGCCCGATATATCGCGTTCGATTCCGGTGCGGTCTGACGGGAAAATAACGCTGGCGCTCATAGGCGACCTCCAGGCCAGCGGCAAAACTCCCAGCCAATTAGGACAGGAAATTGCCAGCAAGTTGCAGAACTATATTTCGGAACCGGAAGTTACAGTTACGGTTCAGGAAATTAGGAGTCAGCGATTCAATATTCTCGGGCAAGTAACAAAGCCCGGATCGTATTTGCTCTCAAACTCCGCGACTGTATTGGACGCGATTGCCATGGCTGGTGGCTTCCGCGATTTCGCCAAGAAAAAGTCAATCTACGTGTTGCGACAGAACGGCGATGGTGCGCAATCGCGCTTGCCTTTCAACTACCCGGCGGTGGCTAAGGGCAAGAACCCGGAACAGAATGTGCGACTTCAGCCTCGCGATACGGTGATCGTCCCCTGACCAACATGCGCGCTCGAACACATCTCGCTGCTGTTCTGGCCTTGGCTGCGATGCCGCTGTGGTCACAGGTGGAATCATCAGGAGCGGCGCCAACAGGGGAGGAAGCTCCTATGTTCACCCCCGCGCCGCTAAGCGACGAAGGCTATTCCTTGACCTTCGCCTCGGAGAGGCCGCGTACAAATTATGTGCGGGGAGGGTTGAACGTCCAAGGCGCATATGACACCGAACTACCCTTCAGCGGACGGGCGATTGGCGACATCAGTTACACAGTGTCACCCAGCATTTCTCTGGCTCAGTCCAGGTCGCGAACCAGTTGGGATCTAACCTATAGTCCCGGCTTTAGGTTCTATCAACATAATAGCTTTCTCAACGGAACGGATCACAATTTGGCACTTGGTTTCCAGTATCGACTGAGTCCGCACGTAACCCTGAAGGTGGCAGATTCTTTCCAGAAGATGTCCACCGTGTTGAATGCGGCGGACGACCAGAATGCCTCTAATCAACATTCCGGTGGTGTGCAAGGTCCAAGCCAATCAATTGTACTTCCTGCAACCCCCAGGATCACCCACTTCAGCGACGTCGAAATGACTTATCAATTCGGTCAGAATTCGATGATCGGCGCCAAGGGGTCCTTGTCAGGATTGTGGTATCCGAATCGGGCTAGCCTTTCCGGGCTGTTTGACTCGACCACGGAGGCCGGCGAGACCTTCTACACTCAACGCCTCTCGGACCGTCATTACGTCGGGGCTGTGTATGGACTTCAAACTTTGCTTACCCATCCGGGACAAGTCGAGACTCAAACCCAGAGCACGGTTATTTTCTATACGCTCTATTTGCCGCCGACTTTGGCGGTCTCGGTGTTTGCAGGGCCAGAACACTCAGATACTCACGGCCGAACTGCCGAGCCACTGCGTCGGTGGTCGCCCGCCGCGGGGGGCAGCGTCGGCTGGCACGGAGCGCATGTTAGTTTTGCAGGAAGCTACGCGCGAAGAATCAGCGATGGCGGTGGCTTGTCAGGAGCGGTTCGCTCTAACCGAGCGGATGCCTCCGCCCGGTGGCAACTCGCCAGGACCGTAACCGCAAATGTAGGGGCGAACTACTCGACCAGTCACGTTCTAGATCCACTGACTTCTTTCGGTACCGATGGACACTCCTGGTCTGGGACGGTGTCTGTGCAGCATCCGGTGGGAGAACGTTTTGCCGTACAAATGGGATACACGCGGTTGCACCAGAACTACCGCGATGTCGCAGCGATAGCCAACGCTCCTAACCGAAACAATGCTTGGGTGTCCCTCTCTTATCAATTCGAAAGACCGTTGGGAAGGTAACTATGTCGGATGAGTTAGAAGAGAAGCCAGAGGAAAGTGTTAGCTTGGACCAGTATTTCGCCGTGGTCCGACGGCGTCACTGGCATTTTCTTATTCCGTTATTTGTCGGGTGGCTGCTAGTGTGGGGAACAAGTTGGGTTCTGCCCTCTATCTATCGCTCGGGAACCCTCATATTGGTCGAACAGCCGACCGTGCCGTCACAATACGTGGTTCCAAACATTGCCACAGACAACTTGCAAGAACGGTTACAAAGCATCACCCAACAGATTCTGAGCAGAACTCGTCTCATGCGCATCATCGAGAGTCAAAACCTCTACTCCGACGGTCGTCAGAGGGCGACGCAAGATGAGGTGGTTGAACGAATGCGAGAGGACATTGACATCGAGCTGGTGCATGACCACGACCAACTAACGGCTTTTAACGTCTATTATTCGTCGCACGATCCCCGCGTGGCGCAGCGAGTTACCAAGGAACTGACAAACCTCTTCATCAGCGAGAATCTGGAAGCACGGCAGGAACAATCGGAAAATACCACTCAGTTTCTAGAAAGTCATCTCGAAGACGCTAGAAAATCGCTGAGTGAACAAGAGGAAAAGCTACGTGAGTTCAAAGACCAACATCTGGGAGACCTTCCGGGGCAACTGCAGAGTAATTTGCAGATCCTGGGCGGGCTTCAGACCCAACTCGGGGGGGAGCAAGATGCTTTGAACCGCGCCAAACAACAAAACGTTTACTTGGAGTCCTTGCTGGGGCAGTACCGATCGGTACAGCGATCGGCGAATTCGGCGGATGGGATCGCCATTGGACTACCGGCGCTGGAACGGGAACTAGACAGGCTAAGGTCCCGGCTTGCAGAACTGAGTTCTCATTACACAGACCGACATCCTGATGTTCGTAAAGTGAAAGAACAAATTGCCAAAGCCGAAACCATGAGGCGACAGATTACCGAAGACCTTAAGGTCAAGGCGTCGGCTCCAACGACGGCGGAGAGTTCGACGTCTGGACCAGGAAGCAATGCAGAGATCAGGGAGATGGCTCCCATGGCTGAGTTGGAGAGCCAATTGAAGGTAAACCGGATCGAGATCACAACGCGGGAGCACAGCTTAGATGACTTAAAAGCAAAAATAATGGAGTATCAAGCTCGTCTGAACCGCGAGCCGGTGCGAGAACAACAACTCGCTGATCTGACTCGTAACTACGATCAGACTCGATCTAACTATGACACGCTGCTCAAGAAAAGGAATGACTCGGAACTCGCGACCAGCCTTGAGCGGCGACAACAGGGTGAACATTTTCGCATTCTTGACCCGCCCAGCCTACCCGTGAAACCTCACTCCCCCGATCGGCTCAAGTTGAGTGCGATCGGGCTGCTCGTAGGCCTTGTGCTGGGTGCCGCGGTGAGCGCTGGGGCAGAAATGATCGACGATCGGCTCCACGGGGAGAATGAACTGAAACAAATACTGCCTGTGGAAGTAATATCAGAGATTCCAAACATCACGACTGACAGAGAAGCAAAGAAACAGGAGAGGATCGCCGTGCTTAAATGGGCGGCCACCGGCCTGGAGTGTGCCATGATCCTGTCGGGGTTTGCCGTCAGCTACCTCTGGGGATAGGTCACTAGCCAATGTACAAGAGATTTTACAACCTGCAACGCAATCCTTTCGAGATTACTCCCGATCCGTCTTTCTTGTTCCCTACCAACAGGCACAAGGAGGCTCTGGCTGCCCTCTACTACGGCGTCCGGCGGCACAAGGGCTTCGTGGTCCTGACCGGAGAAGTGGGAACGGGTAAGACATTGTTGGTCCGTTGGTTATTGCAATTACTGAAAGGCACCGGCGTTAATTATGCGTACGTGTTTAACAGCCGCTTGTCATCACTGGAGTTCCTGCAGTTCATCGCGGGCGATTTCGGACTCCCCACGTTGGACAAGACCAAGAGTGACCTCTTGCTTGATTTTGGCAGATTCCTGATCAACCGCCATCAGCAGAAACTGACAACCGTACTGGTGGTGGACGAAGCCCATCATCTTCCGACAGAAGCTCTGGAAGAGATACGCCTGCTGACAAACTTGGAGACGGCGCAAGAGAAACTGCTGCAGATTCTGCTTGTAGGCCAACCCGAGTTGGACGAAAAGCTAGACTTGCCCGAACTGCGACAATTGAAACAGCGGATCGTCATGCGTGCCCGCCTTGAACCGTTGGATCGAGAAGAAACCAGCGGCTATATCGCGCGCCGGCTGCAGATGGCCGGGGCAACCTCTAAAGCCGGCATCCTTTTTCCCGACGACACGATCGCTGAAGTCTATCGCTATTCCCGGGGCATTCCTCGCCTGATCAACACCATTTGCGAAAATGCACTAATTACTGCCTATGCGAGGCAATTGCAAAGCGTTCCTGTGGACATCGTCATTGAAGTAGCAAAGGACTTTCGCCTTAACGTGAAACATTGGCCGCGCTCCGAGAGGGGCACGAGTCATGATGAGGGTGAGAACTGGCAGGGAAGGGACGACCTTCTTCCGCTGCATAGCCATCCGCAGGGCCTACGATCAAGAGAAGCGGAATCAGTGTCAGCGATCCTACCCGGAGCGAGCAAGCATGAGCCGTATATTTGACGCGTTGCAGAGGTCTAAGTTGGAGGGGAACAATTTTGACTTCCCTCTGATGTCGTCGTTGGCTGCCGAGGCGCCGCAGGCGGCTCAAATGACGCAGGCAACGGAAGACCAGAGCGATGATTGCACCATCAACGATATCGTGATGGAGGAGTCGTTGGCGATTTCTCCTTCACCGAATAGTCGGTTGGTAAGCTTGACCGAACAGGCGAGCTTGGGTGCCGAAAAGTTTCGCTTTCTAAGCGTTCGTCTGAGACAGCTACGGCAGACCCGGTCCCTGCAGAAAGTGCTGATCACCAGCGCTATCCCCGAAGAGGGCAAGAGCACGGTCTCCGCAAACCTTGCCATCACGCTCGCCCAGAGAAGATCGCAAAAAATCCTTCTCCTGGAAGGCGATCTTCGTCGGCCGTCTTTGGGTACGCGATTTGGGCTTCCCAAAATGCCCGGCCTGAGCGAATGGCTGCAACGTGGCACGGGCTCGACCGCAAATATTTACCATCTTGAGAGCGCGGGGTTCTGGTTTTTACCCGCGGGGAGTTCACCTGAAAATCCCTTGGAATTGATCCAGTCGGGACGACTCTCGGAACTTATGGATCAGTTGACGACCCGGTTTGATTGGATCCTTATCGACTCTCCACCAATCTTGCCGATGGCTGACACAAAAGTGTGGACCCGGTCAGCCGATGGCGTTCTGCTAGTGGTGCGGGAGGGCACGACTGAGAAGCGGCAACTGCAACGAGGACTGCGAGCGCTGGAAGAGACGAAGCTTGTGGGGGTAGTGCTGAACAGCTGTGGTAATTGTGACTATAGCAACTATTACCAGCGTTACGGCCCGACGCCTTCGGCACCACAACGGGATGCGGAAATCATTCCTGAGGTCTGATCATTCGAGTACTGCTCGCATTGGTTGAGTAGCACCTCTCGCCACGACAGCTCAGGTTCATCATTCATCTCATACGCAAAAACAGTTCGTTCATGCTCCAGGCAACCAATGGGGTGCAACCAGGAGGGGGAGTCGTGAGTTTGTGGCGTTCAATTAACGGTCTCGGTCTTGGTCTTCAGAAGCAGTTATTTGTTGGGACGGATCGCGGGGTGTTGTCTGAAGAGTCCTTTCACCGGATGATTTCGGTTGAGAGAAAAAGATCGGAACGATCAGGTAAGCCATTTCTACTTATGCTCTTGGACGCAGGAAGTACGCAGCTCAGCGATCAGAAAAGCTCAGTACTAGCCGAGATCATCTCGACACTCTCGCTCTCGACCCGCGAAATTGATAACACTGGTTGGTACAAGAAGAGTTCTGTTGTGGGTGTGATATTCCCCGAAATCGGCATGGACAATACTCTATCAGTGGCGAGCACAATACTGACAAGAGTGAGTGCTACCTTAGGTGCCAATTTGGGCCCTGAACAATTCAATCAAATTAGCATTTCTTTCCACTGTTTCCCGGAAGATTGGGACCATGAGACGCCGCAGCGCCCGAGCAACCCTGCTTTCTATCCTGATGTGGTACGAAATCATAGTGCCAGGAAGATTTCTCGCGTGGTGAAACGAGTTATGGACATCATGGGGAGTGCCCTGGCACTGGTTGTCCTTTCCCCAGTGTTCTTAGCCATCGCCCTGGCAATAAAGCTGACCTCGAAAGGTCCGATCCTGTTTCGGCAAGGGCGCGTAGGACAGCATGGCATCCCTTTTGTATTTCTGAAATTCAGGTCGATGCACGCGGGAAACGACACCAACATTCATCGGGACTATGTCTTAAAGTTGATCGCGGGCAACGCAGAGCCCAGAGGTTCGACCGGCAATGGACAGGGCGTCTACAAGCTAACCAAAGATTCCAGGGTAACCTCCGTGGGATCGTTCCTGCGGCAGACAAGTTTGGATGAACTTCCTCAGTTTTTTAATGTCCTCTTAGGCGAGATGTCTTTGGTCGGTCCGCGGCCTCCGATTCCTTATGAGGTGGAGGCCTACGATCTCTGGCATCGCCGTCGTTTGTGGGAGGCGAAACCGGGAATCACTGGATTGTGGCAGGTGAATGGTCGTAGCCGGGTCAAGTTTGACGAAATGGTTCGGCTCGATCTTCGTTACGCCAAGAATTGGTCTCCGTGGCTGGACATGAAGATTCTGATGCGCACGCCCTGGGTGGTGCTGTTGGGCGACGACGCTTACTGACGACGCTTACTAAGGACACGGTTCACATGGTTGCTCCTCCCCAGAGTCTTAGAACATTCTTCCCTCCAAGCAGTCGGAGGAAGTCGGACATTGTCCAGGAGAGCACAAGAACAATGATTAAGTTTGGTGTTGTCGGATTCGGATATTGGGGGCCCAATGTCGTTAGGAATCTAGCCAGTTTGGATGGAGTTCAGGTTGTGGCCGTCGCAGATAGGAGTGAGGCTGCACGCCGACGGATTCAAAAAGCCTACCCGGCGATTCGAGTCACAGGGGACAGTTCCGAATTGATGACTGCGACCGAGATCGATGCTATTGCGGTCGTGACGCCAGTTTGGAGCCACTTCGAAATTGCCAAGGCCGCGCTGGAGAATGGAAAGCATGTATTCGTCGAGAAACCGTTCACCAGTAATACGGATCAGGCGGAGGATCTGATCAATCTGGCAGCGCGTAAAAACCTGACAATCATGGTAGATCACACGTTTCTGTTTACCGGAGCGGTCCGGAAAATCAGAAAACTTCTCGAAGAGGGAACGCTGGGCAAGATTTACTACTACGACTCGACTCGGGTGAACCTGGGGCTGTTTCAGCATGATGTGAATGTAGTATGGGATCTTGCCCCGCACGACCTTTCAATTCTGGACTATCTCATCAAGGAGAACCCCGAGGCGATAGTTGCCACTGGGCAAACGCACTTGAATGGCTTCGAAGATATCGCATTCATCACCATTTATTATCCAAACCAAATCATCGCCCATGTAAATGTTAACTGGCTCTCGCCCGTGAAAGTTAGGACGACACTTATTGGTGGTGAAAAAAAGATGCTGGTGTGGAATGACCTCGAGGCCGACGAGAAGATCAAGGTATACGACAAGGGAGTGCAATTTACCAGTCAAGAGGGACTCTACGAGTTGCTCGTGAATTATCGGTCGGGCGATATGTGGGCGCCGCAAATCGAACAGGTTGAGGCACTACGCCTCGAATTGAATTACTTCGTTGAATGTATTACGAAGAATGAGGCACCCTTTAATGACGGAGTTGCTGGTCTGAGAGTTGTGAAAATGTTGCAGGCGGCGGATGAATCGCTACGCAAGAGAGGATCCCTGGTGCACTTATGAGTTCATATGTCTGCATTGCGCCGGACGTGAAGCTTGGCAAGGGAGTCAAGCTGTCCGTGTTCATCAATCTTTATGGCTGCGAGATCGGCGACGAGACCAAGATTGGTGCCTTCGTCGAAGTGCAGAAGAACGTAATAATCGGGAAACGCTGCAAGATTTCAAGTCACACTTTCATCTGCGAGGGCGTGACCATCGAAGATGGAGTCTTCGTGGGCCACGGAGTCACGTTCGTCAATGACACTTACCCTCGGGCCATAACCTCAGACGGCACATTGCAGACGGCTGACGATTGGCATGTCGAGCCCACCCTTGTGAAGTCAGGAGTTTCGATCGGATCGGGGGCAACGATACTTTCCAACGTCGTAATTGGCCAGGACGCAATCGTTGGTGCGGGAAGTGTGGTGACCAAAGATGTACCAGAGGGCGCAATCGTGATAGGCAATCCGGCTCGATTTCTGAAATCAGTGGACGACAGACTAAGGACGGCAAAGTGAATAATAACGCCAACATACCATTCCTGGATTTGGTTACTCCTCATCTTGAGTTGGAAGAAGATTTTGTAGGCGTCTTCCGCGCTGCCATGAGAAGTGCAGCCTTCATCGGCGGGCCAGCGGTTCAGGAGTTCGAGCGGGAGTTCGCGCATGTTTGTGATGTGCGGCACTGCGTCGGCGTGGGCAGTGGCACCGACGCTTTGCGTTTCGCCCTCGTTGCGGCGGGCGTTCGTACGGGTGACAGCGTGATCACCGTCCCAAACACTTTTATCGCAACCACCGAAGCAATCTCCCAAGCTGGGGCGGTGCCGGAGTTTGTGGACATTGACGAACAGAGCTATACCATGGACGCGGCCAAACTTCGGCAATACCTTGAAACCCAATGTGATCCCGACCAAGTCACGGGCCTTCCGGTTTCGCGGCGGACCGGGCGTCTGGTCACGGCGCTCGTTCCTGTTCATCTTTATGGTCAGATGGCTGATATGGATCCGATTCTGGAAATTGCTAGGACCTATCGCCTGGTAGTGGTAGAGGATGCTTGTCAGGCGCATGGCGCGGAGTACTTATCCAGGGCGGAGAATCGATGGAGAAAGGCCGGTTCCATGGGTACCGCCGCTGCCTTCAGCTTCTATCCTGGAAAGAATCTTGGCGCTTGTGGAGAAGCAGGGGCTGTGACGACGAACAACGACGGCCTGGCACAAACCGTCCGAATGCTCCGGGATCACGGCCAGAGCGAGAAATACTATCACTCAATCGAAGGGTACAACGGGAGGCTCGACGCTATTCAGGCCGGAATCATGACCATCAAGCTCAAGCACCTTTCAAAATGGAATGATGCGCGCCGGCAGAATGCAGCTCACTATAACCAGCTGTTCGCGCCGGATGTCGAGAGCGTCGTGCTGCCCCATGAGTCCCCACGTAGCCGGGCCGTATACCACCTGTACGTCATTCGCACAAGAGACCGGGACAATCTGAGGGCACATCTCGCGGATGCGAATATCGGATCGGCCATTCACTATCCGATACCTCTGCACTTACAGAAAGCTTACCAATGCCTGGGATACCGCAAGGGTGACTTCCCGATTGTCGAGAGGATTGCCTCAGAGATCATTTCCTTACCCATGTACCCACATCTTACGCGTGCGCAGCAGGGCCAAGTGGTCAACAGCGTTTCCGAATGTATCCAGAGACTCGGCGCCAGTAGCTACATTCTCGCGCCGGCGGAACATACGACGGCTGCCTGATGTATGCAAAGCGGCTTATTCTCTCGAACAGTGATGGCATGACTCTAGACAATTCTGCGTGTGGGGATTGGCTTTCAAGCCTGACACCGACGACGTTCGCTTGGCTCCTGCGATCAGGATTATCCGTCATCTGCGATTGGAAGGTGCATACGTTTGGGCCTACGATCCGCAGGACATGGGAAAAGCGCAACAAGAAATTCCTGAAATGACGTGCTGCCACAACGTGTGCGAGACAGCTCGTGGTTCGGACCCTATCGTGCTTCTCAGCGAGTGAAATGAATTTCGCCGGGTCGACTGGACGCACTTAAGTGTTCTGGTGGAGAGGCCTTTTGATCGGCGATGAACGAAACTTATTCTTTCGGGAGGATGTTACATCCCAGGGCTTCCAACATCTGAAATCGGCGGCATCTCAGGCATGCCGGAAATCGTAGCGTCGCTCACCAAAGTGTAGTTCCTCCCCGGTTAAACATTCTAGAACACGGCGTTTGGAGACCCTATTGTGAAGCTATCGATCGTCATCCTGTGCTGGAACGACTTAAAGGTCATCGGCGACTGTCTGCATTCCATTTTCGAAACAACTCATGATATTGAATTCGAGGTGATCGTCTCCGACAATGGGTCGACCGACGGGTCGATCGAATTCATACACCAAACCTACCCCCGAGTTCGCGTCCTTGAGAATGGTCAAAACCTGGGTTTCGCCAAAGGAAATAATGCAGGCATCGCTCGGAGCAGCGGGCAATACGTTTTGATTCTGAATCCCGACACCATCATTCATGACCACGCGCTGGAGAAGCTGGTCGCCTTTGCAGATCGTCACCCCGGAGCTGGAGCGTTCGGATGTCGGGTCCTAAATCGAGATGGTTCGTATCAAGGTCCGGCACGGCCTTTTCCCTCCATTGTTCGGGACTGGATCGCAGCTCTATATTTGAGGCCCCTGGCCTATCTGTCCAATCGGTTCATCTCCGATACATACACCGGATGGAAGGGCGACAGTGAACGCGTGATCGACTGGCAGTCCGGTTGTGCTGTCATGTTCCGGTCGGATGTGCTGAATAGTCTGAATGGATTTGATGGGCAATTCTTCTATCACTTCGAGGAGGTGGATCTGTGCCGGCGGGTTTGGAACGCCGGATATTCCATCCTCTACACGCCCGACCCAGTGATAACCCACTTGGGTGGGCAGTCCGTAAATCGTTTTCCCGTGCGATTTGAGCTGGAAAAATATCGAAATCGTTACCGTTACTACTATAAACATTTCGGCCGGGAAGGATCTCGACACTGCCGGCGCGCGGTTCTGGCCTGGATCAGAGTGCGTCAGTTGGGATGGGGCCTCTCCCGAGTATTTTCCCAATCCGAGACACTCAAAGGCCGGATGGAGATGTATCGGGTGACCGCGGAGTGGAACAAGAAACTGGATCCTCCTCGGTTCGTGGAGAATGCCGAGGAACCCCAGGTTGTGACGTCGGACGTGCAGCCGTCCTGAAAGTCGGATCTACGCAATTATCTCGTTGGCAAGGAGTTCTACCGATGTCTGTTTCTTTGGTGACCGGCGGCGCGGGTTTCATGGGGTCTCACGTATCGGAGCATCTGCTCAAAGCAGGGCACGAGGTGGTTGTGTTGGATGACCTGAGCGGGGGATTCCTCGACAATGTCCCTCTGGCGGCCGACTTCGTTGAAGGTTCGGTGCTCGATCACGAGCTGCTGTCTCGTCTCTTCGAGAAATACCACTTCACTCATGTTTATCATCTCGCCGCCTACGCTGCCGAGGGGCTCAGCCACTACATCAAGAGATTCAACTATCAAAACAATCTTATCGGTTCCGTGAACCTAATTAACGAAGCCGTGAACCACAACGTCAAGTGCTTCGTCTTCACTTCCTCAATTGCGGTTTATGGCGCAGGGCAGACTCCACTGGCCGAGGACATGATTCCGCTGCCGGAAGATTCGTATGGTATCGCCAAGTTCGCGGTTGAGCGGGAACTCAGAGTTAGCCGTGAGATGTTCGGATTGGAATACGTCATATTCCGGCCACATAATGTCTACGGAGAGAAACAGAACATTGGCGACCGGTACCGAAATGTGGTAGGGATCTTCATGAATCAATTGCTGAAAGGCGAGCCCATGACCATCTTCGGCGATGGCATGCAGCAGCGTGCATTTACTCACATTGATGACGTGGCGCCACTTATTGCAGAGTCAGTGAATATTCCCGCTGCCCGCAACGAGATTTTCAACGTGGGCGCGGATGTACCCTACACAGTAAATGATTTGGCCCGATTTGTTGCCGAGGCCATGGGCAAGGAATGCCGGATCAAGTATTTAGATCCTCGCAAAGAAGTGAAAGTTGCATTCTCTGACCATAGCAAGGCCGAACGAGTGTTCGGAACAGGTGAGAAGGTGGCCCTTCCTGATGGAGTCCGCTCGATGGCCGAGTGGGTTACGCAACACGGTGCGCGAGAGAGCAACGTGTTCGAGAATATAGAGATCGGGAAGAACCTGCCGCCTAGTTGGGCGGCGGTGACAAAGGTTCGGGCCTAGACCACTCCATGGCCCCCCCGTCCCTTGAGATCGTGAAAGATGATGTCCCGATGAGCGTTGGACCCGCGAAGGAAGAGCGGACCCGTCGGAGGGTCTGCATGCTGGCGTACGCCTTCTACGAGAGCGACACCCGTATTCTCCAGTATGCGACCGCGCTGGCGAAGCGGGGCGATGTCGTGGATGTTATAGCTTTGAAACGTGAAAACCGTCAGCCCGACGTCGAATTGCTGAACGGCGTGAATGTTTATCGGATCCAGGCGAGAACGGTTAATGAAAAAGGGCTGCTTACTTACGCCAGCCGAATCTTACGTTTCCTCCTGCACTCCACGTTGTTCCTGCGGCGGAAACATCGTGAACATTCCTACGATATTGTACATGTGCACAACGTGCCGGACTTTTTGGTGTTCGCGGCGGCCTTCCCTAAATTAAAGGGCGTACCTGTGATTCTCGATATCCATGACTTACTCCCTGAGTTTTACGCCAGCAAATTCAAGGTTCAGCACGGCTCCTTGCTGTTCAAGCTGCTGACCTTCGTGGAACGCTGCTCTACCGCCTTTGCCACGCACGTGATCGTCGCTAATCATCTGTGGTGCGATCGCCTAATAGCTCGTTCTTGTCGCGGAGAGAAGTGCAGCGTCGTCCGAAATCATCCCGACCTTGAGATGTTTGTTGAGCAATCGAAACAGGGTAAAAAGAAGAACGACAAGTTTGTGCTCACGTACCCGGGCACGTTAAATTCGCACCAAGGGCTGGATGTTGCCATCCGCGCTTTTGCTAGCATCGCAGACGAAATACCAGACACCGAGTTCCATATCTATGGTGAAGGACCGGCCAAGCCCTCCCTTGTCGAACTGGCGAATAAGTTGGGACAGAAACGAATTACTTTTCATAACTTTCTGCCGAGTCGGGAGATCGCTCGGGTAATGGCCACAACCAATTTGGCAATTGAACCCAAACGCGCGACTTCGGCTTTTGGGAATGAGGCTTTGAGTACCAAGATTCTGGAGTTTATGGCTGTGGGTGTTCCTGTGATAGCGTCAAAGACAAAGATCCACGCCTATTACTACGACGACTCCATTATCCAGTACTACGAAAATGATGACGAAACACAACTCGCACAAGCGATTCGTCTGCTGAAAAACGATTCCCGCTTGCGCGATCAACTGGTCGCAAATGCCAGGTTGTACGTGCAGAAGAACAACTGGGATGCACGGAAACAAGAGTACTTGAAGTTAGTGGACTCTCTGATTACTGCTAACCTGCATGGCCCCGCCGCTACCGGCACCGCCCCCACCTCGATCGCCGTTTCTCGGTAGTACAGGTTCCAGTCATGACGGATAAATCACAGTTGAGCTCGCCAAGTCTCCGTGGAGATGGCTCTGAACCGTGTTATGTTCTGCTCACGGCGGCGCACAACGAGCAATTATTTATCGCGCAGACAATAGAATCAGTGCTTTCGCAGACTATGGCTCCCGTGAAATGGGTAATTGCCAGCGACGGATCGAACGACCGCACCGATGAGATTGTGCGAAACTACAGCTCCCGGCACGATTTTATCCAGTTGTTACGCGTTGAGCGCACTCAAGCCCGCGGCGTAGGCTCCAAAGTCAACGCGCTCAATCTTGCCGCCAAGCAGCTGCAGGGTGTTGAGTACGAGTTCGTAGGAAATCTGGATGCCGATGTGACATTCCAGCCTGGCTATTTCGAGACCCTTCTAGCCCGCTTTCAAAATGAACCAAAGCTGGGAATCACCGGTGGGATGATATATGAAAAGCGCGGAGGGAAATTCAAAAGCCGGATATCGAACAGCGTGACATCGGTAGCTCACGCCGCGCAACTGGTCCGTCGGGAATGCTACCAAGCAATCGGTGGATATTCTGCGCTGGAATACGGCGGGGAAGACTGGTATGCGGAAGTAAGTGCCAGGATGAGGGGTTGGCTTGTGGAAGCGACTCCGAGCTTACAAGTCATGCATCACCGCCTCACCGGCGGCGCAGACCGGGCCATGCGCCATTGTTTTCGCGAAGGGAAAATGGATTTTTCTGTCGGCAGCCACCCTGTGTTTGAAGTCCTGAAATGCGCCCGGCGGTTTGCCGAGCGTCCGTTGTTCTTCGGTGGCCTCGCTCGTTTCGCAGGATTCTGCTCGTCTCATATTACGAGGGACGCCCGGCTGGTTTCTCCCGAGTTTGTCAGCTTCCTGCGTAGCGAGCAACAACAGAGGCTGAGATCATTGTTTGGCCGTACTTCTGTGTCGGGCCGTGGCTTCGGCCGAGGCCAATCTTCCGATCCATGCTGCTAGTTCTCATCATCGACCTGGTCGCAATCGCCACGCTGGTATCGGTGGCGGCGCGCAAGGGACTGGAACAGACCCTCCCCTATTTTGTCTTTTTGGTCGTGTTGCTCCCCGAGGAATCGCGAATCAAATTAGAGGGCGTTTTTGATCTTTATACACACCGGATAGCATTGGCCACTCTCCTGGTGCTGTTTCTTATTTATAGAAAGAAGTCGACAGTCCGCGTCGTTCCCTTCAAGAACCTAATTTACCTGCACATCGCGTGGGCGACGACCTCGACCCTGTTCTCCATCGTCTCCATGACTAGTGTCAAGCAACTGCTCGCACAGCTGGTGGAGTACTACCTGCTCTACTACATCATTTTGAAGACGGTGACCAAGACCCGTACCATCACCAATGTCATTTACGCGATGATTGCAGCCATGAGCGTCTGTTCTGTTTTCGGGTTGCTCGAAATCTATGCACGGTGGAGTGTGCTGTCGATCTTCCCGACGGAACTGCAGCTCACGTACGGCAACGGAGACACACTCTACACCGAGATGTTTGACCGCGGTGTTCGAGCGCGCGCGACCTTTCCCCACCCCATCCACTTCGGTGCGGCTCTGGCCATGACGATTCCTTTGGCCTTCTACTTGGCAACGTCCTCCAGGAACTGGGCTGCGAAGATTTTCTTGAATGTTTCGCTTTTCCTGATGTTCTGGGGCCTTTATAAGACCGGCAGCCGCGGGCCCTGGCTGGCGGCCGCCCTGGCAATGGGCGTCCTGGCGGTCGGCGCCGAAGCGAAGGTTCGGAAGCAAATCATAGCCGTCGCGGTTCTGGCGAGCACGGTGATGATCGTTCGCCCCGGAATCGCTGACACGCTCTGGAATATGTATAGAGCGAGTATGGATCCCAGTTCGATGATGGGCAGCTCCCTGCAATACCGTCCGGTGCTGTTCCACACGGTCATGAAGACCCTGAACGAAAATCCCGAACGCGCCCTTTTGGGCTATGGATTAGGGTCCTTCCGTGAAAAAGGCGTGATCCTGGAAATGCCGGGAATTGAAACTCATCGCTGGTACACCTGCGACAGCACTTGGATTCTGTTCGCCTACGAGACCGGATATGTAGGATTCCTGATACTTGCCATTCTCTTACTTAAGCCTGCCCTCCTGG
>Ga0193719_10000101_pt1 | contig 26779 bp, 34 predicted proteins | sample U2a2metaG_FD_160103 | JGI IMG/M metagenome (GOLD analysis project Ga0193719, IMG submission 160103) | Soil microbial communities from a riparian zone of the East river system, Colorado, United States - U2a2 | ecosystem: Environmental > Terrestrial > Soil > Riparian zone | place: USA: East... | reverse complement strand
AACAAATTATGGAAAATTATTTATGTAGATCAGATAAATCTTTAGATTAATATAATTAATTGGCAGCTCAGTCTAATGCCTTTTCATCATGTAAGATGATTCTTAGTATAACTCTGAATCTTCACCGCTGCCGTTATGTACTTTACTTTTTTGATATTTAACATAATCGTCAATAGCACAGTTTGCTTGTAAATCGGCGTCATAATTATCAGTTCTCATGACGTGTCTATATTCAACTACATCAAATAATTTTTCAAGGTTGGAAATTTCCATTGATATGTTTTTTAATTCAATATTTCTGATTTTGTATTTTTTTGTCCGTTGATTAACCAACAAAATGCTATCTGATTTGATTTGGATCTCTTTAGTATGGTAGTTGCCTATTTGTAATGCTCTTTTTAGAGCGAAATATTCTGCTTGATTATTTGTCTTGAATCCAATAAATTCTCTGTAGCTAAATAGTCTCTTGTTTTCCTTAGAGGCGATTATTCCAATCCCTGAAAGACCTGGATTTCCTCTACTTGAACCATCAATGTAAATCTCATGCAATAAAATGCAATATTAATGCCTATAATATAACATTAACAATAATTGCTGACCAGTCCGAAATAGCAAGGCTATTTACGACTCTTACTTTTTGATGAAATAGATTTAGAGCTTTTTCAAATATATTAAAGTGAATTTTTAAGATTCTATGTGGGTGAGAATGGGTGCCTAAAAGAAGAATAAAAGAAGACAAACCAAAGAAAAGATTGGGGAAAAAACAAATCTTGATACCGCCTATAATCATCGGTATTGCAACACTTTCTGGATTGTTGATAATACATTTCTTTCCAGCTCCCTCCCCAATTCATATCTGCCTCAAGTCACATCATGATACATTCAATATTCATTCCAATATTGATTTGGAAATTGATGGGCAAAAAAAATTATTACCAGACACTGTTGGAAAAAGTAAAGATGGAAAGGACTGTCTTAGAGTTATTCACACAGACAGTATCGGTAATGAAGTTCACGTTCAATTTGTTCGCCCTGTGAGAGTTACCTTAGATGATTTCATGAAAATCTATACTTCAGAAAACAACACAATCCAGGTAGTAGATAATACAACTGGAAGGTACGTGTATCAGAATGTTAGTCTGGCTGATTATAATATTGACTATTCATATTTTTCTGAGAACCAGTTTGTTAAAATCAGTAATCTGACAAGTTCTCCACCCTTAAGTGATACATTCCTTGGAAAAATTTTACTGGTCTCCAAATAGATATAAATGGTTAGTATCATTTTTGATAAAGATTGAGTAAATCCGCAGTAATTATAAAGGGCGACGGAACTGGACCGGAGCTAGTCGATGCAATGGTTAAAGTTCTGAAGGAATGTAATTCAAAAATTAAGTTAATTCCATGTGAAGCTGGATCGGAATGGTGGACAAAGAATGGGGGTAATTCATATATTTCTGACGAAGTATGGCAATTTTTGGAAAATTCTGATGCGTGTTTTAAAGGCCCAACCACAACTATACCTACTTCTAAGGCACCAAAAAGTGTGGCTGTAAGCATTAGGCAAAGATTTAACCTGTACGCTAATGTTCGTCCAATTAAAACTTTCAAGAATTCTATACATCAACTAGATTTTGTTTGTATCAGAGAAGCAACAGAGGGCCTCTATTCAGGTATAGAATTTAAGATAGGTGATGACGCAGCTATAGCTGTAAGAAAAATTACTAAGAAAAGCTGTGAAAAAGTAGTAAGGCATGGATTTAAAGTGGCAACTGAAATGAAATTTAAGAAAATTTATGTTATTACCAAAAGGAACATATTAAAAGAAACTGATGGAATTTTTTGGAACGTTGTGCAAGACATACAATCAGAATTCAATCAAGTCGCTGTAGAAGAATATTATATAGACAATATGACACAGCAATTAGTCAAGAATCCTGAACGGTTTAACAAAAGTATTTTGCTAAGTACTAACTTGTTTATGGACATTGTTTCTGAATGCGCTTCTGGACATATAGGATCTATTGGGAACGTTTACTCTGGCAACTATGGAGACAACTATGCAATGTTTGAACCAGCGCACGGGAGTGCTCCAAAATACGCCGGTTCTGATAAAGTTAATCCTGTAGCAACAATTCTGTCGGGTGCATTGATGGCCAAATACCTCGGGGAATATGAGATATGTAATGCAATTTTTACTGCAACTGAAGAAACAATTAACGAAGGAAAATGTTTGACATATGATTTGGGAGGTTCAGCATCATTGAGTAAGGTGGCAAATGAGATTGCCTCTAGATCTAAGGATCATTTACCATAATATAGTATAAGATTAGGTTGTAATTTACTAATTTAAGTTGTTAATTCAATAATTTGTAGCGTTTCATAAAATAGATCTTTTTGAGCTATTTTTTTCATTACAAGATTATTTTTGGCTATAAATCTATCTAACTTGCAAATATCTGAAAGGTTTGAGAGCAGCACAAGGATTTTGCCGTCGCCAGTTAACTTATCAAGTGCACTTGTCAGAAAATGAATAGAAACTTCAATACCTGTAGGCCCTCCATCAACACTCTTATCAACATGGTTTATGTTACTGGGAAGATATGGTGGATTGGATACAATCAGGTCAAATTTTACATTGTGTAATGCAGATGCAGCATCACAGCAAATAACTCTCTCATTTCTTGACATCATTAGCATGTGTTTTAACGAATAGAAATCTATGTCAGTTCCTACAACGACTCTAAAATTCTTTGATAATTCTCTTAAAATGGTTCCACTACTGGTACCTATTTCCAATGCCAAAATTCCATGATAGCGGCTTACTATGTTTGCGAGAAAAATACTGTCATCTGATGGTAAATACATTGTCGATGCAACACACATTCAAATTTATAATTGTATAACTTTAATTGAACTAGTTATATTCTAGACTGTTTACGATCATTTAATTCCTTGGAAATTTTTACTAGAGATTCAGGATCCAACTCGTCGATTCTTTTACTGCTATAATCTTTATTGTTTAATATTGATACTACGTTCTTGTTTCTGCGACTAAAAAGATACTCTAGGTTGGCAATAATATCCTCAGTCATTTTCTTTCTCTTTCTCTTTCTCATTAACCTCATTACATTAGATTCGATCTGTGGAGAAGGTAAAAAGGAATCATTTTCTACATCAAATAGCGGCTCAATATCAAAACAATATTGAGAAAATACTGAAACTACAGAATACTTTCCATCTCCTGGAGATGCTATGAGTTTTTCCGAAAACTCCTTTTGTACCATTATTATTGCTTCCCTAAATTCATGGAGCGATAGCCACTTCATTATCTCTTTTGATCGAGAATATGGAATGTTGGATAAGAAAAAATCAAATTCAAAAGGATCCTGTACAAAGAAATCCTCATTGAAAATCTTGACGTTACTCACATTTCTTAAATAACTTTTTGCTTTAAAATACAAATCCTCCTCTATTTCATATGAGTATACCACCTTAGATAGCTTTGAAATTTCTTTTGTTAAGTAACCATATCCAGTACCAAATTCTAATACTGTATCTGTTTTTGATACATTACACGAGCCTATTATTTTGGAAATGGTGCTAAAGTCTATTAGAAAGTGTTGACCAAGATGGGTCCTCTTGTCATCTTCCAACGAATAGTGTCATCCTAGTTTCTTTAGTAATCTCTTCAATTATCCTTTTTGCTACTAGTCTATGTATATCTTTTAGGCCGATTCTTGACTGTATATCTGAAAAAGAAGAAAATTTTTCTTTTTCTCTATCGTTAATTATACTCATCATGTACGTTTTTCCTATTCCAGGTATCAATTCGAGTGAATGAATTCTTGGAGTTATTGGTTGAGCGCTATTAATATATGACACAAATCGTTCCTCATTTGCAAGTACTATATTTTCAACAATAGGAGGGAGTTCGTTCTTTGCAGATTGTGATATTGATTCATATTGTAATTTGCCAAGAACACTGATTATCTTGTTTCTCCCTTCTTTTCCAATATACACTCTTTCACCTATTTCAAAATTAACGTTTTGAATCCCAAGTAATTCCAATAATGTTAGACGATTCTCTCCTATTGCTTGAATTATTATTCCTTCTCTACCCCTTATTGTTGTTGATTTTCCTCTGAGCGAGAAATCTAACACATACGCATATTCTTCAAACTTGTGACTATGGAGACTATAATCATGACTAGTATGTCTACTATGAAAGTTATCTTGATTCATAGAATCCAATTACTTGCAACTATATACTGCGTACTTTTTAAGTTTCATGTACCGACGTAATTTTTTGTAATATGCTTTCTGAGGTTGATGTTAGTATTAATTTTTTCCAACCAAACGTAAAAGACCTAATTTCCTCTAAAGAAGAAGGCAAAATACTCACCACTTCTACTGCCTCTTCTTCAGTAAGACCACATTGACTTACCAATTCACCAACAAGTTTTTGTGCCTGCTTACTAGTTATTTTTGAGAACTTATTCACATAATCATAGGTCCATCTCTGAATTTGATCCATCTCGTCAACCTTCCTGGTTTCCAGTATCTCCTTGACATCGGGGAGTGTAATCATTTCTTTTTTTGTGATTTTTGTCAATATACAATACCTTCTATTTTATCGGGCGAATGTGATTAAATTTAGTTTGCAAGAGCTTTTGTTTATCACCAACCAGAATTCCTACTTTTACAGTTCTTCTCCCAATATCTTTGATATATCCTACCCTTCCTTGGAACCTTCGATGCGGAGTTGTATTATGCTCTCTTGGATCAATGACTACTACAACTTTATCACCTATTGAATAATTAATAAGCAAATGTGAAAGACCCTTATGCACATTACCCTTAGTAAAAATATGCCTGGATTTCCTTTTAATACCGTGAGATTTTGGCATGTTGGATTATCATGTTTCTCCATAATTTAATATTAACTCGCAACCTTGAAATATCATATTGAATTGGGACTATGTTTGGAAGTCAAAAGACATGGATCTTCATAATTTATCTGTTCTATTATTTTTGAGGGTCTCCGATTCCTTGTTCATTTAGTGCAAATAGTATTTCTCTCTCTAAATGATAAGGACTGTCGACCATTCTTGCTATTCGATTTTTGCCAGCTTTTTTTAGGTAGAGACGATATGTACTGGTATGTGCCATAACGTTACCCCCAGTGGCTTTGTTAGGATCGCCAAAAATTGCATCTGGTGAGGATTGTATCTGATTCGTTATCACTACTGCTATTTTGCAAGTTTCAGCAATTCTTAAGAGAATGTGTAACAGTCTGTTAATTCGCTGTTGTCTTTCTGACAAGACAGATCTACCAAGAAATTCGGCTCTATAGTGCGATACTATCGAATCAACAATCATGATTTTTATATTGTGTAAATTTATAACATTCGGAGATTCCTGAATAATAAATTCTTGGTGGGAACTATTGTACGCTTTTGCAACAATAACGTTTTCAAGGGCGACGCGGGGATCAATTTTTCTTGCAGACGCAATAGATGCAATTCTTTCTGGTCTAAAGGTGTTTTCCGTGTCAATATACAGCGCTCTAGAAATATTGTCTTCAGCTTTACTTTGTTGTACAGTAACACAAAGTGTATGACAAATCTGGGTTTTTCCGGTACCGTATTCTCCATATAGTTCTGTAATTGCTCTTGTTTCTATTCCACCATCTAGCAATTCATCTAAATTTTTTGATCCAGTGGATATACGATATTCTGATTTTCTCTTTTCGTAAATTACATTTGCAGTAGTAAAGGGCTTATCTAAAACACCAATGTCTTCTAATATTTCTCTTGCCCTGTTGCAAAGTAATATACATTTCTCTATGGCTATTCCGGTGGCCTCTGCAATATCTATAGGGCCACGAATAACCAGGTCTTTAATCGATCTAAATCCAGCTTCCTTCAGAGAAGTTTTAGTTGCAGGACCAATGTCATTTAATGTATCAATTTCAAATATCGCTTCATTACCGTTGTCGGGCAATTTGTATATATCAAATAATACCTAATAGTTTGGTTTGATTAAATGTTGTTGTCAATCGGTTTCCTGAAAGCTTCTACACGATCATTTTTCAGATAGTATTCTCTTTGCCAATTCTAATGTTCCTTCAATGGTGTGTTGTTTGGACTCGACTGGGAATACTTTTCTTGAAACGAGCTCTTTTGTTGTATTCGGACCTATGCTTATCAAAGCTTCAATATTTCTAAAGCATTCGTTAAAATTCGAAACTATATTTTCCATTATCGAAAAGAAATAACGGACTGCAGATGGGCTGGTAAAAATCATTACTTTAACTTTATTGATCTCCATTTCATTGGAAAAATCGATCCAAGTTTGATTTATTGTTTCTACTTGTGGATAATATATGTAAAATTCATCCAAGATTATTCCCATCAAATCTAATTTATCCTTCAGAAAAGAATTTGATGCACCACTCCTCGGTATCATAATTCGAGTACCGGGCTTGAGCGATAATTTTTTTATTAGTTTTAAAATACCATAGGAAGAATAATCGTTTGGGAGCCACTTTACAAAAATATTATTCTGTTCTAATTTTTTTCTTGTTGATGGACCAATTGCAATTACATCACATTTCTTTAATTGTTCATCCAGTAGGTGAGTCAGATTATTTTGTCTTACCATTCTCACAAAGAAATCAACAGAGTTAGGACTCATGAAGATATAGTAATCATATTCTTTGGTGCAAATATCCAAAAACTTTTCGGAAAAATGATGCGAGTCGACAGGGATTAGCTTCATCGTTGGTAAGGAAATTGGAGTACCACCTTCCTCTTTCACTATTCGTGCAAATTCACTATTATTCTCTTCCCCGCGTGTTATCGCTACTGTTTTGTCGAGGAAAATATTACTCAATAGCAAAATAAGAGTTCCTTCTCATAAAAGCATTAGGATTACTATTTTAGGAGATTAATACTTTTTGACGTCTGGTGGTTTGAATTAAACCATTCTATTTTCTTTTGAATCCCAACTACATTTCCTACAATGATAATGGAAGGAGTTTGAACTTTTTTCTGTTTAACTTTCTTTTCAATATTATCCAAATTTCCCGTTATTACTCTTTGTTTAATTGATGTGGCATTTTCAATAATTGCAATTTTGGTCTTATTGTTCAACCCTGAGCTTATCAGCTTTTTGGTAATGTATCGTAGCTGTTCCAAGCCCATGAAAAACACTATTGTATCTGCAGCTTTAGTTACTGCGTCCCATCTTATGGAGGAATTTTTTTTATCAGCTGAATCATGTCCTGTTAATATGACTATAGAGGAGGAATAATCCCTGTGCGTTAACGGTATACCTGCGTATACTGCCGCACCATTTAGAGAAGACACTCCAGGCACTATTTCATATTTTATATTCTTTGAGGTTAGAAATTCAGCCTCTTCACCACCGCGTCCAAAAATAAATGGATCACCTCCCTTTAATCTCAATATTTTCTTACCATCCCCTGCATATTTCAACATCAGTTCATTCGTGATGCTTTGATTGGTAGTTGGATCACCGGATTCTCTACCAACAAATACTTTTTTTGAACTTTGTGAAGCCAATCTAAGAATTCTTTTATTTACTAATCTGTCGTAAAGAATTACGTCGCATTTTGATAATAGTTTGGAAGCTTTCAGGGTTAACAAATCCGGGGCTGCCGGTCCTGCACCGCAGATATACACTTTCCCTTTTGGTTTCACTTTTGGCTGTTCCATTTTTCTAGAGCATGTCTCCATTCCTTAGCAAAATCTGCTGCTCCCCTTGCGAGTAAATCATTAGCCAATTCCCTTCCAATATGTGATGAGTTTGTTATGACATCGGATTTTTTTCCCTTTATTGATTGGGAACCATCAGCAGAAAAGACAGACGCATGCAACACAATTCTTTTTGTTCTTAAATTAGGTATTGCTATCGCACCAACAGGAAATCTGCAACCTGCATTTAAGTGACGTATCAACGACCTCTCGGCATCTATAGCAAATCGTGTTGGTCTGTCTTCAATCGCTTGTAAGATGCTGAGTATTTTTTTGTTATCTTTTCTGCATATAATTCCTATGGCTCCTTGTCCCGGAGCAGGAATAAAATCAAGACAATTAAACCTCTGAACGATTAAGTCACTCATGTCAAGTCTTCTTAATCCAGCTTCTGCCAGAACTAGTGCATCGAACTGTCCATTAATACATTTTCTTACACGACTTTCAACATTACCTCTTATTGGAATCACTTTTACGTTTGGGTTCTTCCTCTTTATTTGAACTGCTCTTCTTAAACTGCTAGTACCAACATAAGAATTAGGCTCTAATTGTTCAAGATTTAATTTTGATTTTCCAATCAATACATCGTTTGGACTTTCTCGCTTTAATATTGACGCTATAACTAATTCATCATCAAGCTCAGTTGGAATATCTTTAATGCTATGAACTGCGAAGTCTGCCCTCTCTTCTAATACTGCTCTGTCAACTTCCTTTTCAAAAACTCCCTTTTCGTTCACCGAAAAAAGTAACTTGTTCTTATTGATATCACCACTCGATTTTATTGTAATTATATCACATTTCAGAGATGAATCTAATTTGCGTAAATTACGCGTTAAAATTTCAGTCTGTATTATCGCTAACTTACTTCCACGCGTAGCTACCCTATAACTACTGTTCATTGTCATTCACTTTTCTCAATGCTTTTGCAAACGCTTCAATAGTCTTGTCTATGTCATCATCATCGTGTGAATATGATATGAAACAAGTCTCAAATTGCGATGGAGGGATGAATATACCAGATTTTAGGAGTTCAGTGAATAATCTCTTGTAAAGTAATTTATTTGATTTTCTTACATTAGATGCATCTTTTATTTCCTCATCTGTAAAATAAAGTTGGAACATAGACGAGATGTTATTAATGCTGGCTTTAATTTTTAGATCTTTTATGTGATCCTTAATTCCGTCTGATATTGTATCAGAAAACCGTGAAAGCTTCGGATATAAATCATTTTTTACCTCCCTTAATTTTTCCAATGTTGCAACTCCAGCGGTAACAGAAATTGGATTACCTGCATATGTACTTCCTTGAAATACTGTTCCTTTTGGTGATAACAATTCCATTATCTTCTTTTTGCCTGCTATGGCTGAAAGCGGAAACCCGTTGGCAATTGATTTCGCAAGTGTCATAATGTCCGGTACGACACCAAAATATTCTGAAGCACCCCCCGGCGATAGTCTAAATCCAGTGACAACTTCATCAAAAATTAGTATAATCCCCTCTCTTTCACTTATTCTTCTTAATTTATTGAGGTAATCCTGCTCTGGAATTATGAGTCCCATATTTGTTAAAACCGGTTCTACCATTATGCATGCAATATCATCGTTGCGTTGTACTAGATTTTCAAGTGCACTAACGTCATTGTATGGCAATAACAAAGTTTGTTCCATTGATTCTACCAAATTGCCGTCACAAGAAGAGGTTGAAGCGCTTGAGCCTGGATTAACCAAAACATAATCATATGCACCATGATAACATCCATCAAATTTAACAACTTTTTTTTTCTTTGTAAAAGCTCTTGCTAATCTTATAGAATGCATAGTCGCTTCTGATCCTGTGTTCATTAGTCTTACCATTTCTATATTAGGGATCATTCCAATAATTAATTCAGCTAATCTGATCTCGTTTTCAGTAGGAACACAGAAAATGTTACCCTTGTCCAGTTGTGTTTTTACAACGTTTATAACATCAAAAAACGCATGCCCCAATATGACCGCACCATACCCAAGGCAATAATCGATCAGTGTATCGTGGTCTACTGTAATAATTTTTGAACCTTTACTATAAGAGGCGAAAAAAGGATACGGTTCATAGAAACGAACGGGACTATTCACACCGCCAGGAATTATTTCTTTTGCTCTATCAAATAGAGAAGACGACAAACATTGATATCATGATTTTGTAACTGTTATAATTGTATCTTTAGCAGCTGTTTAATATTTCTGCAATTTTCTTTGTATGATATGATATTATGATGTCAGCTCCTGCTCTTTTAATACACGTTGTAAACTCCATTACTACTTCATCTTCATTAATCCATCCTTCTTGCGCGCCGGCCTTCACAATAGAATACTCACCAGAAACGCTGTAGGCACACACTGGTAATAAGGTAGTTTGTCTGGTTTTGTAAATTAAATCAAGATAAGGTAATGCTGGTTTTATCATTATGATATCTGCTCCTTCTTTAATGTCCATCATTATCTCATGTAATGCTTCATTCGTGTTATGGAATGGCATTTGATATGATTTCCTATCTCCAAATTCAGGAGTGGAGTGAGAGGCATCTCTAAATGGTGTATAAAGATTTGACGATAATTTTGCCGAATATCCAATTATCCCCACATTGTTGAAATTACTATTGTCTAATGCTTTTCTAATATTTTTTACTTGACCATCCATCATCGCGGAGGGAGCCACAAAATCGGTTCCTGCTTCGGCATGACTTGTCGCAATCCGTTCTAGTACTTTTAAACTTTCATCATTATTTGCGACATTATTTTTAATAATCGCGCAGTGACCATGTGATGTGTATTGACACAAGCATACATCAGTCACCATTACTATTTTTTCACCAAAATTTTGCTTTAGTGTATTAACAGATTTTTGGACTATACCATCATTACGATAGGCGCTAGTTGCTATGTCATTTTTGGATTTTGGAATACCAAAAATCAAAAATGTTTTTACGCCCAAATCATATAGCTCTTGAATATTTTTGACTAGATTTTCTAAGGGGATCCTGAAGATTCCGGGCATCATCTCTATTTCTTTAGGTTCGTCAATTCCTTCTTGAACAAAAACAGGACACACAAGATCTCTGACAGATAATCTTGTTTCCTGCAACAAGTCCCTTATGGCTGGCGTCCGTCTTAATCTTCTTAATCTTACTTTTGGAAATCCATTGAACTCAAATTCCTCATTGAGGTTCATAATTAAAAATCCTTGATACGATATTCAGTACATCTTCATTTTTTTCTGTGTTTCCAATTTCTTTTCTGAAATTATTCATAGGTGTCGATAATATGCCTTCGACAATTGCGTAAGACAACTGTTCCATTATCTCAAATTCCTTCATTCCTTTCTTGATACCAAGCATCCTAACAGCTTTTGATAATTCTCTATTTCTCACTTCATCTACTATTTTGAATATTGATACCACAAATGGTTCTGCTTTAATCTTTCTAAATAGCAGATCCATGGATTGCATTCCACCCTGTATCATTTTTTCAGCCATTCTGATCTCTTCCTGTCTACGCTTCAAATTTCTGTCTACTATTTCAGCGATCTGATCTATATTGACTAATTTTATGCCTGGAATTGTTGCAATATTGTCGTCTACAGTTCTAGGGTTGGAAAGGTCAAATATCATCATTCCAGCACTTTTCTTATTACGATTGAAAATTCTATCGTAGGTAATTAGGTAGTATGGTGCGGTTGTCGAAACAAAAATGATATCAGTGTTCTCAAGATTACGAATAGCATCTTCAAACATTACTGGAGTTCCACCAACTGCAATGCAAAAAGACTTTGCTCTTTCAAAAGTCCTGCTTGCAACATCAAAGTTCACTTGCCTCTTCTTGAGTGATTTTGCAACAAGCGTTGCTCCCTCACCAGTTCCAATTAGCAGTACTCTTTTACTCTGGAAATCTTCGAAATATTCTTCAGCCAAATTAACTGCCATTGAGCCTATTGATATGCTGCCTTTATTCAAACCGGTATTAGTTCTAATTCTGCCTCCAACTTTTATTGCGTGATCAAAGATTATGGGAATAAAGGAATCAACATAGCAATTCTGACGAGAATATTCAAATGCCCTTTTAACCTGACCCAAAATTTGATCTTCTCCAAGTACTAGTGACTCAAGTCCTGATGTCAATCTAGGAGATGATTAATTGCTGCTTTATCTTGATCAATTTCAGCAAGTTCAAATGATAAATCTCTGATTTCAGTAATATTTCTCCAAGTCTCAAAGATTTTTTCGGCATCTATTTTATCTAAGGCTAGAAAGATCTCTACTCTATTACATGTTTGTAAAATAACACATTCTCTTATATCACCACTGGTCAAAAATATTCGATATGCTTTGGCAATATCCTTGAACGTAAATTTTTCAAGAACGTGAATTGGAGCTTTCTTGTGAGTTATTCTCACATTCAATAGTTTTAGCTCATCAGTAATTACTGAGTTCATGTTTTACTCATTTTTTCCAAATTTTTTAACATTTGTAATGCAGTCATTTTTGCTTCTTCAAGCTTATTTGATCTTAACAAATATTGGATATTTTTATCTTTTATTAATGAATATAAAAATTCTTTTCGCTCCTTCACAGTCTCTATTTCTTGCTTTGCTCTCTTACGCGCGTACTCCTGTAAAATGATGTTGCTGATGTCTGAATCATTGATAATCTTATGCAGCATCCTTTCTATTTTCATCCTTATTTTTCTAGCCATTATTGGGCTTTTTCCAGAGGTTGAAATAGCTACTTGTATTATACCTTCAACATTTACCAACGACGTATATGAAAAGTCACTTATATTTGGATCATCTGCTGCATAAACAAATGCGCCAATAGATCTTCCTTTTTCTACTAGCTTTCTATTCAATTCTTTGTCATCAGTTGCAGCCAAAATTAAGAAGATATTACTAATGTCATTAAGAATTGATACATTCTTGATTCTCTTTTTTATTAATGTTAGTTTTCCATCATCACTCATTTTTTTGAGTTCCTTATTTAGTCTGCTAGTTATTACGGTTATTTGGCATTCTTGATCCAACAAACCATGCACTTTGCGTACGCCTTCAGTGCCACCTCCTATTACGACTGCTTTCTTGTTGTTTACATTAAGATCGACAATCAACTAAGAACACCTGATATGAACTAAGGATTTGACGCTCATCTCTTTATTTAATCATTCCATAGAATTTTTTGCAATAAAATTATCATCATTTTCGATTAGAATGTTTCTTTACCTCCATAGAAAATACCATATAGTATAAATAGAATAACGACGTTATAATTTTTATGACATCAAACCTGAATATGGACTATAGCAAGTATGACTTTAAGGATTCAACTGAGCTTTACGTATATTTAAGTAAGAAGGGCCTTTCAAGGGGAACAGTAGAGGAGATTAGCAAACTAAAGGATGAACCAGACTGGATGCGAGAATTTAGGTTAAGATCCTATGAAGTTTTTCTTAGCAAGCCAATGCCAAACTGGGGCGGCGATCTATCACATATTGATTTTCAGAATATTTACTATTATGCAAAGGCATCTGAGAAACAGAGTAAAAGCTGGGAAGATGTTCCTGAATCCGTAAGAAATACATTTGAAAAGTTAGGAATTCCTGAAGCAGAAAGAAAGTTTTTAGCTGGAGTTGGTGCGCAATACGAGTCAGAGGTTGTGTATCATAATCTCAGGGAAGACTTGGAAAAGCAAGGAGTGATATTTGTAGATACTGATAGTGCTGTAAAGAAATACCCTGATATTTTAAGGAAGCACTTTGGTAAAGTTATTCCTCCAGAAGACAACAAATTTGCCGCTTTAAACAGTGCTGTATGGTCTGGTGGATCCTTCATATATGTTCCACGAAATGTAAAGGTTGATCTTCCGCTACAAGCTTATTTCAGAATTAATAAAGAAAATATTGGCCAGTTTGAAAGAACCCTAATAATCGCTGATGAGGGGGCAGAAGTCAACTATATAGAAGGATGTACCGCACCGGTATACACAACAGAATCACTTCATTCTGCCGTTGTAGAACTAATCGCAAAGAGAGGCGCTAAAATAAGATATACCACTATTCAAAATTGGAGCAAAGATGTGTATAACTTAGTCACAAAAAGAGCATATGCATATGAGAATGCAACAGTTGAATGGGTTGATGGGAACCTTGGAAGCAAATTAACGATGAAGTATCCAGGTGTTTACATGCTTGGCAGAGGAGCACATGCTGAAGTAATTTCAATAGCTTTTGCAGGTAGTGGACAACATCAAGATGCTGGCGCAAAAGCGGTGCATCTTGCTCCAGATACAACGTCTAGGATTACAAGTAAATCTGTAAGCAAAGATGCAGGGCGCACAACGTATAGGGGATTATTGCACGTTGCAAAAGGTGCGACTGGTGTAAAATCAAATGTGAGATGTGATGCACTACTGCTTGACAAGAATTCGCGAACTGACACATATCCATATGTAGAGGTAAATGAAGATGACGCCACAATATCTCATGAAGCTACAGTAGGAAAGATAGGCGAGGATCAAATATTCTATCTCATGAGTAGGGGATTCTCAGAATCCGATGCATTGTCATTAATAGTTGGTGGCTTTATGGAGCCATTCACAAAAGAGCTGCCAATGGAATATGCAGTAGAACTGAACAGATTGCTAAAATTAGAGATGGAAGGTTCAGTAGGATAGAACAGTTTGGAACTATCAGGAAGATAAATAAAAATGTCTATCTGATTATCAAAATTCCCATCTCAATCAATTTTTCATTAGTCACATCCGACTTTTTATTATTATTTGGTTAAACTGAAATCCTTATAAACGGCTTTTGACTCTTCTCTGAATCATAGAGATTTGGAGATTCTAAATGGACTTTAGCATAGTGATCATGCAATTGTTTTTTAGTACTCACTATTCAGAAAATCCTCCCTTTCCGTTCTCATTTTCCTCAATGATAGTTGCAGCTCTTATCGCCATTGGATTGAATGTAGCATTCGCAATGCTCAGAAAGAAAACTACTGACATTGAAAAAATGAGTAAAATCATGAAGGAGTCAGTTGAATTTAGAAAACAAATGATGGCTGCTGTCAAAAAGCAAGACAAGGTACAAATTGCAGAACTAAAGAAAAAACAAGCATATGTCAATAAAATGAATCTAGAAGTTCAACAACAGCAAATGAGGCCCATGTTTATCTACATGATACCATCATTCATGTTATGGATTCTGGTTTTCCCTCAGATATTCGGTGGAGTAGTTGCTCTTTCTCCGATTCACCCTGAAATTCCTTTTATAACTTGTAAGCAAGATAATGTAGATAAGGATACCCAATTGAATCCTGATGGAACCCATAAAGGACCATGTAGGATTGTCGGCCAGATTTATTTGTGGGGCTGGTTTCTCATTGTAAACTTTTCTTTTAATGGAATAATTTCTAAACTAACTAAAACAGCACTACCAAGCATCACATAATTTCTAAATTTTCGCACGAATCAAACTTATCAAACATTTTGTTTCCGTAATCCGATAAAGTCGCTTTTCATATCACATGCTTAATCCTAGAAATCAACTGAGAAAGATTGTTGATAGGTCGAGTTATGATTCTATTATAATCATCCATCGTATCCAGGTCTTCTGACAAGTTAACGGATTTAATAATTATCGTCTGTGCCTTAGCCTTTTTTGAAGATTGTATGTGATTAAAATAACTATTATTATCGTACGAGGTCTCAAACATGTTAAATGGTTGTCTTAGCAGTATGTTAGTCCCATCGATTCTCATAGAAGGAACAATGATAGAACATCTTTGATGCTTTCTAGCCACAAATAACAATAGTTCAATTTCATAAGGATTTAGGAATATCAAATCTATAGGGACAATGATATTTGATTTAACCATCTTCTCTTTACAATAATTATCACCGGCGTCAATAGCAAAATTCACACCTTTTTCCTTAGAGAATAAAAATTTGGTTTCATAAATTTTAGAAATTTTTTCAACCCTCTCATCCTCTGATATAGTTACTATGGCAGAGATACTTTTACATTTTTTCAAATTAATGATTGTGAATTTTAGCATTAATTCAGTCAATACAATTTTCTGGTTTTTTGTAAGTTGTAATCTCGTTTTGCTCAGTTCGAATTGTTTAACTGGAACTAGGGCAGCGATTTTCAAGATAAATCAAGCTTTATTGACAATATTTAATATATAATTGGACAAAATAATTTCGTCTCGTAATTGTTCCATGACAATATTTGTCTTGTATATATGTACACCTAGCGTTCTAATCCTATTTTCATATTCATTATCAAATTCAGAGATTACCAAATTTGATGCAATATTCCTATAATATGACGCAATTCCAAAAGGAGATGATTCTATACCCATTATCTGCATATACTTTGAGGCTGGGCCACTAACTGCTTTATTGCCAATGAGGGGACTAATTGCAATTACATTATCTTTCTTCGATTCAAGTTCCTTTCGTATTGCAGGTATTGAAATTATAGGTCCAATGCTTGAAATTGGATTTCCAGGTGCAATTATAATTAACTCTGATTTCTTGATAAACTCTACTGCCTTCGCATTTACCTTTGCGCTTTCGATACCTTTGTACTTTATATTTGAAATATCCAGTTCTGCACGGTTTTTGACCCAATATTCTTGAATATGCATATCACCGGACGGTGTTTCTATTCTAGTTTCAATATGATCATCTGAGGCAGGCATAATAGTGGTTGATACGGAGAATTTTTTTCGTATCCATTCTGTGACCCAGGAAAGTGATTTTCCCTCGTTTAAGAAGTTAGTTCTAACTAAATGTAGAGCAAGATCCTTGTCACCGATTGTAAACCAATGGTCCTGTCCGAGTTTTTTCATCTGTTCCATAAACACAAATGTATCGTCTTTTACGCCCCATCCCCTACCCTTATCCAAAATACCCGCTAGGCCGTAAGTTATAGTATCAATATCAGGGCAAATGTATAATCCATGGAGCCATATATTGTCTGCAATATTTGCAATCACAATCAAATCACCCGCTGTCTTAGATAATCCTCTGGCTATTTTTACGGATCCTGTTCCACCTGCTAATAGTGTGATCAAGATAAGGGAACACTCTTGTAGGCTTTTCAGCTTTTTTAAATTTTGCTGAATTAATATGATAAATTTGCAGACGTAAGTGACTTGGATTAGTAACTTTGCTATATCAATCGAGTCAGCAAAAAATGATATTTTCGATAAAGATTATAAACGGTTGAATCAGTCTCTACCCTGTGAATAGTATCAGATTCATTATGGTAATTTTTTTGATAACATTCACAGTTACTTCAATTACTTCGAATGCTTATGCTGTTCAAATGACAACTGTCTTGTCTCCACAACTAAATCAAGCTCAACCAGTTTTTACCGCAAACCGGTTTATAACGTTGCAATACGATCAAGGAAGTGAGCTAGCAAAAAAATACGCTAATGTTGATCAGACCGTCAGATTTAAAGCAAATAGCTCCACTCCGGGAATGGCAGAACTAATCTCTGGAATAAATAAGGATATCTTCACACAAAAACAAAGCCCGATACGTATTGAAAACGGTACCATTGATTACACAGGATCGTTGAAGGGAAGTGCCGATAGGCTGATAATATCGTACAAGGTGGTATTTACACCCAGTATAAGTGGATTCACTCTCCCAAGCAACAATACAGGTGGTGCGTCTTTGGTTGATTTGGATTGGAGAGGATTTCACACTACAAGACCGCTTGAACTACAAATACCTAACATTGGTAATATGAGTATTAACTATCCAATGAGCTTGCTTCAAGTTACGTATCCTGAGTTAGCTCAGCAACTTAATTCAACACAAGCAAAGGTAATGTTCCAAACACCATTATTTAATTTTGAAGATATTGGCACACCAATGGAGCGTTGGCACTTTTTATTTGATCCAACAGGCAGCCAAGCCTCGACAGCTGGTTCAGGATTCCAAGAACTAGGAGGTTCTCGAGTAGTTTCTATCTACTCATTAGGTGAAAGTAGCTTTAGAGAAGGAGTTATGGAAGCGAAAGAATCTGATGCAAAGGCATTAATCGATGGAACAAATGCTAACATTCATTCCAGTACTCCTCCACCAAGTGGCCAAATTCAAATCGGTGGCTTTGCAACCGTATCTAAAAGCGGAAATTCTGAAATTGCATATGTTACTGCAAACGCCCCAGAGGGTACTACAACTGCAACAGGAGGATTTCCATTACAGGTACTTGGAGCGCTTGGAGGCATGATGGCTGCAGTGTCCGTATTCGTCTTGTGGAAGGCGAGGAAATAGATCTTCATTTTATTTTTGGTCCAAATGTGTATTAATTGTTCTACTAACGCCTTTAAATGAATACACAAAATTGTTGGTTTAGCTGAGAGTACGACTCATCACCTGGAATCTAACAATTAAACATCTCAGCTTGGTAATTTCCACAATATCTATTATCATCATCATCATCATCATCCTCACTACTAGCTACGGCAAGGATTTGTCTTGATTGCAATCAATGTTGCTTTTTTTGATAACCTATTCTACAGAGATGAAAATGAAATGTGTTTGCTAGCCGTAACCCTCCTTTTGTTCTAAGTGGGATTCCACTGAGCGGTCAACCTGGGCTCATACAGGAATGTTTACCCTTTTTGTCCTTGCTCCACTCAGGTCGGCGGTTTCATTCCAGTATTGACATCTTCAGGTTATTCACCATCATCATCATTTTGATCAACTGGATTTCCTTTCTGTTCCGTTGCCAGATGTCTCCACCTAATTATCGCTAATTTGAGTGCCTGTTATGAGGGAGGAGTTTCCTCTCTTTCGAGTGACCCACACGCTAGCTAACGTAATAAAAATAAAGACGATGACTAAAAAATCTTATGTGTTAAACTCTTTTTCAAGCATATCTCTTTTTTTACTAATCTGAAAAAGAGAATCAGTATGTTCATATGCCATATTCTTCGGTCTGCCGAACATCATTGATTGAAACAGAAGGTGATTTTCAGGAATTACAATACCTGTTTGGTCATCAGAATAAAGAATCTTTAGAGTGTCATCACTTTTTCTCATTGTCTCCTCATGAATGTGAACCATATTAGTATCGTCATGTTCGAAACCAAGCTCGCGGGCTTTAAGGCGGATATCTGCTGTACCTTTTGCTTTATCGAGAACAGCCACTCCAAATTCCTCATGATAAATATCAGATAGCGAATCAAAATAGGGTATCTTATTCTTGAATCTAATTGTCATTTGATGAAGGTGCATCATTCTTGACGGTACCCTGTATGCTTCTACATACAGTTTTACTGATGGGAGGAACGATTTAACATCTTCTTGATGATGTGGATTTTTGTCCCACTCTATAGAATCCTTAACGTCTTTTGTATCTTCCAAGTCTGCCCATCGCCTGATTAACGTAACATCATATCTTTGAATCTTATCTCCAAACTTTTCAATCATAGGTTGCATTATTCTTCCCATACCTGAAACGTTGCAGCTACCCTGAATAACATACTTTTGATTTGCTGCCTGATCATAGTTGATCCTTGAATTGTGAATGATGTCGGCAACTTTTTTTTCGCCCGTCCTATCTTCGCCTCCTTGAAAAATTGCACTCTTATTCATAGGTAAGTAGAAATTTACTTTATTAGTATAACCAAATCCATCTTTAGCTGCATCTATCACAAGATCAGATTCTTTAACTGCATCAGAGATCGTGCCAGAAATATCATAACCCTTTTGTCTAAAGTCCGGTATTTTTTGTTCGGGAACATAGACTGCAAATTTCTTCGCAAAGGCTTCATCAACTCTGTCATCTATTGAATATTTTCCTATACCAACAAATTGAATCTCTTTGTCATGAGAAAATGCAGATGCAAGTCTCTTACCTATATTTCCATATCCATTTATGAATACTCTTACCATTTCTCAATGTTTTTAGTGAAAATGAAGGATTATTTAATGTATTATTAACTGATTCTTGTTGATCTTATTCCTAGGTTCAAGAATTGTACTATCAAGATTAAACTCAGGGCAAGTTGATTTAATTATAATTGTAATATAACCATTAAATATCAATACCGTTAAAAAATTAACGTTACGGGATGAAATTATAGATCACAGTGTTTTGAAATGAAAAAGATTTTAATAATTGACAATTATGATTCCTTCGTTTATAATCTTGCCCAGTTATTTGGTAAACTTTCTACAGAACCAGTTGTTATTCGTAACAACAAAATAAGTATAAAGGATATAAAAAAAATGCAACCTGATGGAATAGTTTTATCACCGGGTCCAGGACATCCTGCAGATAAGAAATCCTTTGGAATATGCGGAGATATTATTGAAACCATAGGACCAAAAATCCCTGTATTGGGAGTATGTCTTGGTCATCAGGGAATAGTACATGTTTATGGTGGCAAGGTAATCAATGCACACGTAGTAAGACATGGAAAGACAAGTAAAATAAAATATTTAGATAAAGAACTATTTGGAAAACTATCAAACCCATTTGTTGCAACAAGATATCATTCTCTCGTAGCATCCAGGGACAGTTTTCCTACTTGTTTAGAAGTAACGGCAATATCACTTGACGATTCTGAGATTATGGCTTTGAAACACAAGAAATATCCAATATATGGTGTTCAATTTCACCCGGAATCCGTGCTAACAAAAAATGGCTATCATATATTAAAAAATTTCATAGAAATTCTGAAAAGATAATGTCTACAGAATATCTACAACAACAAACAAGAAAAATTTTATCAAAGGAGAATATTGATGAAAGCGAATTTAGAAAAGCAATAAATTTAATATTCTTGGACGAAATTCCTAACTCTACAATTGCTTCTTTTCTAACTGCCATAACATATAGAGGAGTAAGCCACGATGAGTTAAGAATTATAAGAGAAATCATGATTGGACATTCTCATCTAATAACACCTAACGTAACCGGTTCACTTATTGACAATTGTGGTACAGGTGGTGATATGGCTAATTCTTTTAACATAAGCACCGCTGCGTCTATTGTGGCCTCTGCTTCTGGGATTAATGTAGCAAAACATGGTAACAGATCTGCGAGTGGAATGTTTGGCAGTGCAGATTTCTTTGAATATATAGGATTTAATTTAGATACTTCAGTAAAAGTATTAATTAATACTCTTGAAAGGATTGGGCTCTCATTCTTGTTTGCACCTAAATTTCATCCTAACTTGAAAAGGATTTCTGGAATCAGAAAACAGTTGGGATTTAAAACGATATTCAACATAATTGGACCATTATGCAACCCCTGCACGAATATTACTGCTCAAGTTATAGGAATATCTGATCCGAAACTTTTCGAACTTGTATCTAATGCAATGATTAAATCCAATATCAAGAAAATTATTCTTGTCCACTCCATGGATGGCATGGATGAGTTGTCGAATACCGCAAGAAATAATATGCTTATTCTAAAATCAGGTAATATTGAAAAACATGAATTAGATCCAAAACTATTGGATTTGAAGGTTGTAAAAAAAGAACAGATTCAAGTAAAATCAAAAGAGGATTCTGTAAAGACTACATTACAAACAATATATGGAAAATCTACTAGCGCAAAACAAGATATAGTACTTCTCAATGCAGCAATTGCGTTAATCGCAGGAGAAAAAACCACTGACATTAATGACGGAATAAGAATAGCTCGAGAGTTGGTAAAATCTGAAGTCCCAAGGAGTAGACTACGTGAACTTATATCTAGTTGTGGGAACGTTCAAAAATTAGATATTGTAGAAGAAAAATTTTCATTATAGATTGAATTAATGGGTTCATTCATGAATGCCAACTCGATAGAATTAATATTGATACAGTTAAAATCAAAAAGATAAAAAAGAAATATAGGATTTTATCTTCTTCTTGGTTTTGCCTTAGATTTTGGTTTTGGTTTTGCCTTAGATTTTGGTTTTGGTTTTGCCTTAGATGTTGGTTTTGGTTTTGCCTTTCCTTTCTGTAGCGCCTTGCTCGGGCCACCACCTATCTTAAACATCTTAGTTCCGCAAACCGAACATGTCCCCTTAATCGCAGGTCTTCCATTTTTCATTGTTACCTGTTGTTCGCCCTTAATCGGCCTTTTTGCTTTACATTTTACACAATAACCTTCAGTTGCCAACATATTCAAGTTTATGGCGGTTCCTTATAAGAATAGCTCCGACCAATTTCTATTGGGGGCGGCTACCTTGTCAATATATCGTATTGTTCTCTTACTCGGTGATAATGATTTATCACCCGAGTTTTTTGGTTATGAGTATTTTAATATGCATCTAGAGCGTTGTCAATTTCAAACTTGATGAATTATATCTATACGATCTTTCTACCGAATAAAAGATATGTAGTGTGTCCAATCATTCGCATTGATGGCCTTGTTTTTCCCTCTCTCGCCTCTATATTGCGTATCATGAGTTCTGTACTCTCAATATCTATAAATCCTACTTCATTCAGGTGTTTAGAAGTTTTTTCCAATTGGTTCATAGTCGGACATATTACTGCTACAGATCCACTGTTTTTGAGGCATTTATGAACAATCTGTAAGACATTCCAAGGATCCCCCAAATCAATTATCGCAATATCAATGTCAGAAAGTTCCAGTTCTTCCTTCGTTATGTCATGTTTAAACATTGAAACATTTTTTTCCATACCTGATTTTTTGAGATTCTTTCTTGCGATTTCCATGAATTGTTCATTGACGTCATATGTAAAAACGTGACCTGAAGATCCTACGAGACTAGCAAAGAACGTAGTTAGTGATGCACTTCCGGTACCTATTTCAAGAACATTAGATCCACTTTTCAACCCAGTTCTTATTGCAATATATCCCAGATCCTTAGGATAAACTATCTGAGTCTTTCTGTCTGACTTCATCACAAAATCATAAATTGTTGGTTCCATCACGTACACCTTTTTTTGTTTAGCTGTAATTACCGAAGAACCATACTCAAGTCCTAGTATCTGATCAAAATCTATAATTCCTATGTGCGTGTGAAGTTTCTTACTTTTTTCTATTCTAGTTAACCAGTTCTTATTTGCCTGATAAAAAAATAAAACGTAAGCCCCTTCAACTATTTTCATATAAACAATGGGTTTACGTAGTGCTAAAAAAATGTTCCAATAAAGGATTCTATTTGTATTTTGATTAATGAATATAAGAGACTAATACGTTTACCCATCCTAATCTTATATAAAATTGGAATTAGCTTCATTGTATTCTGGGGGAAAAGATAGTAACTACTCTATCTTTGAAATGAACAAACGAGGACATGATGTAGTATGTTTAATTTCCATAGTACCTATGATTAGCGATAGTTTACTCTTTCATTTTCCTAATATTCGTTTTACAGGAATTCTGGCCCAATCTATTGAGTTACCCATGAGAAGCTTTCAATCAAACAGTTCAGAATTGAGCGATGAGGTACTAGTTCTTGAAAAAGCCCTTGTGAGTATTAAAGATGAATTTGGTGTACAAGGGATAGTTCATGGTGGGATATCAAGCAATTTTCAAAAAAGGAATTTTGAAACAGTCTGTAAGAAATTGAGATTGTCAGTTTTTTCTCCATTATGGAAATTAGATCCAAGTAGCTATCTTCATAAGATGATAGACCAAAAATTTGACATTGTTATCGTTGGTGTTTCAGCGTTCGGTTTGGGTCCAGAATGGCTCGGGACATTGTTGGATCATGATAACGTGAAAAAACTGGAATCATTATCATTGAAGTATGGATTTAACTTAAATTTTGAAGGAGGCGAGGCGGAAACAATTGTTGTTGACTGTCCGTTATACAGGAAAAAATTTCAGATCAAACAAGGAATGGTCAAATGGAATGGAAATAATGGAATATTTGAAATAACAGATTATGATTTAATAGATAAGCATTAAATATCAATTAATATAGGTTCAATTTCAAGAAAGTTTGTGCTTAATCGTAATCGTAATCGTAAGGAGAATCAGAATTTAGAAATTCAAGAAAAAGAAGATGAAGATGAATACGGTTTAGGTTTGGCGTTAGGCTACTGTCGACGCTTGAAACTGACGGGAGAAAATGCCCCAGTGATAGGCGATTACCTGATTGTCCTTAAAAATGAGATACACCTTTCGGATAATTACAAGAGGATAAACCTCACAACTCTAGTGTATTTATCAAAGTTTTCTAATAACAAAAGATTCGAGGAGATAGGAAGAGAAGATATAATTTTGTATTTGAGTTCGTTAAGAAAAAATGAAACAATAGACCCGTTACACAGTTGGGTATCAACCTATAATTTGTATCTGATAGTATTAACTCGATTCTTCAAGCGGTTATATTATCCTGATTTATCACCCAAGGAAAGGATAAAACCTTCGTGTATAGACATTCCTGCTTTAAAAAGAAAAGAACAGTCTATCTATAAGCCCTCTGACATGTGAACCCAGGAAGACGACCTTTTATTTTTAAAATATTGTCCTTCAAAAAGGGATAGATGTTATCATGCAATATCACGAGATAGCAGTTGCAGACCACATGAACTTTTGAAGATAAAATTAAAGACATTGTCTTCAAGATGTCTGGAAATAGACAGTATGCTGAAATTTTAGTAAATGGAAAGACTGGTCAGAGACATATCCCTCTTATCAACTCAATTCCCTACCTGAAGGATTGGATAGATGACCATCCCCAAAGTGGGAATCCCAATGCCGTTCTAATTTGTGGATATAAGAAATCATTGCTGGTCAATTCTATACTTCCAAGAACTGCGGACATGTGCAAGTTAAAAGATGAGGATAAGAAATGAGTAACCGCACTATTCAACTGTTGATTTTGTCAAGTGTTATCCTGAATATTGTGTTACTAATTTGGAGAATGAAATAATTAGAAATGAATAATCAAGAGTCAGTAATTCCAACAACATATACGCACTCTTTAAAGTTAGAAGAAACCGCAAAAGGGATTAGGATATCAGTTCATGTTTATGCTAACAATCAGGAGGACGTAATACAAGAAACATTTGAAACCTACAAAAAAGCAATACAAACAGCAAGAGATAATAAGATACAACTGGTACCAATGGAGGAGAATGAGAAATGATGATTCGTCCTGATTACAAATTGGTGGTACTAATAGCGGTCTGTTTAATCATAACCTTCTTCTTGTTAACAACTATCTTTCGTACACATGACGTAAATATACAAGTAACTCTGGGTATTGTTGAACTCCTTATTCTTGTGTACTTCACTTTTACAGCATATAGGATGAGGGCTGTCATAGATCTGGAGAATGAGAAATGAGTCTTTGTTACGACTTTCAAAAGTGGACTATAATGACCTTGTCGGCTATTCTTACAGTTTGTTTAGTAGGCTTAGTTAATTTGGTATATGGTCAAGAATATGATGATCGAAATTATACGAAAGACTTGACTCAGGGTCGTCATGTTGATGAATTAGGTATTAAAATAGGATTAATATCCGATGAGTGCGGACGTGCAATAGATAATAATGACACGTCTATTATTGCGCCATGTGTGGAATTCGTAAAGAATCTTGATAAGGCACTAACAAAAGCATTTAATCGAAGTTCGAGTGCTATAGAAAAAATACAAGATCATGCAGCCCAATCCCAAGATACGGGACCATTGGATCAAGTGAGTGATTGAAAAAATGAAAGATAAACAAAGTGGTGTCACGTTGGTTATTTACCTGGTAGTAGAATTAACAAGGTGAAATAAAATAACTTTATACTTGAGCTCCACTAATAAGGACCAGTGACTTGTCTAGATCTGGGCCGGTCATTAAATGCCATAAAAAAATGAGGTTATGGTGTAAGGGATCGGGCAGGACAAATTTTTAACTCATTTTTAGCCTGCTCGGTTCAAATATTCAATATCTTAATTTTATTTTCCTAAAAACGGAAAATAGGATCATGCTTAATTTCCGCATTTTTAAGTGCAATAATTAGTGCATTTATCACGTTTGATTATGTGCAGTAAAGTGCACTTACCTGCATGATAAGTGCACATTATGTGAACCTTATTGTATCACTACCGATATCGAAGAGTTATTACGAACCCCACACAAAAAATGATAAAATGACTATCAATCCACGAGGATTAACTGATAAACAGCGTGCAGTTGTAGCCACCATGAGAATGAGATTAACATTGCCTCAATCTTTAGCATATATGAAAGGTGAGGGTTTTCCAGCATCTCAAGCAAGTTATTACAGGATAAAATCATGGATAAAAAAAACACAGTTGCAAAGACTCCACTACATTGCAGGATTTGGGTTTGAGCAGCAACACCTCGAGAGGATAGACACCTGTGAACTCATGGCACAATTGCACTGGCAGAACTTTCAGCAGGAAAAGAATCCATACAAGAAGTCTATGATTCTACGGGAAATAAGAGAGCTGCAACCCTTCATATCAACATATTACGACATAACGAGACAGGTAGTAGAACGTAATAATGGCAATGGTAGTAAAAACAACATCGTCGATTTTCAAGCGTTATGATAAATAATTATAATAAATAATATAATTATAAAATATAATTAAATCAATTATGACAGACGTTAGAAAGTTTTACGATTGCTTCGGACAGGAGATTGAAAGCCAGACATGCGCCTATTGCCAGGATACAAAACCGATTAGAGTATTCAAGACAGAATCAGATCTCCGAACTAATCCATTTGCGTTTGACATGGTAATGCGAGAGGTAACATTTGATGATGAATTGTTGTGGGTTTGTGTCGACTGTCTAGCAGAAATGAAAACAAATTAGTAGTTACTACTAAAATTAAAAAAAAATATACTGGGGTTAAATCGTACAAAATGGCAAGGATTCATTTTAGGAATCAGAGGCGGGATTCATTCAAGTTGCTAGAATGGTTACTCAAGAAGCTCAAGAATAACAAGGAAACAGATAGTCATGCTGCCATTTGTCCAGCGTATTTTTCAGCGTGTTG
>Ga0193719_10000100_pt1 | contig 26824 bp, 22 predicted proteins | sample U2a2metaG_FD_160103 | JGI IMG/M metagenome (GOLD analysis project Ga0193719, IMG submission 160103) | Soil microbial communities from a riparian zone of the East river system, Colorado, United States - U2a2 | ecosystem: Environmental > Terrestrial > Soil > Riparian zone | place: USA: East... | reverse complement strand
TTCTGCCGACGCGGCCGCCCGTGTGGACGGACAATTCCAAGTCGGCGGATCGACTGAAACTGTGGAGGTTACTGCCGAAGCTCCGCAGCTGAAAACTGACCGCGCTGACGTCGCGACGATCTTCAATGAAAAGGCCGTCGAAGACCTTCCGCTGTTTAACCGGAACTTCACGGCGTTGGTTCTGGCTTCACCCGGCTCGCAGCAACTGGGCTGGTCCCACGCCTCCAGCGAAAATCCCCAAAGCAGCCTGCAGACCAAGGTGAACGGACAAACCTTTGCCGGCACCGGGTTTCAGTTAGACGGAACCGATAATCGCGATCCCATTCTCGGCATTATCGTTATCAATCCAACGCTCGAGTCGGTCACCGAGGCCAAGATGACCAGCCAGAATTACGAGGCGGAATTTGGTCAAGCCGTGGCCGGCGTGGTGGCGAGTCAGACCAGGTCCGGAAGCAACAGCCTGCACGGCAGCGGCTTCGGTTTCCGGCGCAGCGATGCTACCCAGGCGCGCGACCCGTTTGCCCAAAGGATTCCCGACGCGGTTACCGGTCGATTGCTCCCTCCGGCCTTGTACGGACAATTCGGCGCGTCCGTTGGCGGACCCGTCATAAAAGATAAACTATTCTTCTTCGGCGACTATCAAGGCACTCGTTCGAAAATCGGCTCTTCGTACCGCCAGACGGTGCCCTCCAGTCTGTTGCGCTCGACCTGCGGCAACTCAGCCAGCTTGATTTGCGATCTGAGCGAGTACGTCACCGCTTCGCCCGGCAATGTGATTTACGATCCGACGACCGGAATTCAGGGTGGCGCCGCGAATGGGGAAAATCGCACCCTGTTCAATGACCCCAATTGTGCTGCGGCCGGCAAAGCGCCGGGAACTTGTTTTGATAGCAGCCGCTTGGCTCCCCAAGCTGTAGCTCTGCTGAACCAGTTTCCAGCGCCCAACGGAGCTGGGCTTGTAGACAACATTAGCGCGGGCGGCAACGGGATCTTCAACAACGACCAGTTTAACGTTCGCATAGACGACCAGACCACTTCGAAACTTCACACCTTCGGTCGCTATAGCTTCGCGAACTACAGCCTCATCGGTTCTGCGGTGTTTGGCGATCTCGGAGGAATCGGCTTTGGTACGGGCGGATTCGGCGGGCAGTCGAAGAGTCGCGACCAGAGTATTGCGGGAGGTTTCGATTATGCTTTGAGTTCTTCAGTGCTCACCGATTTCCGATTCGGATATGTGCGATACCACGTCAATGTCGTACCTAACGGCGTGGGCACGACTCCGGCCCAAGACGTCGGCATCCCCGGCCTGAACACCGGAGACGACTTCACTTCTGGCCAGCCCTCGTACTTCGTGGGCGACTCAGGCGGCGATGGCCAAGACACCGGGAAGGTCAGTCAGACCGGCGGCCTTAGCAACTTTGGATATGGCCTCGGCGTAAACCGTTGTAACTGCCCCCTTGTGGAGCAGGAAGACCAATTCCAGTTTGTCAACAACTGGACAAAGATCCTGGGCAACCACCAGATCAAGTTCGGCGGTGACATTCGCTACGCCCGCAACCTGCGCGTACCCAGCGACAACCATCGAGCCGGGGAGTTAACCTTCAACAAGACGTTCACGTCATTGAACAAGGCCAACCTTGCGGCAACCGATCCTACGCCTTCGGGCGGCTTGGCGATTGCCACCTTCTTGCTGGGGGATGTCACCACCTTTAAACGCTACGCCAGCACGGTCACTACGGCGGCCGAGCGCCAGAGGCGGTATTACTTCTACGGCCAGGACACCTGGCGCGCGACTTCCAAGTTAACCATCAACTACGGGCTGCGTTGGGACATCATCAATCCGGAATATGTGAACGGCGACGGCAATGGTTCGCTCCTCGACCTGAACAGCGGTAACCTGCGAGTGGGTGGGGTGGGAGGCATCGGCCGGAATTTCAACGTCGACAACAACTTCCACAATTTTGGACCCCGGTTCGGAATTGCCTACCAATTGACTCCACGAACGGTGATTCGGGCAGGCTATGGCCGGAGCTATGACATTGGTGTCTTCGGGTCGATCTTTGGCCATGTCGTGACCCAGAATCTACCCGTGTTAGAGGTTCAGAATAACAACGCCCCGGATAACTTCTCCAACGTGTTCACCCTCGCCAACGGGCCCGACGCTCCTGCTTTCCCGGCCGTTCCGTCCAATGGTCTGCTGCCTTTACCTGACGGTGTCACCGCACGTGCCCGCCCGCTCAGGATGCGATTGCCAAGATTGGATGCCTACAACCTGACGGTCCAGCATCAACTGAGCAACACCGTTTCAATGGAACTTGCTTTTGTGGGTAACAATGGCCACGGATTTACCGCGAACAATCCAGACCTCAACGTGAATCAACCCACAATCGTCGGTTTTGGGACTGTTTCCAGGAACGAGCGGCGACCCTTCTTCGGCAGGTATGGCTGGACGCAGGACATCACTGATTACCCCAATGACGCCCCCAACTACTATGACGCGCTCCAGGCCAAGATCGACAAGCGATTCAACAGTGGTTTGCAGTTCGTGGCCCACTACACCTGGTCGAAGAATATGACCCACGACAACCTTTACTACAACATCGATCCGCAGGTGAACTACGGTCCCGATGACTTCAATCGCAAACACGTGTTCTCGCTCAGCGCGGTTTATGAGCTTCCTTTTGGCAAAGGCAAGCGCTTCATGGGCAATGCTGGTCGGGCCGTGGACTTGTTGGTTGGCGGGTTTCAGTTGAACACGACCACCAACTACAGCAGCGGTCTACCCTGGTCTCCTCAATACAAGGACTGCGGAAGTGACGAAGATACCGGACCCTGCCGCCCCATCGTGGTTGGAGATCTGCACCAATCGGCGGGTCACTTCGATCCGGTGGCTGGAACGGTTCCTTACTACACGCCGGTGGCCGAATTAACCACCAACGGGCAGGTCAACGGACCTTTCCAACGTCCACAGGCGGGAACTTTCGGGAGCGGACGAAACTCGTTTTTCGGTCCTCGCTTCTTCAACTCCGACATGTCTCTGTTCAAGAACTTCCGGATCACGGAACGCTTCGCGGCGCAGTTCCGGTTTGAAGCCTTCAACGTCTTCAACCATGTGAACCTTGGTCAACCGAATAACTGCGTGGATTGCGGCGGCGGACTTATCAGCGGCCTGGCGGCCAACTCGCCGATGCGGCAACTCAACTTCGGGATGAAGGTAACCTTCTAAACAGACACGAAGTATGTTCAATCGAGGGAGCCCTACGGCTCCCTCTTTTTTTATGCCAATTCTTTATATCAATCACCCTGGTGCGCAGCTCTCGCCACCGGGTGGAGCAGTTGGGCTTGGCGCAGGAGTATCGGCTGCTCTTTGTGCTTTAATTCACACCTGAGCTTTTCGCCGGGGAAGTTTGCCATGAGACTTTTGAAATGGACCCTCGTTATTCTGGTTGCCAACTGTATCCCGGGGTGGCCACAGTCTCCGCCCTCTCCACTGTCCCAAACCATCGGTGAACAGGCGCAATCTGTCGGCCCGAGGACAGCAGATCCCGACTTTGCCGAGGCGCGGAGGCTGCTGCAACAGGGAAAATACGACGAGGCCGTGTCGCAGCTCTCCGATCTGGCAGGGAAGAAACCGGGGCTGAAAGGCTTGTCTTTTGAATTGGGCCTGGCCTATTACCAAAAAGGAGACTATCTCAAAGCGATTGAGGCTCTCAAGAAGGCATTAGCGGAAGATCCGGAAAACAAGGAAGCGATCCAACTGCTGGGGCTTTCCTACTATCTTTCCGGCAGGCCCGGGGAGGCTATTCCGCCGCTCGAAAAGGTGCAGGCCTGGTATCCGCGCGCCAACGTAGATGCTTCTTATATTTTGGGCCTGTGTTACATCCAGACCAAAGATTATCCACAGGCACGGAAAGCCTTTGCTCGCATGTTCGAGGTTCCACCTGATTCAGCCGCCAGCTACCTGTTCACCGCGCGCATGCTGCTGCGGCAGGAGTTCGACCCGATTGCCGAGGAACACGCGCAGAAGGCGGTCGCCCTTGATCCCAAGCTGCCACTTGCCCACTTCTTTCTGGGAGAGCTCCACCTTTACAAATCTCGCATTCCGGAGGCCATCAGCGATTTCCAGCAGGAACTGGCACTTAACCCCGGCCATGCGCCGACTTATTACAAGCTGGCCGACGCCTATTCCCGAATTCAGAAGTTCGATGACGCAGAAAGACTCTTGCAGCGCTCCATTTGGCTGGATGCAACCTCAACCGGACCTTACATCTTATTGGGGAAAGTGCTGCAAAAAAAGGGCGAAACCGAACTGGCGGTACGAGCGCTACGGCACGCGTTGAGCATGGATCCCAACAACTCGGTGAGCCACCATCTGCTGGGTCAGGCCTATCGTGATATGGGCAGGAACGACGACGCCGAACGCGAGCTGAAAATCGCCCAGCGGTTACAGGAGAGCAGCAGCGCCAAGCCGTAGCCCGATCGTTGACGAACGGGGAGACGATTCCACTTTGGGAGGGCATGCCTTGCGGCAGCCGTTGCGCCGCGTTAGACCAAGAATCGCGGCCTTAAGCCGCCCTGGGGGCGCCGGTAAAATCTACACGCATGGCTCCCCGCGGGGAGGTCTGCGCATCCGCAATGCAAGCTGGGCGAGCGGACCTGAGCGACTGAATTTTTTCGCCGGCGGAGGCGGTTAGCGAGAATCACTTCGTGACCGATGGTGATGTCGCGGCTGTCTGCTCCTTCGCCAAGTGATCCACTAGATCCTTCGGCAATTCATTCAGGAAAACCAGGAAGGCGGCATTAGTCCAGCCGAAGCCGATCACATTCTGCTGATACCCTGCGTGGACGCCCGACTCCGAAGAACGATTGACAACGTTGTATTTCTCGCGGATGGTTCCGTCGCGACGGAAGTTTTCCGCGATGGCGGCTAAAAAATTGTAGGAGATTCGATTGGCATCCTCGTTGAAGCCGTACCGCCGCAAACCTTCGATGGCGACGATCTGGGTGGGCGCCCAGCCGTAGGGATAGTCCCATTGCACCCCGGCGTCGGTGCTGCTCATCGCCAGCCCCCCGGGCTGTTCGAAAATACCCAGATTGCGCCTTAACTCCTGCGCCTGTTCCGGCGTGGCCAGTCCGGCCCACAGCGGATAGAAGGTCGTTATGTACTCGTAAGAGGACCGCATCCCGGTTTCGAAGTCATAGTCGAAGAACAGTCGGCGGGCAGGATCCCAGAGATATTTTTGGATACTGTCTTTTCTTGCGCCCGCCCGCTGCATCCATTTTTGCGCGTCATCCTTGCGGCCCAAAATCTCCCCCATCGCTTGCAAATCCTTTTCGGTCTTATAAAGCAAACTGTTGAGACAGATAGGGGCATAGTGATGAGTGGCGGCTCCATACGGTCCAAAGCGAAACGAAATGTCGAACCCCGATTCGCGCATGGACCGGTCACCCTTGTAATAGTCAGGGCTGAGTGAAATCTTTTTGGCCGCCTCGCACTCCGGCTTGGTCGTGGTGTTTGGTGCGTCGCAAATCTGCACGGCGTACTGAAAGCCGCTCCCGAAACTGGAGTTGCTGGCATTTTCAGCAAGATAAGTCCGTCCCAGCTGCGGATGAAGCAAGAAGTACCCGGCAACTTTGCGATAGCTTCCCGCTTCGTCTTTCAAGCTCTCCGGAGCCGGACCACTTCCAAAATCGTAGTAGCGTGAGAGGCCTGTTGCTCCGGCGAGGTGGGGCTCCCGGTTCCAGCTTTCGTAATCCTTGCTGGCAAAGCCGTACGCCTTTTCCAGCCACTTGCGGTCTTCGTGGCCGGCGGCTTTGTCGGCCTCATACACCGCCATGATCATGGAGGTCAGAAACGGGGGCTGAGAACGAGTCAAGTAGTAGGCGCGATTCGCGTTCAGGACGGTGCCGTAGTGCTCGATTTCGAAAAAAAAGTTCTCCACCATGCCCCGGGCCAGATCAATGCGCCCGGCGCGAACCAGTCCGAGGATAATGAAATAGCTGTCCCAGCCATACATCTCGTTAAACCTGCCCCCTGGAACTACGTATTCGTGCTCGAGATACAACAAGCCGGGAGCAATCTTTGCCGGATCAAGCTGTCCCGGCGTACTAATCACGGCCGGAAGCGCCTCCACGTGGACTTTGCAGCGTTTTTGCAATTCCTGTACGGCTGCGGTCGCGGGAAAATCAGCCGGCAGGTACAGGATCGACGCCTCGGTCAGTTTGGGATCGACCACAGTCTGGCAGTCGGTCATCGAGCGGGTCAGAGTGTCCCAACCCGACGAAATGTAATTGAGGATCGGAGTCAGGCCTGATTCAGGTACGGACTTTTTCGCCTCCGCCGCATAGGAGCAGCTGCCCGCCAAAGGCACCCACAAACCAATGACGACTAGGAGAAAAAGATGGCAAAACCGACTAGATCTGACTGCAGCTGTACAATTCATTCTAGCGAGCAGGATAGACCATCGAAGCCGTAAATCGAAGCAAGTAATTGAGTAACTAGGCAGTTTTGCAATAAGCGATCGGCGACGGAGGACCAGGCCTTACCGGTTAAATTGCCCCTTGCTGAATTGCTCAAGGATCAGATTTTACCCCGCCATCCGTCGCTGCTCGGCCTCTTTCAGCGAGATGTAGCGCAGCAGGATGTCGCGGGACGAGACCAGGCCTTTGAGTTCCTTGCCATCCACGATGGGCAAATGGCGGAAACCAAATTCCCGCATCAGGTACAGGCAGTTTTCGATGCTTTCTCCTACGTCGACCGCCTTGGGATTGGCGGTCATGACCTCGGAGACCTTGGTGGTTCCAGGCAGGCGTCCCACGGCGACTACTCGGTTCATGACGTCGCGCTCGGAAAAAATACCGACCAATTCGCCGCTGCGCATGACCGGTACAGCACCGATGCGTTGTTCCATCATGAGTCGCGCGGCTTCCAGCACACTGCTATCGGCTTCGACGGAGCAGACCTTGCGATCCTTCACCAGTTCGTAGATTGGCGACATAGACGACTCCTCGGAATCAGCTTGTGGAAGTCCTTTCCAGGGCAGCGAAGGGCAACACTCTACCACGTATTTTGGCAGGCGGTATCGAGCTATCGGGCGCAAAAGAAGCGGCAGCCCGGGCAGGCTGCCACTGGTCTCCGGTCCGGTTTCGCTCCTAGAAGCGGATCACCGGGCCGACGGTCACCTTAAGGTTGTTGCGTGCCCCCTTGTCAAAGTAAATTTCGTCGCCGAGCTCGAGCCGCATACCGATGGGGCCCCAGAAGCCTTCAACCCCAGCTCCGGGATACAAGGCAAACTGTGTATCGCCGTTATTTACGGCGCCCAATGCTCCCACGAAACCGGCAGCCGCATTCTGATCGGAAACGCTGAAATTCACGAACCCCACTTTCCCCGTGGCGTATGCCCGGAACGGCCCCGACCCGGTCTGGAACTTGGGTCCAAACAGTCCGCTCAGCGGGCGCACCCGCGTGTTTACAAGTTGGGTAGTGACACCGTCAGAGAAAGTGCTGACGTAGCCGCGCTTGAAGTCATATGACATCTCGGCCTCTAGCTGAACGTTGGGATGCACGTTAAACGCAGCGCGGCCTCCCACCCCAACAAAGTTAATATGAGGATCAGTGCGGCTAAGGTTTAAATAATCGGCAAAGGCTCCGACTTCACCGTGGTCGTAGCTTTGGGCCATGAGCACTGGCGGCAAGGCTACACTGCAGCTCAACATGATTAGAAACGTGAGGTGTTTCATCCGTGTTTTTCTCCTAGATCGGTCTTCGTTACGTGCGCACACCCGCGCCCGAGTTCTAGCCGCGGGACATGAACTGCTGCAGGAGCGGTGCAGGAGGGTAGGCAAGGCGTAAGATGCCTTCGCGAGTGCGCCGGGTTGGTAACCAAAGCACGGTCACAAATCGCGGGGGGATGCTGCACCGTACCGCACGGATGGCCCTGTTTCGCGAGCTCCGTCTCCACGGGCATTTGCGGATTGGGACATGGCCCCGACGAGCTGGCACCTGAATCTGGATAACGGGAGGTAGAGTTCTCGCAACCACTCTAGGCTGGGGGCTCGAGAGCCGGGGGGATAGTAAGTTACGGGATACAAAGAATCATAGGAAACCAGCTACCAAGAACCATAGTTGACGGCGTTTGCCTGACCCCGATAGGCTGATAACGGTTACCAAAGTCATTCCGAGGCATCAGGCCCCAAGCTCAGGCAACGCCGCAGGTTTGAAACCGGGCGCGGCCAACCGCAAACCCTGCAAGCAGTACAACGAAAAGATAGTTACGCCGCATCTGACTTAGTGCGGCCGGAAAAGGCGACTTGACGGACGCAAGAAAACTACAGGGCGACAAGCTTTCTGAAGCGGAAGCGATCGAACGTGCCAAGCAGGGAGATGCGGAAGCTTTTCAGCTTTTGTACAGCCTGCATAAACGTCGCGTGTATTCGCTATGTTTGCGCATGACGGCCAATACGGCGGAAGCCGAGGATCTGACTCAGGAAGCTTTTCTGCAATTGTTTCGCAAGATTGCCACGTTTCGCGGCGAATCAGCCTTTTCCACCTGGCTGCACCGGATGGCGGTAAACGTTGTCCTGATGCAGTTGCGCAAGAAGAGCCTCCCCGTGGTCCCGCTGGAAGAGACGCTGGAAAACGAGGACGAGACTCCGAAAAAGGAGCTGGGCGCAGCAGATCCGGTTCTGTCGGGTTCGATTGACCGGCTGCGACTGCAGCGAGCGGTGGATGCGCTGCCGCCGGGATATCGAAGGATTTTTGTACTGCACGACGTGGAAGGGTACGAGCACAACGAGATTGCGACTATGGTGGGATGTTCCATCGGCAACAGCAAGTCTCAGCTACACAAGGCGCGCATGAAGTTGCGCGAAGCGCTCAAAACGAGCAGAGCCGAAAAGGCCGTCAAGCCGTGAGGAGCGAGAGCATGCAGTATGGGGGAGAGATGAAGTATGAATTGCGCACAGTTTCAGGAAATTTTGCCGGAAGTGATTGACGGTGGCCGGAATGCCGAGCAGGAAGCGCACTTGCAGTCCTGTGCGGTGTGTTCGGGCCTGGTGACAGACCTTAATTTGATTGCGGGGGAGGCGCGACAGCTGCAAGAGCTCGCCGATCCCGCTCCTCGAGTTTGGAATTCCCTTGAGATTCAGCTGCGGCGCGAAGGGCTGATTCGTGAATCCCAACTGGGGCCGACATTGCTCCCGGCGGTCAGGCGTCGCTGGAGCCTGGCCTGGCTGGCCCCGGTCGCGGCCTTGGGGCTGCTTACGTTCGGAGTCTTTGTCTACGAGAGATGGGCACGCGAACCGCAGCCCGTGGCGCAAGTGCCTGCCGGCGTTCCTGCCGCAATCCCCAACATACAGACTGGCAAGAGTCAGAAAAGTGTAAATAATAACAACAACAACAATGAGGACCAGCAACTGCTGGAAGCGGTTGGATCGCGCGCCCCCACCATGCAAGCGGCATACGCATCTAACTTGCAGAATGTGAATGCCTACATCCGGGATGCGGAAGAATCTGCTCAGGCTGACCCGAATGATGAGGAAGCCCAGCAGGTAGTGATGGACGCTTACGAGCAGCGGGCAACGATTTACGAGATGGCGCTGGACCGATCGTTGCCCTAGTGCAGGGCCATGGCCCAGGGCCATAGTCAGGCCATTGCTGGTCCGCCTGTGGGGTACGCAGGTTTGGGGGAGCTCGAAGTCATTTGGCGGGCTTGAGAAGGGGAACCAAAATGGAAAGCGCGCAGCGGGCGGCACAGCTGGTTACAGTCGCGATTCTGGCCACGACGATTTGCGCTTCAGCCGAAGTTCGGAAGGAATTCCGTTTTACCGTAGGACCGAGGGCCGCCGTCTCGGTGACCAATCAGTACGGTCCGATTTCGGTGAAGCCGGGTTCCGGGAATCAGGTTGTGGTGACCGCAATCCTTCATTCCGATCGAGCAGAAATTGACCAGAGCCAAAGCGGTAACCGGGTTGACATCGTTTCCCACCTGTTCTTCGAGGCAACCGCCGACACGGGTCGCATAGACTATGAAGTCACGGTTCCCGCCGACGCCAGCGTTACTTTGCGATCGAGCACCGGCCCTCTGCAGGCCGCGGGATTGCACGGCGATGTGGTTCTCGAAGGCAGTCAGGCCAATATTGACGTACGTGATATCAGCGATGCCCACGTGCACGTTAAAACTTTGAACGGTTCGGTGACCTTGAGCAATATTCGCAATGGGCACGTGGAAATTACGTCGGTGGGTGGCGACGTGACACTGAATCGAGTGAGCGGTCCGCAAGTGCAGGTCAACTCGACCAGCGGCAAGATTCGCTACGAAGGCGATTTCGGCAACAGCGGCGAGTACTATCTCGCCAGCCATACCGGAGATATTGAGGCCAGCGCTCCCAACGACGCCTCCATCGACGTGACGGCCCGCTCGGTACGGGGCAAAGTCGAGAACGATTTCCTGCTGGAGCCCAAACACACTCCCTTCGTGGTCAAGGCAGGGAGTGCCTTCGCAGGTACGATGAACAAGGCCGCATCTTCAGTCCGGTTGTTTTCCTTCAGTGGTAAAATTCACCTTAAGAAGCGCTAAACCAAAGCAACCGTGAGAGAGACTGGCGGAATGATACAGCTCCGCCTACGGCCGCTGTGCATGAGCACCAGACCCAGTGGGCAGTCCGAGACCGCCAAGTCTGCGCCTGACTCCGGGGCGCGGAGCATGTTCCTTGTGGGTTTCATGGGCGCCGGCAAGAGCAGCGTGGGCCTGGCTCTGAGCCGCAAGCTGGGCTGGCCCTTCGAAGATTTGGACGAGCGCATCGAAGCTCAGCAAGGCCGGTCGATTGAGCAGATTTTTCAGCAATCCGGGGAATCTACGTTCCGCCAGATAGAACATGCGGCTTTGCGTTCGCTGATCCCGGACTTGGGTGCTTCTCCGAAGGTGGTGGCAGTGGGAGGCGGCGCTTACGCACAGGCGAATAATGCAGCATTGCTCGAAGACGCCGGATTTCCCGCCATTTTCCTGGATGCTCCGGTGGAAGAACTATTCCGCCGCTGTCAGGAGCAGCAGCTGAAACGTCCGTTACGCGGCGACCTCGAAGAGTTCCGCCGGCTCTACGAAACGCGTCGGCCATGCTATCTGAAGGCAGCGGTACGCATCGAAACCGGTGGCAAGGACATCGAGAAAATAGCGGCGGAAGCGATCAAGAGTCTAGGGCTGGGATAGTTTGAGTGTCTGGGGATAGGCGGCGGAAATTGAGGGGTGCGAACGTGAAGTGGAGAAGGGCGCTGGTGGTGGGAATCTCGTGGCTTTTGCTGGTCTCGGCCGCCATGGCAGGCCCGGGCAAGGATAAGGAGAAGGAGAAAGACAAGGAACCCGAGGGCAAGACCGTCGACGCCGGATCCTTCGGAGTTTTCATGAACGGACATCGGGTTGCCACGGAGAAATTTTCCGTCCAGCAGGACTCCAGCGGCAGCGTTGCCAAGTCGGAGTTCAAGACGGAGGAGGGCCTCGCCCAAGCCGCCCAGTCTTCCGAGTTGCAGCTCGCAGCCACCGGCGAGCTGCGGAAGTACGAATGGCGGGAAATCAGCCCGGGAAAAGCACAAGCGGTAATCATTCCCAACGACAACCTGTTAGTGGAGCGTTCCACCAACAACCCGCAGGATAAACCGGAAGAACACCCTTTCCTGCTTCCCACTTCAACCAGTGTTTTGGACGACTACTTCTTTGTCCATCGGGAAATTCTGGCGTGGAAATATCTGGCCACCGGTTGCCGCCAGGAGAACGGGCGTCTAGCTTGCCCCCAGAACCAGCAGGTAAAGTTCGGAGTGATTAATCCGCACCAGCGTGCTTCACTGCTGGTAAGCATGGCGTTCACCGGGAAGGAGAAGGTGGCGGTGCACGGCGTGGAGCGTGAACTCGATCATTTTGTGCTGAAGAGCGAGGCTGGGGATTGGTCGCTGTGGCTCGACGATCAGTTCAAACTGGTGCGAATTCTGGTGACGGGCGATAACACAGAAGTGGTGCGGGACTAAGCCAGCAGGACGAAGAGGGACGAATAAAGAGTCTTGCCCCCCACCTCTTGCCCCTAGGTTGAACGGCAGGATGCCCCGAGGACAGCCGGCGGGACGCCGGAGCCGCGGGCTAGGAGCTCCTTAGATGTCCCTGATTGACGTACGTACGACGAGGGTCCTGTTCACGGTGCTGCTGTTTGCACTGGCGCTGGGGTTTTTGTACATTGCCCGCCGGACGCTAATCGCCTTTCTGTTCGCAGTTTTCTTCGCCTATCTAGTGGATCCTGCCGTTTCCCGAGTCGAAAAATGGGTAAGGGGACGAGGAAGGGCGATTGGCGTCATCTATGTTTTACTGGTCGCCCTGCTGGTCACATTTTTCTTTTTCGTGGGCCCGCAGATCGCACGCCAGGCACAGCGTTTGGGGGAGTCGCTGCCCAAGCTTCTTGAAACCGTCAGTTCAGGCCAGATTGCGGAGCAGATCGGGAAAGAGCACGGCTGGAGCCTGCATACCCGGGCCCAGTTGTCCGCGTTTTTATCCAACCACCGCAGCGATCTCCTTGACCTCGTCCAGCGCGCCGGCCTGCGCGTGGCTGAGGTGGCCAAGCAGGCCTGGCTGCTGATTGTGGTTCCGATCCTGGCGGCATTTTTTCTTAAGGATGCCCGGGCGTTCGGCGAAGTCTTGCTTTCGTTTGTGCACTCACGTCCGCAACGCGAGTTCGTGGAGGGCGTACTGGGCGATCTGAATCAGATGCTGGCGCAATTCATCCGTGCCCAGTTGATGCTGGCAGCATGTTCGTTCGTCGCTTATCTCGCCTTCATGGAAGCGGCCCGGGTTCCCTATGCCCTGGTGCTTGGTACGGCGGGCGGAATTATGGAGTTCATCCCGGTGGTGGGACCGCTGGTTGCCGCGGCCGTAATCGTCAGCGTCGCATTGCTGATGAGTTACCCCCATTGGCCGTTTCTGTTGGTTTTTCTCGCAGCCTGGCGGATGGTGCAAGACTACATCATTTCGCCTCGCATCATGGGACAGAGCATGGAACTGCATCCGCTGGCGGCAATCTTCGGAGTGCTCGCCGGTGGTGAAATTGCAGGTGTGCTTGGCATCTATCTTTCCATTCCGATCATGGCCAGCCTGCGCATCGTGTGGCGGCGCTGGCGCCTCTATGCCGAGAAAAAGCGCTTCGGCCCGCTGAATGACTATTCGTTTGGCGCCGAGATCATACCCGGAAACCTAAATACTTAGAAACACTTAGAGCGCGAACCTGCTGCCGCTCTCCTAGGGCGAGTTTCTGTGACGCCCGTTGCCAGTTGTCGCCCGCGCACATCAGCGTGCAGCGCCCGGCCCTTGACATCTGTCAGTACTGTTAGGTTTCCAGGATGGGTACCGCAACCTGTCCCTGTTGTAAAATCTCAATAAACTCATTATGACTGCAAAACTCTCCGTGGGAATCCTGGGCGCAACCGGAATTGTCGGACAGCGCTTTGTGCAAATGCTCGAACATCATCCCTGGTTTGAAATCGCGTGGCTGGCCGCTTCGGACCGCTCCGAAGGGCGCCCCTACGCTGAAGCCGCGCGCTGGAAACTGAAGACCGCAATTCCCTCGCGAGTGGCGGAAATGCGGGTTTCGCCCGCAACCCCGGAGGGCGCGCCCAAAGTGATCTTCGCCGCCTTGGATGCTTCGATAGCCGCTGAGATGGAACCTCACTTCGCCGCCGCCGGATGCGCCGTGGTGACCAATTCCAGCGCCCTGCGCATGCAGAGCGATGTGCCGCTGGTGATCCCGGAGGTGAATCATGATCACATCAAGCTGATCGAATGCCAGGCATGGCGCAAAAAGTCGGGGGGATTCGTAGTTACCAATCCGAACTGTTCGGCCATTGGATTGGCCATCGCGCTGGTGCCGCTGCAGCGGGCGTTCGGTCTGGACACCGTGATGGCGGTCACCATGCAAGCCGTGAGTGGGGCAGGATATCCCGGCGTGGCGTCGCTGGACATTCTGGGCAACGTAATCCCCTACATCGCCAAAGAAGAAGAAAAAATGGAGGAGGAAACCCGTAAACTGCTGGGAACACTCGATGGCTCAGGCATCATCATGGGTTCGTTCGGCATGAGCGCGCAGTGCAACCGGGTAGCGGTGGAGGATGGGCACACGGAATCGGTAGCAATCAAGCTCACCAAGAAGGCGGAGCCGGAAGAGATCATTCGAACCTGGAATGAGTTTCGCAGTCTGCCGCAAGAAATGCGGCTCCCCAGCGCGCCGGAACAGCCGATCGTGTATGTGACATCGAACGATCGCCCGCAGCCCCGTCTTGATTCTGACCGCGGAAACGGAATGACGACTACAGTGGGCCGATTGCGTCCCTGCGGCGTGCTTGACTGGAAGTTTACCCTGCTCTCGCACAATACAATCCGGGGGGCGGCCGGGGCTGCTTTGCTCAATGCCGAGTTACTGAAAGTTCAAGGTTACCTTCAGTGAGGTGTTTAGCTGGAGCCTCCGTTCTCCCCTCCGCACCGGTCTTCGTTCCTCTGAGACTGAGGAATTTACCCCGATGATCGTGATGAAGTTCGGCGGGACTTCGGTGGAGGATGCCCGCGCCATCGAGCGATCTGCCGAGATCGTCAAGGGCCGCCTAGGGCACAACCCGGCCGTGGTGGTGAGCGCCATGGCCAAGGTGACCGACCAGCTACTGGCCATGGCCCGGGCCGCCGGCGCGGGTGACCGCAAGACCGCCTTGAAACTCTGTCGCGCTTTACAGGAGCGTCATTACAACACCGCGGGAGAGCTGCTAGACCCTCGAAGAGCTGCTGCGGGGCATCGCGGCGGTGGGCGAACTGACCCCGCGCACCACCGACTACGTGTCCGCCTTCGGCGAGATCCTATCCAGCAAGATTGTGGCAGCGGCTTTTTCCGCCCTGGGCATGGACTCCACTCTGGTGGATTCCCGCGAGTGGCTGGTCACCGACAGCGCTCACATGCGGGCGGCTCCTCTTTTTGAGGAAACCAATCAGCGCTTGCAGTCCAGAGTGGCGCCGCTGGTTGCCGCCGGTAAAGTGCCCGTGATGGGCGGTTTCATCGGCGCCACCAAATCCGGAATTACCACCACCATCGGTCGCGGCGGTTCGGATTATTCCGCCGCGATTGTAGGCGCCGGCTTGGGTGCGGAACGAATCGAAATCTGGACCGATGTAGACGGCATGATGACCACCGACCCGCGCATCTGCCCCGAGGCGCGGCGAATCAAAGTGATCAGCTTCGACGAGGCGGCCGAGCTAGCCTACTTTGGCGCGAAAGTCTTGCATCCGGCGACGGTGCTCCCGGCGGTGCAAAAAAACATTCCCGTCTATGTCCTGAATTCCCGCAACCCCGATTGCGAGGGGACGCGAATTACCGCTCGCGCTCCGCGCTGCCGGAATTTTTTCAAGGCCATCGCCGTCAAGAAACGCATCACCATCGTGGATGTGGCGGCTCCGCGCATGCAACTCGCCCATGGGTTTCTGAGCTCGATTTTCTCCGCATTTGACCGGCATCGGGTGGCGGTGGACGTGGTCTCCACGTCCGAAGTGAGCGTGTCGCTCACCGTGGACTCGAACGAATCGATACCACCCCTGGCCGCGGATCTTGCCAAACTGGCGGATGTAAAGTATGAAGGACGCAAGGCCATCGTCTGCCTGGTCGGAGAAAACTTACGGGACACTCCGGGCATCGCCGCGCGGGTGTTTGGAGAATTGTCCGATGTCAAAATACGCATGATTTCGCAGGGGGCTTCAGAGATCAATCTGACCTTCGTGGTTGAAGAAGACACCGTGTCCGAGATTGTGCGGCGATTGCACAAGACATTCTTCTCGGATTTGGATCCGGAAGTGTTTGCCTAGAACATCTCGGGGGGACTTTTTGTGGACCTTCTTATTCTCGGCCGCGGCAAGACCGGCTTATTGGTGGCGCAAGTGGCCCGCGAGCGTGGCCATGGAATCATGCACTTGGGCGCGGCGGACAATGCCCGGGCGGCGGGGCTTACCGCCGAAAAACTCGCCAAGGTCGAGGCGGTCGTTGATTTCACCACACCCCAGGCGGTCCTCGACAATATTGAAGCTTGCGTCGGGGCCGGCAAGAACATGGTGGTAGGAACCACAGGCTGGTACGGCGACCTTACACGGGTGCAACAGTGGGTCGAAAAGAGCCAGACTGGCTTCCTTTATGGCGCCAACTTCTCGATCGGCATCAATCTGCTTTTTGAGGCGGCGCGAACCGCAGCGGGAATACTGCAGCATCAATATCTGGGTCATATCTTCGAGCGCCACCACGCACACAAAAAAGACGCCCCTTCGGGGACGGCCGTAACCCTGCAGAAGATTATCCGTGATGCCTCCGGCACTGAGGTGGAAATCACTTCGTTCCGGGAAGGCGACGTGGTCGGGATGCACGAGGTCGTGTTGGATTCACCCAATGACACGATCTACCTTTGTCACGACTCCAAATCCCGCCGGGGATTTGCCGAGGGCGCGGTGCGGGCGGTTGAGTGGCTAGCCGGGAAAAAAGGATTTTTCGACTTCAAGGACATTTGGCGGGAGACCTAAAGCACCGAGTTTTGCTGGCCTGAACAGCCGATAACAGCTGCCTCTGGGTGGCTATCCGTCCCCTTCCCTACGGGGAACCCAGGCGACGTTTCCTCCATACACAAAATAGCGTTATCTTTATCTCATGCAAATCCGTGGCTGCGGTACGGCATTGGTCACTCCGTTTCGGCAGGACAGCTCGATCGACGAGGCTGCCCTGCGCAACCTGGTAGCGTGGCAGGTGGAATCGGGAGTCGATTTCCTGGTTCCCTGCGGCACTACCGGTGAGACGCCTACACTTTCTCACGATGAATGGCTGCGAGTAGTCGACATCACGATCGAGGTCGTGGCCGGGCGGGTTCCCCTCCTGGCGGGCGCGACCTCAAACTCCACCCAGGACGCGGTGGAAAAAGCCAAAGAGCTGGCTACACGGGGAGGAGTCAACGGCATCCTCACGGCGTCGCCCTATTACAATAAACCGACACAGGAAGGCCAGTACCGGCACTTCCGCGCCATCGCTGAGGCTGTGGACAAGCCGATCATTCTGTACAACGTCCCCGGCCGTACCGGCGCGAACATCGAGCCTGGCACGCTGGCGCGGCTGGCCGAGATCCCGACCATTGTCGGAGTAAAAGAAGCCAGTGGCAACATCAGCCAGATGGCGGAGGTTTGCAACGCGGTTCCGGAACACTTCGCAATTTTGTCAGGTGATGATGCAGTGACTTTGCCCCTCATCGCGCTTGGGGGCGTGGGAATCATTTCGGTAGCGTCCAATGAAATTCCCCACGAAATGGCGGAGATGACCCGGGCCGCGCTCGGCAACGATTGGCAAACCGCCCGCCGCATCCACCGCAAATATCTGCCGCTGATGCAAGCCAACTTCATCGAATCCAATCCGATGCCGGTAAAAGCGGTGCTGGCTATGATGGGCAAAATCGAAGAGGTGTATCGCCTTCCCATGTTGCCCATGCGCCGCGATACCCGCTCCAAACTGCAAAAGATCGCCGCCGAGGCAGGTCTGATCGCTAAAACCACCGCGCCGGAAGCGTCTGATTTCTACGTTTACGAAAACTGGCTGGCGGGTCCGCACAAGGTTGTATTACACCGGTCCGGCTGCGGTCAATGCAATCACGGCAAGGGGCGGCCCGCCGGCCACGACGCCAACCACGCCCGCTGGCATGGCCCGTACCCAACCCTATCGGAGGCGCGTGAAGCCTCTCACCATCTGCCAGGGGTACTGATCCGCAGCGAGTGCAAATGCATTTGAGATTGCACATTCTAGATTCGAGATTGTCTGACCGCTCCAGTCCCGGGCTGAAATCTAAAGTCTGCAATCTAAAATCCTTTCTTCTATACTTTCGTTCTCATGCCCACTCTCCAGTCTGCTATCGAGCGCCTCGCCACTCTGGGCGAGGTAGAGCGGAATCCCGAGGCGCGACAAACATTTCTCGACTTCCGACAACAACTCACCCAGGGAAAAATTCGCTCCGCCGAAAAGAACAATGGGCAGTGGAAGGTCCACCCTTGGGTGAAGCAGGGCATCCTGCTGGGATTCCGCTTGGGCGAACTGAGCAAGATGGGCGCCGATACGGACACTCTTTCCTTCGTCGACAAAGACACATTCCCCGCTCGCCACTTTGCGCTGGCCGACCGCGTGCGTGTGGTTCCGGGTGGATCATCGGTGCGCGAAGGCGCCTATGTAGCTCCTTCCGTGATTTGCATGCCTCCCATGTTCATTAACGTCGGTGCCTATGTCGACGAGGGTACGATGGTCGACTCGCACGCCCTGGTCGGCTCCTGCGCGCAGGTGGGCAAGCGCGTGCATCTAAGCGCGGCGGCCCAGATTGGCGGCGTCTTGGAGCCGATTAACGCAGCTCCTGTGATCATCGAAGACGATGTGCTGGTGGGTGGCAATTGCGGGGTGTACGAAGGCACGCTGGTGCGGGCAGGAGCGGTGCTGGGCGCGGGAACCATTCTGACTCGATCCACGCCGCTTTACGACCTCGTGCGCGGCCAGGTGTACAGGGCAACCGACGAGAAGCCTTTGGAAGTGCCAGAAAACGCCGTCGTCGTGCCCGGATCGCGAGCGGTAAAAAAGGGGCGGGCCTCGGGGTGGACTCTTTCGCTCTACACGCCGGTCATCGTGAAGTACCGCGACGATAAAACCGACCAGCGAATTGAATTGGAAGAATGGCTGCGCTAGCTCATTCGACGTTCACCGTGAGGCCCCGCGAACCTTCCCGGCTCCTCACCCTGATCTGTGACAGCTTCTGGACCACCACGTCGGCCTTTAGCGCCGAAGCAGGGTAGGTGCTGGCGATGCCGATGACTCTCATCCCTCCGCCCTGAGCGGCAAGAATTCCCGCCGGAGCATCTTCGACCACCAAGCAATCGGATGGAGTCATCCCGAGCAGTCTGGCTGCCCTGAGATAGGGCTCGGGGTCGGGCTTGCCTTTGGACACGTCATCCGCCGACACCATCACTTGCGGAGTGGGCAGATTCGCATGCTTTAACCTGGAGGCAGCCAGATAGCGGGTGCCGGACGTCACGATGCACCAGCGGCCCTCGGGAATAGACTTGAGCAATTCGGCGGCACCGGCCATGACGACGACGCCGTCCTGGTCCTCCGCCTCCATCTGCTCAATCCGCTTCACCTCGGCTTCGGCATCAAGCTGTGGTGCCAGCTTGCGCACGATGTCGATCGAGCGCACCCCGTGTGGAATATCTTCCACAGTTCGGGGATCGAGGTTGATCTTCTGAGCCCACAACCGGTATTGACGGGAGACGGAGCGGGTGGAGTCCACCAAAACGCCATCCAGGTCGAAAAGAATGCCCGAGGAATTGAATGTTCGCATAGCGGAGTTCAGTTTTGGCCAGTCATGCGGAAGGCAGGCTCTGCTCGCTGACCCTATTCATGAAGATAGCGCCTTTGGAGGTTCAGCCACTACTCGTGTCCCGTCGCTCAACCGCTCGCGCATCATCATATGCCGCTTGCGGAAATGCGACCGAGCGCGCTCTCCCCAAGCCCGCACGAAATAGTAATTCAGTCCGGCGCCGATCAATGAACTGGCCAGAGGAATCAGCCGCCCCGACCATTTTTCGACCACTTCCGCGCTGGCCTGCGCGGCGATGCGCTGGATGACGCGCGGCACAAACCGGCTCACCACTTCCCTCTCCAGCAGTTCGCGGCTGATGTCCACCCCGGCGGCGGTGGCGGCAGCGATCCAAAGTTCTGCGGTTTCCTCTTCGGTATTGAACTCAAAGCCATAGATCAGGCTGAGCTTCTGAATGGTCCGCAAGGTAACTGCTGCCAGGATTCCCAGATCGGGAACGATGGTGATCAAACCTCCCAGGCCAAATCCGGCGCCCTCTGCGGCCGCGACCTTCATCCCGCTGCGAATCACACGGTGCGCCAGGTCATCGAGCTGGTCGACTTCCACCGAGTAGACGCCCTGAAAGCTGCTGATCGGCAGCCCGTAAGCAGCGCGCACCTGCAGCAGAAATTTCGGCGGGTCCACCTTCACGGTTTCATAAGCGTGCTGGAAGCCGCGGCGCAGGCCGTCCTCGACGCGCCGTCTCAGCCACGACTTGTGACCAGACTCAGCCATGTAGCTCAACCTTATCGCAGATTTCGAACCAGGGGAAGATTACCGCTGTGGGCGCCAGTGTCCGGGACGCGCTCCTACCGCAGGACCGTCGCTCTTGGTGCTTGTGCTACGATCAATACTCCGCATGCCAACTGGAAAATTGCACATCGTACCCCTCGGCGGCCTGGGCGAGTTCGGGATGAACTGCATGGCGGTTCGCTGGGGTGACGATATCATCGTCATTGATGCCGGCCTCATGTTTCCCGAAGCCGAACTGCTCGGCGTCGATATTGTTGTTCCCGATATTTCTTATCTGATGGAGAACCGGCAGCGCGTGCGCGGCATCGTTCTCACCCACGGACACGAAGACCACATCGGTGCGTTGCCCTGGGTTTTGAGCGAATTGAACGTGCCGGTCTTTGGCACTGAGTTCACGCTGGCCTACGTGGAAGACAAACTGGAAGAGCATGGATTGCTGGAAGATGCCGATCTGCGTGAGATCCGGGCCAATGAGAGCTTCAAGGTAGGCCCTTTCACCGTCCATCCCATCCAGGTCACGCACAGTCTGGTGGATTGCGTAGCCCTGGCGGTTCATACCCCGCTAGGTGTAATCATCCACACCGGCGATTTCAAAGTCGATCCCACCCCCACCGACAACCGTCTGTTCGATCTTCACGCCTTCGCGGAGTACGGCAAAACCGGAGTGCTGGCTCTGTTTCAGGACTCGACCAACGTGGAGCGCAAGGGCTACACCCCGAGTGAGCGCGCGGTACGTCGGAAGTTCGACGAAGTGTTCGCGCACACCAAGCGCCGCCTCTTCATCTCATGTTTTTCGTCCTCCATTCATCGCATCAAGCTGGCGGTCGAAATGGCTTGGCAGCACGGCCGCAAAGTTGCATTCGCCGGACGTTCGATGAACAGTTCCGCCGAGATCGCCGAGGATCTTGGCTACATCGAGATTCCCGAGGGGCTGCTGATCCATCCCGGCGAGATAAGGAACTTCCCGCCGGACAAAGTCTGCGTGCTGATCAGCGGCACACAGGGCGAGCCGATGTCGGCTTTGTCCCGGGCCGCTGTGGATAATCACAAGCACGCCAAAATTGAGAAGGGCGATACCGTCATGCTCTCGTCCCGCATCATTCCGGGCAACGAGAAATCCATCTATCGCATGATCGACCACTTGTTCCGTCGCGAGGCGCATGTGATCTACGACGACGGCTCATCGCCGCCAGTCCACGTCAGCGGTCATGCCAGCCAGGAAGAATTGAAACTGATCATCAACCTGGTGAAACCAAAGTACTTCATTCCTATCCACGGCGAGTACCGACAGTTGAAGCTGCACGCAGAAATGGCAGGCGCCATGCACGGGTCGGTCGGGAAGGCGATCCTGATCGAGAGTGGAGAGGTGCTTGAGCTCGATGAACTGGGAGCGCGCAAGGCAGGGCGCGTAAACGTCGGGCGAGTCTGCATTGACTCCGGCTCTCGCACCGACGTGGTGGAAGACCTGGTCATCAAAGACCGGCGGCACTTGAGTGAAGACGGCATCGTGCTGCCCATCATCGCCATCCATAAACTGACGGGCAGAGTGGAAACCACTCCCGAAATTGTGACCCGCGGATTCTCGCCCGGCGAGGACGGCTTCGTGGAAGGAGCGCGCGAGATCGTTATGCAGACGCTTGAACTCTCGAGCGACGAAGAAAAGACCGATTACGGGGTGATTAAGGAAAAAATTCGCGCTGACCTGAAGCGATATATTTCCAAGCAAACGCAGAAACGTCCGCTGGTCATGCCGGTAATCTTAGAGATCTAGGCGGGTTTCTGTCATCCCGAGGGAGCATGTCCTTCGCTTCGCGAAGGACATACGAATCGAGGTCCCCCTATTGCCGGCAATAAGCTTCAGGTTGGGGTCTTCGACTCCGCTCAAAATGACACCGGAGATAGTCCCATCGTCACTCTCGACGATATTCGCGAAGCGCAATCTCGCTTAAACGGCGTCGCCCTGCGGACAAAACTGATCCGGTCGCACATCCACGAGGCGAATGGAGTCAAAGACAGCCGTCAGCTTTACCTCAAGCCGGAGAATCGCCAGCCCATCGGCTCGTTCAAGCTGCGCGGCGCCTACAACAAGATCGCGGCGCTTTCCGAGCAAGACCGTCGCCGCGGCGTCATCGCCTATTCCAGTGGCAATCACGCTCAGGGGGTGGCGTACGCGGCGCGGGCATTGGGCGTAAAAGCGGTTATCGTGATGCCGGGAAACGCACCTGCAGTCAAACGCGAAGCAACCCTTGCCCTGGGTGCGGAGATCATACTGGTGGGCCCGTCCAGTTCCGAGCGCCAGGCCAAAGCTGAAGAACTCGCCGCACAGCGTGGATACGTGATCGTACCTCCCTACAACGATGAAAAGATCATCGCCGGGCAGGGCACGATGGGGCTGGAGATTCTGGAAGATTTGCCCGGCGTGGAAACCGTCATAGCACCAGTCGGCGGTGGAGGTATGATCAGCGGCATCGCAGCCGCCATCAAGCTGAGCCGGCCCGAGGTGAAGGTGATCGGCGCGGAGCCGGACTTCGCAGCCGACGCGCAGGCCAGCCTGCGGGCAGGCGAAATCGTTCAGTTTTCCCCGGAGCAGGTGACACGAACCATGGCCGACGGGCTGCGCACCCAGAGCGTAGGCGCGATCAACTTTGAGCACATTCGTCAGTACGTGGATGACATCGTTACCGTAAGCGAGGACGAAATCCGCAAAGCCATGCGACAACTCTCGCTCGGTTCCAAGACTATCGCGGAGCCCAGCGGGGCGGTGGCGGTAGCCGCGTTCCTGTTCTGTCGGGAACAGTTGCCCGGAACCACACTGAATGTAGCGGTGATCAGCGGCGGAAACATTGACCCGGGCGTGCTGGCTGAATTGGGAAAAGGACAATGACGGACCAACCTTGGACGTCAGCCGTTCCGGAGCCGGTCGAGTGGGTGTCCCGCCCACCCGGTCCGGGTCCAAGGCGCCCCCGAGCCGGCCGGCGAAACGCCAGCGCGACTTTTTCCGCTGTGAGCCTGCTTGCGGGCTGCCTTTTCTTGCTCGGCTTACCCGCCACAGCCGCCGACTTCCAGCGCGGCACGGTTGTCCGGGTCGCCCAGGTCTATCTCTCGCCCGATGTCAGCTCGGCGAAACTTGCGGAAATGGATCGCGGACGAGAAATTATTGTCCTCGAAACCAGCCGTCAATGGGTGCATGTCGAGGCGAATCTGAGCGATGAGCGTACGGTCAGCGGCTGGATGCTCGACAAGGGCGTGGTGCGGGCGTCCACGCCGAATGGGGACAAGATATTGTTTGGCGAAGCGGTAGATTCCGAAGACCAAGCCAGCCGAAGACACGGGCGCAATGGCGCGGCCCAGGACGCAATGCGGCTTTACTATCGCGCGGCAGAATATTTTCCCACTTCGCCCGTGGCGGCCGAAGCCATGTACCGTTCCGCCGATATCCGCTGGCAACTGGAAAAAGCGGACGTGTCTTCACGCCCGTCTTCGAGAGAGCGCGAGTCTTATCTTCGCGAGGGGATGGAAGAAAAATACATGAAAGAGGTGGTCAAGAAATTTCCCGGCACAAAATGGGCTGACCTGGCGGCATTTCACCTGCTTGACAACAAACTTTGCGGCGATTGGCAAGGCAGTTCGAAGTGCCCGGCGAAGGAATCAGAGATCTACGAGAAATATGCTGCCGAGCACCCTCAATCTCCCGCGCTAGCCGAGGCACTGTACGATGCCGCCTGGCGCTGGTCGGCGCTGATTGAGATCTATAAAACCGAAGAAGAGCCAAAAAAGTCCGAGGACGCGAAAACCCGCGCCATCGCCCTGGCCCAAAAAGTAGCCTCGCAGTCGGCTCCGCCCGACTGGGTGACTCGCTCTCAACGACTGCTTTACCTGATCGAGCAAGGGATACCCACCTACGGGAATGTAACTCAGTGAGTACAATCGCGAACTTTGAACTCGCCGATCTGATTTTTCTGTAATACTTCCTTCACCGCCTTGGAGGAAGTTTGAACGACTATCTGCTGTCCCTGGTGCTGGGAATCATAGAAGGGATAACGGAGTTCCTGCCCGTCAGCTCCACCGCCCACCTGCGAATTGCTGAGTCTCTATTCCATATCAGTCTGTCTGACGGCTACTGGAAGATGTACACCATCGTCATTCAGCTGGGCGCCATTCTGTGCCTGCCCGCGTACTTCCGTGTCCGGATCGCCAAATTTCTTTCCACTTTCCCTCAAGGTGAGAACGGCGACCGTACCGCGCTGACCCATCCTCTGGGCCTGACCATGGTTGCCTTTGTAACCACCGCTATTCCAGCGTTTCTTTTAACCAAAACCATCGGCAAGCATCTGGAGAGTCTGCATATCATCGGCGCTTCCCTATTGATCGGCGGAATTGCAATGTGGATCGTGGATGCTATGAACGCACCATCGGAAGCCGCTGGAGCTAACGCAGCCACCGGCCGCATTCACACTTGGAAGGTGGAAGCCATGAGCCTGGGCCAGGCGGTCTGGATTGGCGCCTGCCAGATCCTGTCGGCGGTGTTTCCTGGAACGTCGCGGTCGATGTCCACGATCGCCGCCGGACAGCTCGCCGGCATGTCCCGTGCTTCCGCGTTGGAATTTTCGTTTTTCCTTTCCATTCCGACGATGGTTGCGGCTACCGGGTATGACTTACTGAAGTCGCTGCGGGGACGAGACGCAAATCCCATCGGAGTCGGGCGAATTGACGCGCACGGATGGGTCGTACTCGCAATCGGCCTCGTGGTTTCGTTCGTGGTCGCCTACGCTTCAGTCGCGTGGTTCATGGCCTGGGTGCGGAGACACGGGTTTGTACCCTTCGCGGTGTACCGCATTGCGGCTGGAATCCTGGTGTTGGTGTTCGCGGCCAGGCTGATGAGATAGTTGGTCCAAGGCGCCGGCGTCATACCGGCTGTCGGGCGGACGTCGCTCCCACCCGGTTCGAGGTCGCCGGTGCCAGAGGAGAGGCCGGTGCTACGGGAAGCTAACTCGATACTCTTTCTAAATTCCCTCATTGTCCATCTGCCCACTTCTTGACATAATTATTTGGTTTCTGGCCGAATTCCGGCATCTAGTCGGGGAGCTCGTTTCCCTTGCAGGTGGCCCACACGCCCCATGAAGTTTTTCTCTCTGATATTCGCCCCCACCAACAATCGTCGGCTCAACGAGCTGATTGGATTCCTGCTCTGTATCTCGGGACTGCTTCTGTTTTTAGCGCTGGCTTCGTATTCTCCGCTTGACCCATCCTTCAACAGCGCCTCCGTACTGACCGGTTCGCGCGCGGCCCGTAACTGGATCGGCCTGGTGGGAGCGATCGTTTCCGATCTGGTGCTGCAAGGCTTCGGCATTGGAGCATTCCTGGTTCCGGTGTTTTTGGGCGCCCTGGGCTCACGCTGGTTCCGCTCGCGCAAGATCGTGTCGCCGTTGGCCAAGTCGCTGGGTGCCATCTGGCTCCTGGCGTTTGTTCCGGCGCTGCTAGCACTCTTGCCCGGTCATGCACGCTGGCTGGGGGTGATCCCGATGGAAGGACTGGTCGGGCGCATCGTCGGCGACATCCTCATCCACTACTTGAACCTCGCGGGCGCTTATATTGTGTGCGCGACGGTTTTGGCGGTTGCGTTATATCTGACGACGGCATTCTCTTTCGCCTCCCTGAGGGTCTGGGCTCCCACTCGTTTCGCGTTTGCGGTTGCGCTGTGGAATCGCTACAAGGACTGGCAGGACAACCGGGCGAAAAAGAAGATGCAAAGGGAACTGGAGAAGCGTCGTGCCACCCGGCCCACGGTCACGACGCAGCTGGTTTCCCGCCAAGCTCCGGCTCAAGCGTCGTTTCAAGGGTCGCCCCATACTCCTGAGCCAGCCCGCGCGACCGGCATCGAACGCATGATGGCATCTGGCCGGGACGAAGCTCGGTCGCAACAGATCGAGCTGAGAACCCCGGTCGCCGCTCCGGTAACCACCGTTCCAGAAGTTGAGGTAACCGAGCGCGCTGATACCGGTGTCAAGCCCAAGACGACTCTGCCACGCATCGCGGCCGGAGGCTTCAAGTTGCCGCCCAGCAGTTTGCTGCATCGTCCTGACGGACAACAGGCTATCGACGCCGAAGAATTGAAGCTGCTGGCCCAAGTGCTGACCGAGAAATACGCCGAGTTCGAAGTCCACGGCCAGGTGACACAGATCAATCCCGGGCCCGTGGTCACGACTTTCGAGTACAAACCCGAGGCCGGCATCAAGTACAGTCGCATCACCAATCTTACCGACGACCTGTGTCTGGCGCTCAAAGCTGAGAGCATTCTGATCGAGCGCATGGCGGGCAAATCCACGGTCGGCATCCAGGTGCCAAACCGCGAGCGTGAGATCATCTGGCTACGCGAAAACATCGAATCTTCGGAATTCATCGGCACCAAGTCAAAGCTCACGCTGGCCTTGGGCAAAGACATCAATGGGCGGATCGTCACTGCCGACCTCGCGGGCATGCCCCACCTCCTGATCGCCGGCTCGACCGGTGCCGGCAAGAGTGTGGCCATCAACGCCATGATCATGTCCATTCTGTATAAGGCCACGCCCGATCAGGTCCGGCTGATCCTGGTCGATCCCAAGCGGCTGGAACTGGGCAATTACGAGGGCGTGCCGCATCTCTTTACCC
>Ga0193719_10000098_pt1 | contig 26857 bp, 28 predicted proteins | sample U2a2metaG_FD_160103 | JGI IMG/M metagenome (GOLD analysis project Ga0193719, IMG submission 160103) | Soil microbial communities from a riparian zone of the East river system, Colorado, United States - U2a2 | ecosystem: Environmental > Terrestrial > Soil > Riparian zone | place: USA: East... | reverse complement strand
AACGGCGCGGCAGTGAGCATCAGTGGCGGCGGCAGTCCGCTTTTGTGGCAGCATCTCTTCTGGTTTCTGGGACATCCGGAAGTTTACGTGCTCATTCTTCCGGCCATGGGCATCGTCGCCGAAATCCTGGCTAACAATTCGCGCAAGCCGCTGTGGGGTTACAAATCGCTCGTTTTTTCCGTGCTCGTGATCGGCTTTTTGTCGTTCATCGTCTGGGCGCATCACATGTGGCTCACCGGAATGGGTACAGCGGTAAGCGCGTTTTTCCAGACGACCACTCTGCTGATCTCCATCCCGTCGGTGATCATCTTGAGCGCGTTTTTCATTTCACTTTGGGGCGGCTCGATCCGTTTCACCGTGCCGATGCTTTTTGCCACTGCGTTCCTGCCCATGTTTGGGATCGGCGGGCTCACTGGCATTCCGCTCGCGTTCAACAGCGCCGATCTCTATCTGCACGACACCTACTACGTGATCGCGCATTTCCATTACATCGTCGCGCCGGGCACAATCTTCGGGCTTTTCGCCGGCATCTATTATTGGTTCCCGAAAGCGACCGGCCGAAAAATGAACGATTTCTGGGGCAAAGTGCATTTCTGGCCGACGCTTATCTGCATGAACGTGATTTTTCTGCCGATGTTTTTGCAGGGTATGGTCGGCATGCATCGGCGCTGGTATGACGGCGGGCAGGGCTGGACTCTCTCCGGTGATCATGTTTGGGGTCTGACTGGTTTTCAGTGGAACACACCGATCTCGTGGGCGGCCTGGACCATGGGCCTGGCGCAAATTCCGTTCATCATCAATTTCTTTTGGAGCATTAAGCACGGCAAAAAGGTGAACGACAACCCGTGGGAAGCGACGACGCTGGAGTGGACTGCGCCTTCGCCGCCGCCGCACGGGAATTTCGTTACGACGCCCATCGCTTATCGCGGCCCCTACGAATACAGCCTGCCTGGACGCGACCGTGATTTCACAATGCAAAATGAGCCGGTGGAGCCAAGGGAACGGGTGCGGCGCAAAACTACCGAGCAACCGGTGCTCGTGTAGACTGAAGAGATGGAGATTCCGTACACAGTCTCCACGCGACCTGACACCGGTCTCTGGAACGCCAAGGTCGGCATCTGGTTGTTTCTCGCGTCGGAAGTGATGCTCTTCGGCGGACTTTTTTCCGCCTACATTTTTTTGCGACTCGATGCGCCCCCGGGGATGTGGCCGCATGGGTTGCTCAACGTTCCCGTTGGGACCATGAATACGGCGATCTTGATCTTGTCGTCGGTAACGGTGGTGCTCGCGTGGGCGGCGTTGAAGATGAGAAAATATCGCGCCTACTGGTGGTACATGTTGGCCACGATTCTTTGCGGCGTAATCTTCTTAACTGTCAAACTCGTTTACGAATGGCCGCAGAAGTTCGACCACTTCGGCGCTTACATTAAACCGGATGCGCTCGCGAAGTACGAACAGTATCTCGGCAACGAGCATGCCGCTGCGAAAGGTTTGCCGCCGCGGCTCGAGATCACAGGTCATTTGCACAATCGCACGGCGCTCAACGATCCAAACATCAAGGATTACGAAGTCGCGCTCGATCCGGTAAACGCGGACCCGACCAACCCGGCGATGGATCGGCCGCATTTTTTCTACGTCCCGCCTACGCACAAACTCGCCACGATCGCGAAAGACGACGTGGAACGGGCGACCATGTTTCTGCCCACTCACAGCGCATATTTTGCCAGTTATTTCACGATCACCGGTTTACATGGGATGCACGTGCTCGGGGGCGTCCTCGTCTTCATCTACATGTGGCTGCCCGTCAGCAAAAAGCTTTACCAGCGCAATCCCGAGCATCTCGCCAACCGCGTCGAAGTCTGCGGTCTCTTCTGGCACTTTGTCGATCTGGTCTGGATTTTCGTCTTTCCGCTTTTTTATTTACTCTAGCTGATGAACAACCCGCCTGATATTTCTCAAGATCCGAGCGAGCACGAGGAGTACGCGCACAACGTGCAAAAGCACGTCCGAGGTTACTTGATGGTCGGGGCGACGTTGCTCGCCTTCACCGCCATTACCGTCGCGCTTTCCTACGTGAACTTCGGGGCGCCGAAAGCGAATATCGCCGTGGCCATGCTAGTGGCGACGTTCAAGGCAGGACTAGTCGCGGCAATTTTCATGCATTTGGCCGCGGAGAAACGGCTCATCTACCGCATTCTCATTTTTACGGGTTTCTTTGTGCTCGGACTTTTCTGGCTTATTTTTCTCGCGTGGTACGATTATCCGGTCGCTCATTAAATGTCGCTTAAAGGCTTCCATATTGTTTTTATTATTTTCTCGACGCTGCTCGCGCTCGGGATTGGAGCATGGTGTGTCTGGGTCGATCTCGTAGAAGGCGCGCCGATTTATCTGGCCGGCGCAATCTGCTCGTTTGTGGTCGCGGTCGCGCTAGTCGTTTACGGCGTCTGGTTTTATCAGAAAATGAAACGGCTTCGCATCATCACATGAAGGCGAAAATCTTGTCGATCCTACTCTTGTCGATCTTTTCGCCGGTTGGGCAAGCGCTGGCATGTCCATTTTGCTACGGCGCAAAAGATGGAAAATCGACCGAACACATGGCGGTGGCGATTTGGTTTCTTTTTGGAGCTGTGATGTCGGTCCTGGGTGGAATCGGCGCGTTCAGTTTTCATCTCTGGCGGCATGGGCGCATGCCAGCTGAGCCCTATCAAGAGATGACCGAGGAAGAGCTGAGTAAATATGAGTAGCCTGGCGCTAATCAATGAATTCCTCGGCCAGCCGCCGAACGCTTCCTCCCACGGGTATCAGATCGACCATATCATCGAGTTCTGCCATTGGTTCATGGGGGCGCTTTTTCTCGGCTGGTCGGCATTCTTTATTTTCGTTTTGATTCGCTTCCGGAAAGGCCGGCATCCAGCTGCTGATCACCAGGGAGTGAAAAGCGGCATCTCGACGCATCTGGAATTCTCCGTTGTCTTAATCGAAGCGGTGCTCCTCCTCGGCTTCGCCATTCCGCTTTGGGCAAAACGCGTCAATGAGTTCCCGCCAGGCAAAGAGGCGCTTCTCGTCCATGTTGTCGGCCAGCAGTTCAGCTGGAATTTTCATTTACCTGGGCCCGATGGCCAATTTGGCCGGCGCGATGTTAGCTTTGTAAGCAACTCCAACCCCATCGGCCTCGATCCGAACGACCCCGCGGGCAAAGACGATATCGTGACGTCTGGCGAACTGCATGTGCCAGTGGATCGGCCAGTGATCACTGAACTTTCATCGAAAGATGTAATTCACGATTTCTTCCTGCCGGACATGCGCATCGCCGCGGACGCGATTCCCGGCTCGCTCATTCCGATGTGGTTTACGCCAATCAAGACCGGGACTTACGAAGTGATCTGCGGCCAGCTTTGCGGCTTGGGTCATTCAGGAATGAAGGGTACGCTGGTGGTCGATACACCGGCAGATTATCAGGCGTGGCTTAAAGAACGCGCTGAGTTAGCTGGATCGCAGGGCGCACCTCCAGCTGGTGCTCCGAAAACGGAAAACAAAACCGCTGCGCCAACAGCGTCCCCAAGTCCGAGCGGGTAGCGCAGGCGTCTCGCGTGTTAGCGAGCGCGTTCTCCCGATCGCGAACTTTCCCAAAAATTACGCCATCAAACAAAATCCGTTGCGGCGGGACACCGCAACCAACACGTAAGGACGCGTACACTATCCGCGACGGGCTGCCTTGTTGATTAATTCGTGTCATCCGCGTAATCCGCGGTTAATTGGTTTGTGATTGGCGAAAAAGGAAGGATCCAGACGCCGCCAGAAGGATCGGCAACGTGGCTCAACCGTTTCGCGTGGATTACATGTGTTGCGACGCTGTTTCTCATTTGCAGCGGCGGAATGGTCACGAGCAAAGGCGTCGGCCTCGCCGTGCCCGATTGGCCAACCACGTTCGGCTACAACATGTTCTTCTTTCCTGTTTCGAAATGGATCGGAGGGATTTTCTTTGAGCATACCCACCGCTTAATTGCTTCAGCGGTCGGCTTCCTGACGATAATCCTCACGATCTGGCTCTGGCGCAGCGAACCTCGAAAATGGGTTCGCAGCCTCGGAATAATCGCGCTTTGCGCGGTAATTCTACAAGGCGTGCTCGGTGGCCTGCGCGTTACGATGCTGAAAGATGAGATCGGAATCTTTCACGCGTGTCTCGCGCAAGCCTTTCTTGGGCTGGTCGTCGTGATCGCTCTCGCCACTTCAAAATTTTGGCGAACGCTCGCCGATATCGTTGTCGATCCCAAAAAAATCATCACGATCAAGACAATCGCGTTTGCCACAACGGTGGCGATTTATGTGCAGCTTGCGCTTGGGGCGACGATGCGCCATCAACATCGCGACCTTGCTATTCTCGATTTCCCGACGGCAAATGGCGCGTGGATTCCCGACACCAGCGCGCTTGCGCTTGGAAAGGTCAACGCCTGGCGCGATGCGCGGGGTTTGTCCGACGTAGACGCGTTCCAAATCTGGCTACAAATGGCGCATCGGTTTCTCGCGTTGGTCATCGCCGTCACCGTGGTTGCGCTTTGTCTTCGGGTTTGGAGAGATGTGCGCCACGTGGCTGCGCTCAGGCGATTGTCGATCTTTTGGGTCGTCCTGGTCATTTGCCAGATTACGCTTGGCGCTTGGACCATTTGGAGCAACAAAGCGGCCGATGTCGCGACCGCGCATGTCGCAGTCGGCGCGACCATGCTATCTTTTGGGGTGAGCATTTGCGCGATTTGCTGGCGAATTTTGCAAGGACAACGCAGTGAAAGATCAGCTACGACCTCGTTCGGAGTGAAAGGAGCAGTCGCCGCGTGAAAACCGCCGTGATTCATACCGCGACTGACGTTAAGACTGCAACCACCGATAAATCAGCGCGTACCCGCATGTTCGATTTGGCGGAGTTGGTCAAAGCGCGGCTGACGCTGCTTGTTCTGCTTACCACTGCGGCCGGTTTTTACCTCGGGGCGCAATCACCGTTCAGCTACGCCGCATTATTTCACGCTGTCTTTGGAACGGCGGCGGCGGCAGCCGGAGCAGCTGCGCTCAATCAGTGGTGGGAACGCAAGCTCGACGCGATGATGCGTCGAACGAAGATGCGCCCGGTGCCAGCTGGTCGCATGCGAGCTGCCGAAGCGCTTACGCTGGGCATTGTTCTTTCGATTTTTGGGGTTGGTTATCTCGCGATTGCCTGTAACGCGCTCAGCGCCACGCTGGCCGCGGTTACGATACTCATTTATATTTTTTGTTACACGCCGCTGAAGCGCGCCAGCACCGCGAATACCCTTGTCGGCGCCGTTCCCGGGGCGATCCCGCCAATGATCGGTTGGGCGGCGGCGCGCGGAACAATCGACGCAGGGGCATGGAGCCTTTTCGCGATCCTTCTGTTGTGGCAACTGCCGCATTTCTTTGCGATCGCCTGGATGTACCGCGATGACTATTCGCGTGCGGGCTTCCGAATGATTTCGAGTGACGATCTCAGCGGCGAGCGCAGCGCCAGTCAAAGTGTGTTCTTTTGCATTTTGCTCCTGGTGATCGCAGGGCTACCCACCTTTCTTGGAATTGCCACACCGATTTATCTCGCTATCGAGCTCGCCCTTGGCGGTTTTTTTATCGTCGTTGCAATGCGATTTTTGAAGAAGCGCACGGTGACAGCCGCGCGATTATTATTCATCACTTCGATCGTTTACCTTCCGCTGTTGCTGGGCGCATTGGTGCTAACGAAGTCATGAACGCTACATCAGTCCCGATTCAACGCGGAGCCTCGTGGAGCGCGATTGTCTGGAAAGCAACGTTGATTCTCATTCCGTTGGTGACGGCGGGACTTCTACTTTGGCTGCGCCATGTGGAGGTTCGTGCGCTCGCCGAACGAACCGTTTCCTCCTACGGCACAGTCCCCCGTTTTCAGCTTGTAAACCAGGAGGGACAACCGTTCGACTCTGCGCAATTGGCTGGAAAAATTTGGATTGCCGATTTTGTTTATACCACGTGTCCCGGACCCTGTCCGATGATCAGCATGCGGATGAGCGAATTGCAAAAGCCGTTGGAAAAGACCGATGTGCATCTGGTCTCCTTCAGCGTCGATCCGGAAAAGGATACGCCGGAAGTTTTGCGCGGCTACGCCGAGAAATTGCGCGCCGAACCAAAGCGCTGGGATTTTCTTACCGGACCGAAATCCGCGATTTACAATCTTTCTCATAATGGATTCAAGCTTGCGGTCTCCGATGGCAGCGATGAAGCCGGAATTCCGGTGCACAGCACGCGGATGGTGCTGGTGGATCGCCATGGAGAAATCCGTGGTTATTACGAAGCGACCGAAGCGGACGCAGTAACCAAATTGCTCGCCGATACAAGTCATCTGTTGCGCGAGCAGCCAAAATAACCGCGCTAACCGACCGACTCCGGACCGGCGTTTGGTCCTTCGTCGCAAACTATCCGCAGATAATCTCGATACTCACCTTTCGGCAACCGATCGATGAGCACGGACAGTTGTGACTGGCTGATAAAGCCCATGCGACAGGCGACTTCCTCAAGGCATGCGATTTTCAATCCTTGTCGATGCTCGATTGTCGCAATGTAGTTGCCGGCTTCGAGCAAGCTTGTCTGCGTGCCTGTGTCGAGCCAGGCCATGCCACGGCTGAGCAATTTCACGTGTAGCTGTTTCTGCCCGAGATAAAGCAAATTTAGATCGGTGATCTCAAGTTCGCCGCGGGCGGAGGGTCGCAGGGTCTGGCAAAAGTCAACCACGCGCTCGTCGTAAACATAAAGTCCCGGCACTGCGAAATGACTTTTCGGTTGTTTCGGCTTTTCCTCGAGACTGATTGCCTTGCCTTGAGCGTCAAATTCGACCACCCCGTAGCGTTGTGGATCGCGCACTTGATAACCGAAAATGCACGCGCCGCGCTCGATGGCGAGAGCGTGCCGGTAGAAATCGAGTTTCCCGTAGAAAATATTATCGCCGAGAATAAGCGACGCACCCGCGTCGCCGATGAATTTTGCGCCGATCAAAAAAGCCTGGGCGATCCCCTCCGGTTTCGGCTGTTCCGCATATTCGATTCGAATTCCAAGTTGCCCGCCATCGCCCAGGTAATCGCGAAGCATCGGCAGATCTTTCGGTGTGGTAATGATCAGGACCTCGCGCAGACCACCGAGCATCAGCGTGGCGAGCGGGTAGCAAATCATCGGCTTGTCATAAATCGGGAGAAGCTGTTTGCAGACGATCTTGGTGAGCGGGAACAGACGTGTCCCAGCTCCGCCAGCAAGTAGAATGGCCTTTTTGTTCATTCGCTTGTTTTTGATTTGCTGGGCGCCTTCCCGCGGCTGAAGCGTACCAGCAATTCCGACCATTCCTGCCAGAAACTTGCGCCTCCGGTCAAATCGATCCCGATTCTTTCTCCGAACGATTGAAGTGCTTTCCGCGGAACAGAATGCAATGCGGCCTTGTCGACGAGAAATGAACCATCGCGATCCGGAAACAATTTGCGATCGCTCAGACGCCCTCCCTCACAACGGCGTAGTGCCTTCTCGATCCACTGTTGCGATAATTCCGGCCGCGGCTCAATCGTAGCGCTTACTGTAACGTCAACAAGTTTCTGCAAAATCAGCGCGCAGGCGAGCGCACGTGAGCTTGTTGCGTGGACGTGGGAAATTTTTTTTTCCACCAACAGCCTGCGCAGGACAAGAGCGAAACGCGCCTGTCGCAGGAAAATCCCACCCGGCAAGCGCTCGGTTTCCTGTACCCGTTCCTCTTCCAATTTTTGCGCAAGAGTGTGGTGCGCGCGCCATTCTGCCTCCATCACCATCGGGTCGGGCAAAAATTCCAGCTGCACCGCCATTTGTTCCACCTTCCGAGTTAGTCGGGCTGCTGAATCTAATTCACAAACGAATGGTATGATCGAGATGTTGCGCCGCTGCATTTCTTGAAGCTCGCGCTCGAGGAGCGGCAAATCCTCATCGGGCCAGCGATCGATCAGATAAGCGATCTGATGGGTTACAAGAGGAGCTTTCGGTTTCGATGGCGCGACGGACGCATTTTTAAGCATTTGGAGAAGCGGGGCGACTGTTTGCTCAATTCGGAAATGCTCTTCGATTCGCGTCCGTCCGGCCCGGCCGTACTGCAATCTCAATTCAGAATCTCGTATCAGCCGCTCGAGCGCGTTGATCAGCGCGATCGTATCGCCGGGCGGTACTAAGAGCCCGGTTTGCCTGTGCTCGACCGATTCAGGAATCCCCGCGAGCTGGGTCGAAACCACGGGGCGTGCCGCCGCCATCGCTTCGATGATTACGGTCGGGAAAACATCGCTCGCGCCTTGACGATCCATGACTGAGGCAAGTGCGAAAATGTCGGCTGCTCGCAGTTTATCGAACACCGCGCCTTGCGACAGAGAGCCGAGCAGAGTCACACGAGACGAGACGCTCAACTTGTCGATTTCTGCCTGGAGATTGTCGCGCAGCGGGCCATCTCCAATAATCTCACAAGTGAAATCAACACCGCGGCGCGCCAGCTCCGCGCAAGCGCGGATAAGCTGCTCAAACCCCTTGAAGGCAACAAGACGGCCGACGCTGAGGATGCGTGGCGTCGAATTAGCTGTCGCTGAAGGTGGGTCCGGGAAGCGTCCCAGATCGATTCCGTTATAGACTCGGTAAATCTTCGCAGCGGAATCCGGGCAGCGCTGGCAAAGCAGTTCACGACTGTAATCGGTTTCAGCTGCGACGAACTCCGCCGCCGCGCAGATTTCGCGCAGGAGATCATCATTGCCTAGGTCCTTCATGAAATCCTGGCCATGTGCGGTCACACTGAACGGAATGCCGGAGATCTCTTTCAGGAAGAGCGCGGTGTGCGCCGCGCGGTTGGCGAAGTGAACGTGAAAATGATCGACACCATTGCGCGCGAAAAGGTCCGCGAAATAGAGCGCATTGCGCGCACGTTGCTCCGCCTTGATCTGGTCCCCGTATTTCCGCTTGTGCCGATCTACGAGTTGCTGGGGCCATTTGCCGGTTGTTTTCGCATTCTTCTCCCAAATTCTCAGGATTTTCTGCGGTGGCGCGTAACGGATCGGGCCGCGGAGCTGGGAGATATGTTCGTGACGCAAACTCGTCAGCGGCGGGTAAATCGAGCCAATCTCGAGGGCGACACCAAGCCGTTCCAACGCCAGCATCTCAGCATCGCAAAAAGTCTGGGAAATAACCGGATAACGGGAATAGAGATAACCGAGTCGCACCGGGATCGATGATTATGTGCGGTCCCCAGAAATAGCAACGCCCCAAAACAGACTGACCGTCATACGCCGCCGCTACAATCAGGAAAACTGAACGTCTTTACCCGGATCCATCTCGAAATCCAAGATCAATGAATCCGCAGTGTTGGGCTTGATGACTTCTTCCATAAATTTCACGTAGATAGAGTCCTCGCGGAAGATCTCGTACTTGTCCATCGACTCAAAATCGATTGCAATGAAGAATGGCCACGGCAATTCAGGATCAACCCGCTTGCCGCATTTGATGCTCAAAACTTCGGGAATTTTCAAGAGCTGCATCCGCGTGTTCATCATCATCGCCTCCACGCGGGCGGGAGTGACTTCGGGCTTGAGTTTGTAGAGAGCGATATGGTGAATCATGAAAGCTAAAGCTATTAGGTGCTTCGAGCGGGCCGCGCAAGTGCGAATCCGGCGAGCGGGCAACGTCGATCCGCGCCGCTCGGCGATTATTTTTTCCAGTCCAGCGCGCCCTTCTTGAGCGCGTAAACATAGCCGACCATTAAGATTGAAATAAAGCTCAGCATACTCCAGAAGATGAGCCCGCTCTGCTTGATCGACTCTCTGTAAACCACCGCCCAGGGGTACATAAACACGATCTCAAGATCGAAGAGGATAAAGAGCATCGCCACCAGATAAAACTTCACGCTGAATCTGGGCTGCACTTCTCCTTGTGGCACCATCCCGCATTCATAGGCGGTATCTTTCGCTCGCGTGCGTTTCCCGCTTTTCCCGACGAGAATGCTAACGAGCAGCGCTGAACCGGCAAACAGCATCGCTACAATAATTTGCAGGAGAACCGGCAGATATTCTCGGAGCATCTGAAGGCTCGCTGAAGATCAGTTTGGCACGGTTGGAGCTTACCTTATGCCAGCCAGATGGCCATTCTGCGGCGCAATGGCATTTGCCAAAGCCGAAGGCAGGCCTTTATATTTTTTGCCATTCTTTTTGACCGCACCGCGCGCAACGAGATTTTGCAGCTTCTCGTAAGCTCGGAGCCGTAGCATTTCCTCGCCACCACTGGCCGCATTCCGTGCCCGTAGATTCTCATGTACGATATCGAAAAGCTGCTTGAACTCAAAGGAAGAACGCCGCGAGAGGACTGCGACCAATTCCTCGGTCACTAGATCCGGAACCCGACGGGAGAATGCATTTTTCTTTAGAATAGCCATAAGGTGAGAAGGATAGCACATTTTCAGCAGGGCGCAGCAGTTTTCTTGTCCCAGTTTTTGAACCGCCAAAAGAGTGCCGAAATGGCGCAAGTATTCGCTCCATTGCTATGGCGTGGAAGCTGGATTAGGCGTAGATGACGGGCTTAAAGACGGCTGCGGAGTTCCCGTCGAAGGAGAACCCCATCCGGTCAAGCTCGTCCTGCCTTTTTGACGTGCAGCGGCGCCAATACCGGTGAGAATTGCCAGGCCGATCGCCGATTGGTCCAACGTAATCGGCCCGACCGACTCGGCCACATAGCCGTCACTAGCATATCTCTGCGATGAGACGATCGGGCTAAGGTGCTTCGTGATGACCTCGGGCGCGGGAAGCCGTGTAAGATCGACACAATCGGTCATTCCTGGCATGAAAACCGCCGCCATTAGCAGCATCGGCCGAAGCGAAGCATCAAGCCGGGAATACAATATAGGCGCGTCGATATAGGCAAAAAAGTTCGTCGGGCTAGGCACCAACTTGGCCGCTGTCTTGTAAGTTTGCGAATTTGAAAGCTCCGAGGAGCCGCTGCCGTCGCGCTTTATCGACTCTTCGACCGAAACCGGATTGAAACCGGCGATGAGGATCCTATGCGACAAAGCGATGGTTGGGGTGATCGCGATCAGGGTGGCGGGTGACGGCATCGAAAAATAACGCACACTATCCTTCTCAGTTTGCGTCCAAATCGCGTTTTCATCCGCGCGCGTGACTGCCTCCACGATCTTGCCGGCTCTGGCCATGTCTATGACCGGCAGTGTGAGAATTAAGGAGGGCCAAGGTGCGTTCGACGGCCAGTCGGCTAACGATTCCAATTCCAAGCCGAACGCGGCCTTCCAGTCATCGGCTGTGATTCCACTGTCGGAAAAGGTTTGAAAAAACTTCTGCATTGTACCCGCGATGCCTGCTGCTTGATTTAGCGCATCAATTTTTTGCCCGACATTGAGCAACATCGACAGATAGAAAAACGTCTCTTTTGTGCCAAGCGTAAGTGATGATCGGGTAAGCGCGGCATCCTGTTCCAATTTTGGCATTCCGAGAAAAAGTAGATCGTGTATTTTTCCGCTCTCGAAGCGCATCGCGCCAGAAATACTGCGCACCTGTTCCAATAGGGGCCGCTCATTCGTTGCACCCGACGGCTCGATGGCGGCGCGGAGGGCAGTAAGTCGCTCGGAAATCATCTTCGGTTGCAGATAAAAAGAGGCAGCATAACTCGACGGCATGTGAGCGGCCGCCGCGTGATATGACTCGTCCGCATCCAGCGTGTTCTTTGCGCTTTCCACTCGACCGTCGGCGCGGTCGAGAAGAGTTTTTATTTCAGCGAGATTATTCGAAGCGAAGAACCAATTTCTGTCGTAAACGATTGCCAGCGAAAAGAGGCCAAAAGTAAAAATGTGGATCTTGTGCCGCTGATAAGCGATCGTCTCGCGGTCTCTGGGATCGCCGAGCGCCTCCGAACACCATCCGGCGATGATTTTTTCCGCGCGATTCTGGTTTTCACGGAAACGAAATCCCACGACAATCTTTGGACTGTCGTTCGCCATTGACGTCAGCGCGAAAAAAGCGTTCTTTGGATCGAGTTGTTCGATCTCCTGCAGCGTTTGAGAAGCCGCATCCTTTTTCGAAAGTTTGGCCAGTGGCTTGCGAAGAAAATCCTGCACCGCAGGTTCGCGATAGAGCTGGCAAAGGTCAGAGTGGTTCCACTGATCGCGCGTTCGATTGAAATCTGGCACGTGCGCCAGGAAAATTGTTTCGCGCGGGAGAAGCGCACTCACCGAGGCGCTCGAAGTTTGTTGGGAAATGCGCCAGACGTACCAGACGGCGAACGCGGCGACGGCGACGGCGATTACGAAGCTTACAGTTCGTCCCATGAGAAAAGAAGTGTGACGCTACGCGCGTGGGTGAAATTGTCGATGTACGGCTTTCAGCCGCTGTTGATCGACATGTGTGTACACTTGCGTCGTTGAGATATCCGCGTGCCCGAGCATTTCCTGGATGATGCGCAGGTCGGCGCCATTTCCGAGCAGATGTGTCGCGAAACTGTGTCGGAGAAGATGTGGATAAATATTTTTCTCCAATCCGGAGTGCCGTGCATGTTTTTTTACGATCTGCCAGATACGCGCCGTTGTTAATTTCGTGCCGCGCTCCGAAAGGAAAATCTCGCTACTGCTGCGCCGCTTCACGAACTTTGGGCGTTCGGCGGACAAGTAGGCGGCGACCGCTTCGCACGCTTTGCGGCCGACGGGGACAATTCGCGTCTTGTTCCCTTTGCCGGTCACCCGCAAAATGCGCTCTTCACAATTGAAATTCTCCAGCCGCGCATTTGCCAGCTCGGAAGCGCGCAGCCCGCTCGCGTAAAGCAACTCGATCATTGCCCGGTCGCGCAAGCCGTGAAGAATTTTCACGTTGATCTTTTCCAACAACTGCTCGACCTGCAATTCGTTCAGCGTTTCGGGAAGGTAACGTTCGATCCGCGGGAGCGCGAGCGCCTCCGCCGGATCGCGTTCGACCGCGCCGTTACCGGCTAAAAATCGAAAGAAGATCTTCAATGCGATCACAATCAATTTTATCGACGAGGCGGAAAGCCCGGCACGTTTGCGGTCGGCGAGATATTCGCTTATGACCGGCAGGGTCACGCTGCAAGGATGGTCGATCTTTTTCTTTGCGGCGCACCATTGCGCGAATTCGCTCAGCGATCGCTGGGTGGAGAGTTGATAGTTTTCTGAAAGACCTCGCTCGACCGCGAGGAAGCGGATGAACAAGTCGATCGCCTGCTCCATGTCGCCAAAGGTTCCGCGAAAGGCCAAACTTTGGCAATTGTGCGATTAATAGATAGGGGTGGCGATTAGACCGTCACCACTGTTTCTGCGACATTATTGACAAGCGAAGGTTAAATGTTCGATGTTCCGCCTGAGATGAGTTTGGATCTGAATACCATCCTGAAGGATTGGCCGCACGAGAACGGCAACGTGAAGGTACGCAAGATCACCGGCCTCGATGGCCGTGAGAAGCTGCAACTACGGGTCGATCTCGGCGTGCTGCAAATGGAAGTGACCGGCCGGCCTGATGGAGAACGCCCGCACAACTGCGAGTCGCTTCTAGAATACCACCAGCGACGCGCGGTTCGCGCGGCAGGAAAAGGCGAAGATTACGAACTCACACCCGAAGAATGTGCCGAACTTCAGCAAGAAGGCATCCAGTATTATCACCGTTATTTAAGTTTATTTCAGGTCAACGATTTCGCGGGCGTCGTGCGCGACACACAGCGCAATCTCGATCTTTTCACTTTTGTCACCGAGCACACTGATCGCGAAGAGCTCTCTTGGAGCTTGCAACAGTTCCGGCCCTACGTGCTCATGATGAATACGCGCGCCAAGGCCTCCATTTTTCTTGGCCAGGGTAAATTTGGCGACGCCATGGCCGAAATCGAGCGCGGGCGCGACGCTATCGCGAATTTTTTTCACCATTCAAATTTTCCCGAGCTCGCATCAAAAAGCTCGGAGATCGCATTTCTTGACGAATGGCTCGAAGAAGTGAAAGCGAAACGGCCGCTCTCGAAGCTGGAGATCATGCAGCGCGAGATGGAAAGCGCGATCGCCGGTGAACTTTACGAGCGTGCGGCGGAATTGCGCGACGCCATCAACTTGCTGAAGACACAAAAGCCGGCGCGATCAGGCCGCGGATCACGCGAATAGCTGGTTTTTGGTGATCTCAATTACTAAATTGGATTGACGTCTCCGAGCATTCCACGAGTCTGGCCAGGGGACCGTTCGCCTAGCCTATCAGGTGAAATCCTCGCTGCCGGCGCACCGCTCCGGTCCCAATGCCAATTTTAGAGCCTCAATTACAAGCGGAAATGCGCCCTTGCATTTTGTCGACCGGCGTCTAGGTGTGTTGCCATATGAAAATCGCCGCCTATTCGATGGTCCTAACCATTTCTTTCCTGCTTAGTGCTCGAGCCGACCTGACGATCGTGCAAAAGGTGGAAAGAGCCGGCTCGGCTACGAATATGACTATCAAGGTTAAAGGTGACAAAGTGCGCATCGAAGCTTTGCCAAAGGTCACTACGATTCTTGATGCGAAGACCGGAGAAGTAACCAATCTGATGAACGATCAGAAAACCGTCGTGCGCATCTCGGCGGAGAAGGTGAAGGCTGCCGCAGACATGATTAACAAGTTTGAAGTGAAAAAAGAAGGCGCGGAACAAGTCAAGCTGACGCCGACCGGCCAAAAGGAAACGGTAAATGGTTATGAAACCGAGAAGTACACTTATGACGCGCCCGATTTCAAGGCGACCTACTGGATTGCGCCAGGCTATCCCGACGGCGCCGCCATCCTTGCACAACTGCAATCCATCAAGTCGGAATTCTGGAAAACAGCCAATACGACGATGCCCGACTATCGCGATTTCCCAGGGCTGCCGATCCGCACACGTACGACTATGACTAAACAAAGTCAGCCGACTAAGCCGGGCGGGACAGCTCTGGGTGGCGCCACGGAGATAACGACTACGATCATCTCCGCGAATCAGAATCCGATCAGCGACGCTGAGTTCGCCGTCCCTAGCGACTTTAAGGAGACGAAGCTGCCGGACATTTTTGATAAAAAGGATACGGGTCCGTCCCCTTCGCCGAGGCCATAACGCGGGCCGCCTGTTGCCAGGTGTGTGGTGCTTCATTAGTGCTGGCGTCAGATTCGCCCAGACGCGCCGCGTTGCTCGATGAGGCGGGCTTTGAATTCGAAACCGTCTCACCACGCGGATCGGAAAAGTTCGATCTCGATCTTACCCTGCGCGAGCTGACGATGTGGAACGCGATCCGAAAGGGGATACCGATCGCGCGAGCATATCCAGACAAGATCGTGCTCGCAGCTGACACACTCATCGCGCTGGAGGACGAAATCATCGGTAAACCGGTGGATTTGAGCGAGGCTGCGCAGACTCTACTGCGTTTGAGCGGACGAACGCATGAAGTTTGCTCCGCCGTTTTCATTCATCGTTTCGCGGCCGGACAACCGGCAGCCTTTCATGAGATTTCGCGTGTTCGATTTCGTCGTCTCAGCAAGGCGCAGATCAATCGTTACCTCGCGAAAGTGCATCCGTTAGATAAAGCAGGCGCCTACGCGGCCCAAGGTCACGGCGCGGAGATCATCGCAAGGATCGAGGGCTCCTTTTCCAACGTTGTCGGTCTGCCGATGGAACAAACGCGTCGCGTGCTCGGACAATTTGGTGTAAGGCCGCGTCGCCGTGGGTTAGCTAATTTTCGCTAGCTCGCGCCCGATCGCGGGAGCCATTGAGTTCGGCTTACGCCGCAAAACGAAATACAGGAACCAGACGATGAAGCAGTTTACAATGAGAATGACTACGGCCGCCAGGCTCGGACGGTGCCAGATATGCCGCACCTCGAGCGGAATCAGGGCAGCCGTTGCGAAAATCATCAGCAATTCTGCCCATCGCTGTTCCATATAAACGCCAATTCCTTCGGTGAAAAGAATCGCGGTGTAAAAGAGGGCCAAAAAACCGGTGGCACGCAGCGCGCCACCTTGGAGCACGACTTGCAGTTTGTGGAGCAAAAAGGCCACTGGCTTGCTGTGCTCCAACAGAATCTCGTCGGCGGCCCAATTCGAAAGCAAATCCATCCAGCGGGTGCGCGCGTTCAGGAAAAGCAGCGAAACGCCGAGCAAAAGCAACAGCACGCCTTTGCCGATTTTGAAGAGCGCGATGAGCTTAAGGTAACGATGGCGACGCGGCTCCTGCAGAATCGCCGGAACGTGCGCCGGATTACTCATCACTAAACTCTTCGCCGAAATTCGATCATTTCGCAATGATCGGACTTTCCCGACAGCAAATTTCCAATTTGTTGCCGTCCGAGTCTTCGAAGAAAAATGCGTAGTAGCCGGGGCTGTAATCGGTGCAGATTTCAGGGCCTTCCAACGTTCTTCCGCCCGCTTCGCGCACCAGTTCCGCCATCCGATCGACTTCGTCCCGAGTCTCCGCCCAAAATGCGATGCGTGTTCCATCTGGTTGATGATTTTTATCTTCGGTGAAGCCGAAAAACTCCGAGGGCCTGTCGCCCCCCGCGGAGTAAAACGTATGGAAATCATCGCCTGGACTTTCGTGGACAAATCCGAGCTGGGGCAAAAATTTCCCGTAGAACTCTTTTGCGACTTTCATGTCTTTTACCCGCAAATCGATGTGATCAAGGTATCGCGTTTTCATTTTGTCGTGGCCAGTTTTCGGTTCGCGCGACGAATCATTAATTTTAATCCCGACCGGGCTTCATTAATCGCACACAACTTTACATCAACGAATCCAAGCGGCAGTGCAACAGCGCCGATCACATCTTCATTCACATCGCTTGGAACTCCCGCCAATTTCTTCGGCCACGAGACCCAAACTGTTCCGATGTCCGCGACTTTCTCGCGCAACGCCGCAACTTCTCTTTCAATTCGCTGCGACGCCGGGCTATTTCGACCTGCTTTAGTGGAGTAGCCGGTGTTTGCAAGATCAGGGTGGCAATGCGACTAGCGATCAAGTTGTTTACGAGAGGAGGGATCGAGAATTGTGTTTGTGGCGCCGCTTTGTTTGCATTGTCGGTCTTCGCGTCGGCTTGCGGACATCGGAGTAACTCGGTCTCCGGAACAATTGAGGTGGACGAAGTGCATGTGGGCCCGCGCAGCGGCGGTCGAGTGGAAAAGATTTTCGCGTGGGAAGGCGACGTCCTGCGCGCCGGGCAACCCGTCGTGCAATTGGATGCTACCGAACTGCATGCTCGACGCGATCTTGCTGAAGCGCAGATTAATACCGCCATTCACGATGCCGATTCGCAAGCGGCGCAACTGGATTTCCTACGCGACGATGCCCGACGCCAGCAAGATTTGCTCAAGCGCAAAGTCGTTTCTCCCAGCGACGCACAGCGCGCAGATAGCTCATCCAAAGCACAAGAGAAAAATCTCGCAGCTGCAAAGATGCGTGTCGCGCAGGCACGTGCCCAGCTTGCCGATATCGATGCGCAGCTTGCCGAAATGCAAGTTACCGCGCCGGCCGATTCGGTTCTGGAAGTGCTCAGCGTGAAGGTAGGCGACGTGCTGCCAGCCAATCGCGAAGTCGCGACGCTGCTTCTTACGCATCATCTGTGGGTGCGTGTGTATGTGCCGGAGCCATGGCTGGGTTTGATAAAGGTGGGCGATCCGGTGCGCGTCCGCGTTGACTCTTTCCCTCGTAAGGATTTTGAGGGAACGGTCGAACAAGTTAGCCGTAAGGCGGAATTCACACCGCGCAATGTGCAGACAGTATCAGATCGAATTCGGCAGGTTTTCGGCGTGAAGGTTCGGCTTCCTAGCGACGATGACCGGTTGCGCGCTGGGATGGCGGCCGATGTTTATTTTCCAAATGTAAAATGAGCCGAGCTCAACCACGAACGAACACGAAGTCGCTTAAGACGACAAAATGAGCGAGGCAATGATTCAGTGTAAGGGGTTGACGAAACGCTTCGGCACATTCACTGCGGTCGATCACGTTTCCTTTTCGGTCGGGAAAGGGTCGATCTTCGGCTTTCTCGGGCCGAACGGCTCCGGCAAATCCACGGTCATTCGGATGCTGTGTGGAATTCTGGAGCCGAGCGACGGAACCGCCAAGATCGGCGGCCACGACATCGTCCGAGAGATGGAGCCGATCAAGGAAATGATCGGCTACATGTCGCAGCAATTCTCGCTCTACGATGAGCTGACTGTAAACGAGAACCTTATTTTCTCCGGCAAACTTTACGGTCTGCGTGATAAAGAATTGAAGCAACGTCGCGACGAAATGATCGAGACGACGCATCTCCAGCCGTTCATCGACAGGCGTGCGTCGCAGCTTTCCGGTGGTTGGCGCCAGCGTCTGGCCATGGCGTGCTCGCTCATGCACAAGCCAACGGTGCTTTTTCTCGATGAACCAACCGCCGGAATCGACCCGGTCGCGCGGCGCGAACTTTGGGATTTGCTCTTCGAATTCGCAGGCGGAGGCATGACGCTTTTTGTGACGACGCATTACATGGACGAAGCGGAACGCTGTGATCACGTTGGCTACATTTACATGTCCAAGCTTATCGTGTGCGGCGAGCCGGACGAATTGAAGCAAATGTCCGATGTGAATCAGCCGGGGACGCGGCGGCTAGATGTGACCTGCGATCACGTGACGACGGCCCTCCAAGCGGTGCATCAACTTCGTGGCGTGCGCAGCGCGACGGTGTTTGGTCAATCGATGCATTTGCTGGTCGATGAAAGTGTCAAGCGCGCCGAGATCGACGAAAAACTTCGCAGCGCCGGCATCGGCCATGCGGAAATTCACGAAATCGGGCCGTCCCTCGAAGACGTGTTTGTCGAGCTTTCGGCGAAACATGCCGCTGAACAACAAAAAGCAGCGTGATGAAGCACAAACCTTTTCGCGGACTTGGCGCAATTCTCTTTAAAGAATTCATCGTGGTCTGGCGCGACCCGATGACGCTTTTCTTCATGTTTTTTCCGCCTCTGATCGAGATGGTAGCGTTTGGCTACGCGCTCGACACGGATGTGAAGCATATGGCGATGGTGGTTTATAACGAGGATCGCACCGTCGAGAGCCGCCAATTAATCGATCGATTCGTAAACACGGAAACATTTCGCGTCGTCCGCGAGGTCCAGAGCGTGGACCAGCTAGCAAGTGAAATTCGAAAAGGCCGCGCTTACGTCGGGCTGCAAATTCCGCCGACGTTCACGCGTGATGTGCGCGCCGGCAATCCGGCCCAGGTGCAGTTGCTGGTGGATGGATCGAACTCGACGACGGCGTTGCAAGCGCTCAACACCGGCTTGGGGATAGCGCTGACGCAATCGGTTGAATCGCTGCTACGCGAAACCGGCCGGCACGGGGTCCCCATCGAAATCCGGCCGCAAATGCTTTACAACCCGGCGATGCGCAGCCCAAACTTCTACGTTCCAGGCGTGATCGGGGTTGTTTTGCAAATCGGCACGACCGTTGCCACGGCCATGGCCCTCGTCCGCGAGCGCGAACGCGGAACCCTCGAACAATTGCTCGTGAGCCCGTTGAGCCGCGCGGGGCTCATGCTCGGCAAAATCGTCCCGTATCTCTGCATCGGCATGGCCATGGCAGTCTTGCTGTTTATCATCATGCGCTTCGTCTTCAGTGTGCCGATCGCGGGAAATGTTGTGGCGATGTTGTTTTCGGCTCTGGTTTATGTCTTCGCGTTGCTCAGTCTCGGGCTGCTCGTCGGAACCAAAGCCGAGAACCAAATGCAAGCGCTGCAGATGTCGATGGTATTCCTGTTGCCGAGTGTTTTCTTCTCCGGCTTCATTTTTCCACGGGAGACCATGCCATGGATTTTTTACGCGCTTGGCGCACTCTTCCCAACCACCTATTTCATCTCGCTTATGCGCGCGATCATTCTGCGGGGCGCGAACTTCTTCGAATACTGGCCTCACTTGGCAATTCTTATCGGGATGTCGATCCTGCTCTTCGTTCTTTGCGCTCTGCGATTTCGGAAGAAGATCGGCTAATCAGCATAACTAACGCGGCAGGCTGCAGAGTTCACGGTGTCGGTGGCATCGTGGATTTGGCCTCATTGTTTTTCTCCACAACAGCGAGGAAACGCTGATACAGAAACGACGCGAGGATGGCGATTACGGCCACGACGATGAACGCGCCGATGCGGTAAAGTTGGTCGAGCTGCGAAAGGTCGTGAAAGAAAAGTTTTAGCACGGTGACGCCGAGCAATCCGAGACTCGCATATCGCACAGGTGCGCTTTTCTTCCGTATGCCGACAATGAGCAGCAGCAACGCAAACAGGCCCCACGCAATACTGTAACTCATGTCGCGCCCGAAATTTCCCGAGAATTGAAAGGTCAGTGCGCCTGCGCCGGACACGCTGAAGTAATCGGCGATTTCGATGTTCACGAGCAGGAAAGCCAGCACCGTGCCCAGTGTGTAAAGCAACGGCAACGAATTGCGACCGAAGACGAGTTCGCGTGGCGGCGCGAGTAACCGCGCGCCGGCGAAAAGACAAACAGTGCCGATACCATAGGTATAGAGATACCAGTTGAAAATCGGAGCCGCTGCCCGCGGATGATAGCTGAGCACGGCCGGGTTGAGCGCGAGGCGTGCGAACACCGCAACGAGCAAGCCGACGCCGGCGACACGCAATCCCGGATGCGGCACGCGATGAAAGAGCCAGCAAAGCGCTGCGCCTTCCAGTGCCCAGCCGACAGTGATCCATTGGCGGTCGAATTGGATCGGAAAAATCAGCGTGATGAAAAATAATGCAGCGCCGCCGAAGAGCGCGAGTTGCGCATTGCGCGCTGGGCTGTGGAGAGGTGTGCGTTTGACTAGGATGCAAAGTCCGGCGAGCGACGGCAGCGCAAATGCCGCGGGCACCAGACCGAGGACGCTGTTCGGATGCGCGGCGCGAATAAGCTGATAGACCAGATAAAAGTGCAACGGTCCAGCGAGCGCCGCCGTCGCCCACGGCGTTGTTTTTCCCGCGAATCTCCGATGAAAAATAAACGGAAACACGCTGAACACAGCGTAAAATACTAGATACCAAGTCAGCGGAAGCGTAGCGCGCGTCGGATCAAAATCTTGAAAATGCCACGCGTGTTCCAGCGCCAGGACCGAAACCAGTCCTACCGCAGGCAACACGTCGAGCGAGAAAATTTCTGTCATGCCAAGAAGCAGGGCGATTAGTAACAGCGCGAGACCAAACACAGCCGACGGATTCCCGAGCGGAAGCCGAAGGGTGACCATAATGAGAAGAAGAAACGGCAGCGTGGCCGACAAGGCAGGAAGTTGAACAGAGAGATGTGCCGGGTCGGCGACGTTGCCGAAAAGACTTGGCACGCGCGCTTGGGCGCCCGACGCTGCCAGCAATCGACGGCAAGCCCATGCCGTTGCTACGAGAAAGAAAATCGCGAAACCGCCGAGCAGAAACAGCGCCGTCGGCAAACCGGTGAGTTCCCTCGGAATGCGGAACAACCACGCGCCCATTGCAAGCAGCGTGAGCAGGAGCACGGCGAGTATCGGCAGCAGCGTCGCCGTCGTTACGGCGAGAACGAGGGCGAGAAGATCGACAATTAGCATGAACGGCCAGACGAGAATCGAAAGCTCAGTCAGCTTGAAGATCGGCATTAACACCAGCACGAGCGCGAGCGCCGGGAATGCGTGGCACCACCACGGCAATGTGGTCCTGCGCAGACGTTGCAGCGCGAGCGGCGTGGCGGCATGAAAGAGCGCGAAGACGAAATAGAAGGCCAACGCGGTATAAAGATTATGGCGGGTAAGATAGTTGCTAGTCCACGCGCCAAGAAAGATGAACGCCGCAAGTCCTGCGAGCGCTTCGACAAGGATAAGTTTGGCGTCGAGCAGAGTGAGCGTGAGCAGGCCAAGATCGACAAGAAAGATGTAGCTGAACAACAGCGCTGGTCGCTGCCCGAGCGTTTGGAACGGCAGCAAGTAAAACGCTGAGAGCATGGCGCCTGCGGCGAGCCCAAGCGCAGACCCGGAAAGCTCACGGTTCATTTTATCAGTGCGCTTCACCGACGCCACGGCCCCGAGAAACATGGCCTGAAATACGGCGAAAATGGCCATGACAACGAGCACTTTGTTGCCGGCGAAATATTTTTCGGAAACGAAGAATGTTTCGATCCAGCCGATCTGCGTTAAAGCAGTTCCAGCGGCACCCAGAATCGGCAGCACATTCCACTGTTGCCGTTGCGCGACCGCCAGGAGACCGATGTCGAGCAACGCGATATAAACGAATAGGCCGAGCGGACGATCCTGGCCGGTCGAAAGCAAAACCGGCGTGAGAAAGCCCCCGGCAAGGCCGAGGATGGCGACCACGATCGCATTCAGTCGCACCGCCAGCAGAAACGCGACCGCGGTGGTCAACGTCATCAGCAAAAACGTTGGGATAAGACCGAAGAACGCGAAGTGATAATACGAGCGGCAGGCAAACGTCACGGTGTAGAGCACAAGCACGCCAGTAGCGCAGAGCGTTTGCGCGGTGACCGCGTTTTCCTTACGCCTGAGCAGCACACCACCAACGAGAAGGCTCACGCCGACAGTGAAGCCGATCGCGACGCGCAGCTCCGGTGGAATGAGATTGTGCTCGAACGAATACTTCAAGAAAAACGCCACCCCGAGGAAAAGCGCCAGACCGCCGATCCACGCGAAAAGTTTTGCGCCCATGAATTGCTCCCAATCGATCGGCGGTCTGACCGGAATCGTGGCTCGCGGAGCTTTTGCTTCGAGAAGTTCTTGGGGAATTGGCGGTGGCTGTGACTCTTTCGGCACTTCGCGAACCGGAGCGGGTGCAATGACCGACAGCTGTGGCGGGACGGTGACAACTGTTGGCGGTATCGCGGACGCTGGCCCCTCCGGCTTTGTGGCGAAAGCCTCTCGCTGCCCCAAAGTGTGCAGGTCGTCTTCAATGGATGAAAGCCGCGCCAGCAAGACGTCAACGCTGCGCTTTGCCGCGTTCGCTTTGACAATCGCCACGAATGGCAGCGCTACGATCAAGATCAGAAAACCGACGAGAAGGAGGATCAGAGGTTCCATTTGTTTTTAGACTCGGCCGCATATTCCGGCTTTGCTCAGGATGATACGCGCTTTGCTCGCCGATTGTTAATCGATAAAAATCTGGAGATTCAATCGACTCTTTCGATCATGAACGTCCATCGCCTCGAGCTATTATTTCGTTGCAAAACACGGCGACGATGACGGGCAAGCGATTCTTCGCGGAACTGGAGGACCAAAACGCAAATGCAAATGCGACGGATGAAGAGCGCAAAGCGCCACTAAAGTGAAGTTGATCGGTTCGTGGCGCCGCGTGCTCGTGCTGATTGGTTCGTTCGCCATTGTTGGCAGCGCAACATGGTGTTTCTTGCTCCGAATGCCGGGGAGAAATATTTCGCGCGCAGTGCCGCTTTCGCCTGGGGAAATCACGCTCCGTGATGAGCTGCGGGCCGATGTGCAGGCGCTCGCTGGCGAGATCGGCGAACGAAACATGGTGCGCTATCCGCAACTGAATGCCGCTGCTGATTTTATCGAGAATTCTTTTTCGCGCAGCGGTTTGCAATCGCGACGTGACACTTATGAGCTCGGCGGACGGGCCTGTCACAACATCGAAGTGGAAATTCGCGGTGCGCGTCCGGAGATTTTGCTGATCGCCGCGCATTACGATTCGGTGTTCGGCTCGCCGGGCGCAAATGACAATGGCAGTGGAGTCGCCGCGATCCTCGCCTTAGCACGCCGTTTTGCCGGCAAGCCCGCAGAGCACACATTACGCTTCGTCGCGTTTGTGAATGAAGAACCGCCCTATTTTCAGACATCGCAGATGGGAAGTTTTGTCTACGCGAGCAGGTGCAAAGCTCGCGGCGATCAAATTTCCGCCATGATCAGTTTGGAAACGATCGGGTATTTTTCGGACGCGCCGCGATCGCAAACTTATCCAGCAGTTGGGCTCGGAACGTTTTATCCGACCACTGGCAATTTCATCGGCTTTGTCGCCAACGTTCATTCGCGTCGTCTGCTCCGCCGCGCCATCGGTTTCTTTCGTAAAGATGCGCGGCTTCCGTCCGAAGGCGCCGCGCTCCCCTCCTTCATTCCTGGCGTCGCGTGGTCGGATCAATGGTCTTTCTGGAGACACGGCTATCGCGGCATCATGATTACGGATACCGCACTTTTTCGCTATCCACATTACCACGCTTCCACTGACACTCCCGACAAACTCGATTATGACCGCTTCGCGCTTGTCGTCAGCGGTATGGAGAAAGTGATAGAGAAGCTCGACGCAGCATCACCTTGAACAGCGTGCGGCGTAGATTTTCAGTTGGTCGTTTTCGGTAGCAACCAATCGAGCGCGTTATAAAATTCGACCAGACCCGCGTCTTCTATCGGCGTGTTATGATGGGCGCCGGGCAGCGAGATTACGCGCTTTTCGCCAGCGTAAGCATCAACCACCAGCCGGTGATAACGAGGCGCGACGACTTCGTCCTTTTCCGCCAACAAGAAGATTGCCGGGGCGCGAATGGACCTGGCGTTTGCAATACTGTCGAGATCTCGCGGGATTTGCAGGGAAAGAGGACCTGCTAGCAGCCAGAGATTCCACCAGCCGAATTGGCGTAGGATCATCTGCCGCAAAGGCGGAGGATTTTGAAGGATCAGTCCGGCGACGGGTCGATGCGCCGCCACATGCAGTGCGGCGGCGGTGCCGAGACTCGCGCCGAAAAGCACAATTGGCTGTTCTGTGGCGTGGCGTTTCAGTTCATCAAACGCAGTGACTGCTGCCGGTCCAATTCGAGCAAGTCGCGCCGGCCCCGTGCTCCCGCCAAATCCAGGGTAATTCATGCCCCAGACCTCGACGGCCCGGTCATTCCACGCTTCGGCCTCTTCCGCGACCCAGTATTCCGCACGATCCGCGTTGCCGTAGAAGCGCAAAACGTAAGTATCCACACGTCCGTTTTGTTGCGCTCGATGCGATAAGGCCATCCATAATTCCAGCTCACCGTTTTGGAACGGAATGGTTTTTCGGACCGCCCCGCCCGCATCAATCGGAGCCTTCGTTGGAAAGAGAATTAAATGATCCGGCAGGTGCGCGAAAAAGATCAAAATAAAATATGCAGCAATCGCGAGCGCGATCCGCGTCTTGCGCATGAACTTACCATTCTCCAACTAACGGAACGGATTTATTGCTCGAGGACAGAAGATGCGAACAAAAAAGGTGCGTCGCCAAAGCCGCTGACGCTCCACTCATTTCTTACAAAAACTGCTGCGAAACTCAATCTCTCTCGTCTTTGAGCATCGATTTGATCTGCTCGCGTAGCTCCGGTGCGCTCCTATGCCCATGGGCTGAGACGGCATGCTGCACCGCTGCATCGAGCACTTCTTCTTCCGTTCCGGAAATTTTCAGCGAGCAATTTTTTTCGCTCGGATGATTCCGGCAATCGATCGATTTTCTTTGAGCTGCCATCGTGATCTCCAGTTGGATTAACTCTTCTTTAACTCGGCTAAATCTTTGAGCACTTGCTCGCTGTGGTCGGCTGGTTTTACCCCGGTATAAACCTTGGCGATTTCGCCTTTCGGATTAATGATAAACGTGTTCCGGGCGGCCAGTTTGCTCCCTTTGTAATCCATAACCGATCCGTATTCGGTCGAGACTTTCGCGTCGGGATCGGCCAACAATTTGAAATTGAGCCCTTCTTTTGTGCAAAAATCCTTATGCGATTGCGCTGTGTCTACGCTTACGCCGAGAACCACAGCGTTGAGCGGCTCAAATTTCGCGAGGTCGCGCTGGAAATTCTTCGCCTCCATCGTGCAACCGCTCGTGAAATCTTTCGGATAAAAATAGAGCACCACCCATTTGCCGCGATAATCTTTCAAGCTGACCTGGCTGCCGTCGCCGGTCGTTAAACTGAAGTCCGGGGCAGGTGAGCCGGCCACCGGTTGCTTTTGCGTTTCGGCACCTTCCACGAATGCCAATGTAATAAGACCGACAATTGCTGATAAGAATATTTTGTTCATTTTCGCATCTCTAATTTTCTGACGAACGTATCATTGATCAATCGCGATTAAAAACAATTAACTCGATCCAGATGCCCTACAAAATTACCTAGGTTCGCGATGCGCGATGTGCGCTGGAACCGGTGGCGTCTGCTTCTCGCGTTCCATCATTCGCTCCGCTAACCATTGGACCCATTCGAAATATGTGTCTCGTTGAGCATCTCTGCGTAGTTCTGCGATGTAGCTGGATAGCTTTCGCCATGAAACAACAATTGGGCCGCTGAAAAAGTCGTCGATAAGATCAAGGGTAACCTCCTTTCGGTATAGAAGAATGCCGAGAGCTTCCCAGCTTGTTAGAAGGGCATAGACATGATCCTCGCCATCTGAACCGAGCAGAGCTGGGATCTGCTCGCGCGCAACATTATCTGGCAAAGAGCTAACCCGCCGCAACGAATGGGCGAAAGACGGAGTTTGAAATGATCGGACGAGAGCAGACATCGAATCGCGGCGTCGCTGTTGTCGATAATCCTTAATTTGCACTGCCGCGAAGATGACGCCCGCCGTCACCGCGCTCGCGTTGATGAGATTTGCAAGAGTCGCGACATCCATTTCAACGAGGATCGGTTACACGCCCCAGGAATAGACAGACGCCGGTGGGAACGTGCTGAATTGCGTAAACAAATGGGCGATCGACTTTCACTTCGATCGGTTTTGGTTTTGGCTCAGCCATTGCCGTGGCTCTCATCATCACGGTCGCGGTCGCTGCGGCCGCTTCCGTTCCTTTTTCATCCACAGCAATGAAAGTTTTGTGAAACACCTGTGAGATATAGAGATAATCATTCGGCTTCCGGGGGGCGATCTT
>Ga0193719_10000095_pt1 | contig 26973 bp, 15 predicted proteins | sample U2a2metaG_FD_160103 | JGI IMG/M metagenome (GOLD analysis project Ga0193719, IMG submission 160103) | Soil microbial communities from a riparian zone of the East river system, Colorado, United States - U2a2 | ecosystem: Environmental > Terrestrial > Soil > Riparian zone | place: USA: East... | reverse complement strand
GCTGCTGCGCCCGCTTTAAAAGGGAGAACCACGGATTCATATTTGGGCTTTGGCATTCCTTCGTCATTCCGCATTCGGATTTCGTCATTTCCGAACATCCGTTTCATCCGTGCGATCCGTGGTTGTCTCCTCTGCTCCCACTTCGTGTCTATTCGTCCGGCAGCTGCCGGATTCGTGGTTAACACCCGAAAAAAATCGTAAGAATTTTGCTTGAAGCCGGTGGAGCAAATCAAATACAAGCTCCTAAATGTGCAGCCGGACAAGGCAATGATCGTGGACTCGCGAGCAGCAAGCGCGCGGATTGTTTCCGGAAATTCCCGAAAATCACGAGGGCACCACAGTGAAAAAACAAATTAATCCTTCTATTAAGGCGCACCTTCTCTGGAGCGCGCTCGTTCTGCTTTCACTTCTCGCCATTTGCGCGATACCATTCGCGCTGGCGCAATCCCACGGTCGCGGGATTAACAATCGAAGCGTGGCCAATCGCACCGACCAATCGCAGTTCCCCACAAAGAACATCAATTCGCCGCAGCGAAACATCGTTTCCCGCGCAACACTCCAACCCAGTGTCGCAACGCACGAGACCCGGGCGGGGTTGCAAGGAGTAATTCAGTTTCCGAACGCGAATGAGGTTACCCCGCGTACTGAAACTGTTTCGTCGGCGCCGCCGACGCGAAGCAGCTTCATGGCGACTTGGCGCAGCGTAAGCGGCGCGAAAGGCTACTCTCTAGATGTCTCCACGAGCAACTCGTTCAGCAGTTACGTGAACAGCTATCGCAGCCTGGACGTTGGCAATGTCAATGGCCGAGCTGTAACCGGATTGAATCCAGGGACGACCTACTACTATCGGGTGCGCCCTTACACTGCCGCCGGTTCCGGCGGGTACTCGAATGTCACCACGGCTACGACGCAGCCTGCCACTGGCCTAATTATTGAACCAACGTTTGACTCCTCAATAACGGACGATCCAAACGCGGCGGCGATCGAAGCGATGATCAACCGCGCCATTGCGATTTACGAATCGTTATTTAGCGATCCGGTCATGACCCACATTCTTTTCCGCTACTCGGATAGTGCTCCGGACGGCACACCTTTTCCGCCAGGCGTTCTCGCAGCAAGTCGTTCCGCCGTTTACACTGTATCGTGGAATAATTTCGTCAGCGCTTTGAGAGCGGATGCACGGACCAGCAACGACCATACAGCGATTGCGAGTCTGCCAGCAAGCCCGTTATCCGCAAACATCGCGCCATCTAGTGCGAACGGGCGAGCGGTGGGATTGGACACACCGCCGGCCATGTTCGCAGACGGCACCTTTGGACAGGGCGGACCGTTTGACGGAATCGTTACGCTTAATTCCGCGCAACCGTTCTGGTTCACCCGACCTCTCATCAGTGGCAGCTTCGATGCGCAGCGTTCGGTTGAGCATGAAATTGATGAGGTTATGGGTCTGGGATCGTACCTAAACACCGCCAACGTACCGACGTGTCCATCGTATGAAGCGGAGTCGAGTGACAACGACATATTGGGAGGCGCGGTGATTCAAAGCTGCCCGACGTGCTCCGGTGGATTCGACGTAGGCTTCGTGGGCAACAACTCTGGTACTCTCCAGTTTAATAATGTTTTTGCTAACGCGTCGGGCCGTTTAGACGTGCGGATCTGGTACACCAACGGAGACGCGGTGCGCTACGCCTTTCTGAGCGTGAACGGCGATCCAGGAACGTCTTTGACCTTTCCGTCCACTGGGTCGTTTCAGACTGTCGGGTCAATACAGGTGACCATCACGAATTTGATTCCCGGCAGCGACAACACGCTTGAGTTCTCCAATCCGATCGTTGGTCACTGGGCCCCGGATTTCGACCGGATTGAGGTGAGCTGCACTATTCCACCACCGGCCACTCTCCGCCCGCAGGACCTGTTTAGTTGGTCGTCTCCTGGCGTCAGGAATCTCACTTCGAACGGCTCACGTTATTTCTCGATCGATAGCGGCAGCACCAACATCGTTGATTTCAATCAGACTCCACCCGGCGATTTTGGTGATTGGTTTAGCGAGCCGTGCCCGCAACACCATCCGTTTGTGCAGAACGCATTCGCTTGCCCCGACCAATTTTCCGATATCTCCGCCACATCGCCCGAAGGGATTAACCTTGATGTCATTGGCTACGACCTGACCGGGCACCCGGCCCCGGCCTTTTTCACTGGCGAGACTGCGCTGGGCGGCGGCTGGTACTATCTTCAGTTCCCCAACGGCACGCCGTTTGGCTTCTACGCCTACCTAGCTGACCCGCGCTTCATCTACCACTTCGACATGGGCTTCGAGTATTGGTTTGATGCCAATGATGGACAGGGCGGTATCTTCTTCTACGACTTTGCGTCCAACCATTTCTTTTACACCAGTCCAAGCTTTCCTTTTCCGTATCTCTACGACTTCAGCCTTCACACAGTGCTCTACTACTTTCCCGATCCGAACCGTCCGGGCCACTACACTCACAACCCGAGATGGTTCTACAACTTCGCGACCGGCCAGTGGATAACACTATAAATGGCCACGACCGCGTCGCCGCCAAGGGAGCGAAGTGGGAGCTGAGCGAGATCGGTTTTGCGAGTCCGTAAGAATCTTTAACCACGAATGCACACGAATGGACACGAATTACAGCAAGAACCACGGATTACACGGATGGCGCGGATAGCAGAGGCGGAAGTGATCAGTAATCTGTGATCAGTGATCGGTAGAGGAAGCCGTCGTTTTGCGATCCAATCTGTGAAAATCTGTGCAATCTGTGGCTCTCTTGATCCGTGTCATCCGCGTAATCCGTGGTCTCTCTTAAAATCTGTGTGAATCTGCGGAATCTGTAGATGGTTGATCTCCGTGAGGTCCTGAATTGAGAGTTGATAGTTGAGCGATCGCAGACCCCGCAGGCAAAGCGGCGCAGCAGCGCACGCACTCCAAGGCGCTTCGCGCCATCCGTGTCATCCGTGGTTCTGCTCTTTCCTCTATTCGTGTCGATTGGTGTCTATTCGTGGTTGCCCGAAAAAATCGTAAGAATTTTGCTTGAACCCGGCCCAGCAAATCAAATACAAGCTCGTGAATGTGCAGCCGGCCAAGGCCGTAATCGTGAATACGCGAAAAGCAAACGCGCCCATCGAGATCGGTTTCGCCGCTTCATAAACACCTATGAAAATAACACCTCAGAACTTTGGAAACATTGAACAGAAGGAAACGAAGTTAACGAAGGTTGGTTTGCTGGCGGGACGATCCCGAATCTTAGTTTCCTTCGTTGCCTTCTGTTTCACTCTTATCTGCTGCTCCTTCATTTGCGCGACGAGCTTTGCGCAAAGTCCAGATAACGTCGCCGAGCGCGAAGTGCAGCGGCGTCAGGCTGCCATGCCGCAGGGCGAAGCAGCGCTGGCGCGTGGCAAATCGGCGATGAAAGCGAAGAATTACACTCTCGCGAATCAAGAATTCAAAACAGCCGTCGGCTACTTGCCCGATTCAGTCGTATCGGGAAAAGCGCACGACGAAGCTGTGGACGGCTTTTGCAAAAGCGCCGTCGTGCTGGCGCAAGCGCGCATTGCGCAGGGCGATTACGCAGGGGCCGAGGCAATCCTGAGCGAGGTTTTAAGCAACCGTTACAACCCGAACTGCCGTGAAGCGCAGGAACTGTACAAGCATCTGCGGACACCTGGTTACTTCAACAAAACGGTCACGCCGAACTTCGTCAACAAGGTCGAGGAAGTAAAACAACTGCTCACCGATGCCGACGGCTTTTACCAGTCCGGCCAGTACGATCTTGCCATGAAACGATACGATCAGGTGCTGGCGCTTGATCCGTACAACACAGCGGCGCGCAAGGGCCAGGAAAAAATTGACAACACCAAATACCAGTACGGCGAAGAAGCGTATGACGAGACCCGAGCCCGGAAGTTATGGAAGGTGGAAGGAGCCTGGCAACAACCCGTCCGCAAATACGGTGTGGCGGGCGCGCCTGTCGGAATCGGTGGGCCGAGAGAGCTGGGTGGGACGGCGCTGGTTAGCAAAAAGTTAAACAGCATAATCATTCCGCACATCGAATTTCGCGATGCGACTGTTCGGGAAGCAATAGATGTTTTGCGGGAACAAGCAGCCGAGAACGATACAGGTCCTGAAGGACAGCGAGGCGTCAATATTGTGCTGCGGCTTGTCCCGATCGGGCAAGTTGCTCCCCCATCAATCCCAGTGCTACCAGCTGCGCCGCCAACAGGCACCGCTCCTCCGGCAGGCGGTGGTGCGCCTCCTGCAGCGGCGCAGGGAAACGCGCCGGTACAGGCTGGTCCGGGTGCAGCGCCGGTTGTCGGACCTGTGGCGGGGCCGACAGGCGGGCGCATTACTGTTACACTGGACAACATTCCGTTGGGTGAGGCCCTTCGCTACATCGCCACTCAAGCCGGATTGAAAGTTAAGGTGGAACCGTACGCGGTATCCATTATTCCTCTCACCGAACAGACCAATGACCTGATCACGAAACGCTATCACGTACCACCGGAATTCTTCGGCGGTCCGCTCGACGTGGGTTACTATATTGGAGTCACCACGACCGGTGGTGGGAGTCAAAGTGGAGTCGCGCAACCGGTGCCTGTCGCGACCAACGTGCTTGAGAAGGAGGCGGTAAGCTATCAGACTGCTGCTGGAACCGGCGCCGGCGGCGCCACGAGTCAGGCAAATGCGTTGCAGGGGACTGCGACGACTCGCCAGAGTTTGCTAAATGATCGTCAACTCGTCGGCCGCGCCGACGCCATAACGATGTTACAGAGCATGGGCGTGTCGTTTCCTCCTGGCGCAAGCGCAACTTTTTGGCCGCACAGCGGCACGCTCATTGTTCGGAATACACAGGACAATCTGGACTTCGTGGATGCATTGGTTGATCAAGCCAATATTTCACAGCCAAAGCAGGTCGAGATCGAATCAAAGTTTGTTGAGATCAACCAGAATAACCTTAAAGAACTCGGTTTCGATTGGTTGCTCGGTCCGTTTAGCCTGAATGGAAAGGTTTTCGGTGCAGGCGGAACCGCCGGAAACGGCACGCCCCTGCTCAACACGAGCGGCGTGTCGAATTTTCCGTTTAATGATGCGAACGGGAATCCCATTGGACAAGACCCGGTAACAGCCGGAAACCGCAGCGGCAACTTCGCAATCAGCGCGAACGCGCTTGATGCGCTCTTGATGCCGGGGATTGGGCAAGTGGCTGGCGTCGCTCCGGGAATCTTTGGGTTGGCTGGTGTTTTCACCAATCCACAATTCCAAGTTGTAATTCGTGCGTTAAACCAAAAGAAAGGTATCGATCTTCTTTCCGCGCCAAGCGTAACGACGAAGAGCGGGCAGCGCGCCATTATTGAAGTCGTCAGAGAATTTCGTTATCCGCGGACATACACTCAGCCCCAGGTTCCAGCGATTGCCGCCAGCACGACGGGGGCGGTCGGCGCCGTGCCCGTTGTAGTCACGCCGACAACGCCTCAGGATTGGGAAACGCGCAATACAGGCGTGACTTTGGAAGTGGAACCGATTGTGGGAGGTGATGCGACAACCATAGATTTGAACCTGGTTCCGCAGGTCGTGGAATTTGAAGGTTTCATTAATTATGGCAGCCCTATTTTTGCGGTGGGCGTCAATACCGCTGCCGGAATATCGATTTCCAATTCAGTTTTGCTCACGCCAAACGTGATTAACCAGCCGGTGTTTAGCACGCGCAAAGTGACCACGAGTGTCAGCGTTTATGATGGGCAAACAGTGGTGCTCGGGGGGTTGATGCGGGAAGACGTGCAGAAAACCGAGGATAAGGTCCCCATCATTGGGGACATTCCGCTCGTCGGCAGGGCCTTTCGCACCAATGTGGAGCAGCACACCAAAAAGAACCTGGTCATCTTCGTCACCGCGCGCATCATCACGCCTGCAGGTGTGCCGCTGAACGAGGAAGAAGAGGAAGGCTTGCTCCAGCCGGCGCTGCCGGAGGTTCCCGCCTATAAGAAATAGGCGGGGACAGCTGACCCCGAAAGCTTTCGGGGTTCAGAGGGTGAGAACCGCGGATAGCACGGATATTGCGGATTGGGCTGTAGCCGGCATCGGTGATGCCGGTTCCGGGCTAACGGCTGTTAACTACACAATCTGCCCACGAAACACACGAAAGATACGAAAAGGTTTAGAGATTTTCCTTTCGGAAATTTCTTTTCGCGTCTATTCGCGTGATTCGTGGGCTCGCTCTCTTCATCATTCGCATTCTCTGAATATCCGTGTCATTCGCGTCATCCGTGGTTATCTCATTCTTAGGGATTAATGGCTTTAAGACTCTGTGTGAATCTGCGTATCAACTTTTTGAAGATTTTTGAGAACTTCGTCCCGCAAATCCCGGAGAAAGAAGTGGAAGGAAGAAACAACCGCGAACGGACACGAATAAACACGAATCAAAAGCGAGAGAACCACGGATGTCACGGATTGCACAGATTCAGCATTCGACATTCCGTCCATCCGTGTAATCCGTGGTCCTCTCTCTGTTCCCAACATTAGTGTTCATTCGTGTCCATTCGTGGTTTTCCGATCCTAAAAAAGTAAGAAATAACTATTGACTTTACCCGTGAACACGGCGATAAGCCGCCTTCAACTCAGACCAACCCTCAGAACGAACCCAACAACAAACCAAAGCAAAACCCCAGAACACTTGTCCGCCGAAGCCCCGCCACTGCGGGACGAAGGTGGACCCCCCAAACAAAAACCCTCTGAGAAAACCCTCAGAACAACCGCAGAAACAAAACCCCAAATATGAAAATCAAAATTAAAAAATACTTCTCAGCATTCACGCTGATTGAGTTGCTGGTCGTGATTGCGATTATCGCAATCCTGGCAGCACTGGCAGTGCCCGCGTTAACGTCGGCGCTCTCCAAGGCTCAACAGACCGGCACCATGAACAACGCGCGCCAGCTTTACCTGGCTCAATTCCAAATGTCGAATGACGGCGCGGCAACCGGCGACACCAGTTCAGCGTGGCCGGGCGATCTGCCTGCGGTTCCAACGACCATTACGGAATACCTGAATGTGCTAACTGGAAAAGGTTATCTGAAAGGTGCCGACGCCATCAAGCTCATGAATGCTCCCAGCGCCAATTACACCGCTAATGTCACTACCACCAATGGTATCGACTCGCTAGACACCGGCACCGGGATACCCGCCCTGAAAGTTTGGATAGTCCAGGACGTCGATCCGGCGACGACGATTTTTGCTACCTCTCACAACTACGTGTACGATACGGCACTCAACTCGAGCGACGCTCCGTACGGTACGAAAGGTTTCATCACCATAAAGAAAGGCGGGGACGCGGCAATCTATAGGGTAGGCCAGGCCACACAAGCTGGTTGGCCTGCCGGTGGTACAGTATTCCAGAATTCAGTCGGCTATAAGGTCGGGGATACTATCGGAACTGCGAGCCCCAACGATCCTACGGGCACGCTGATCAACCCTTGACTTATTCGCAATAAACGAGCCCGGCTCGTTTAGTTTGATTAATTATTCAAAGCGCCCCGCCTCGGCGGGGCGCTTTTGTTTTCTGTAGCGGCAGGCGTGCCGCCTGCATTCTGATTGATGTTGCAGCCGGCACGGCTGCCTCTACAGATGATTTCCGCGGTCGGAGACCGCCAGTTACAAGCGCTGTAGCCGGGATCGGTGATCCCGGCTTCTGCTCATCACGTACCAGCGCCGGCATCAACGATGCCGGCTACAACGAGGAATCATCTGCGACGATAATCACCGCGAGTCAGGTGTTTCTCCAGCCAGTGGGAACTCCGAGTGTAGGGATCCTACTACCCCAGGCGCAGGCGTGTTGACCGCCCCTTGACCCATTCACAATAAGCGAGCCTGGCTCGTCTTGTTTAATTACTTCAACTCAGCTACTTGGCAGCAAGTAGCTAGGTTTGTTTTTGGGGAGCTAACCACGAATTGACACGAATGGCTTCGCTGACGTGGAAGCGTTAAATCGTTGAATCGTTAAAGCGGGTTGTGGAGCCATCGATTGCTGCAGTGGCAGAGCCTGCCCTGAGCGGAGTCGAATGGGCGTGCCGCCTGCATTCCGATTGATGTTGCAGCCGGCACGGCTGCCTCTACAAATGATTTCCGCGGTCGGAGACTGCCAGTTACAAGCGTTGTAGCCGGGATCGGTGATCCCGGCTTCTGCTCATCACGTACCAGCGCCGGCATCAACGATGCCGGCTACAGCGCGAAATTCCAAATGCGATTGCGCAAACCAGCAATTTGCGGCCAGGCGATCGCCGGGTGCTGCGCCTTGAATTCGGTCGGCGTATTTGCTTAGCGCCAATGGTGCGGCATTCATCGCCAGCCTGGGGCAAGCGCCCCAGGTTCCATGGATCAAAAGAACCCCAGCGCTGAAGGCGCGGCTCACTGAATCGCGCTTTCAGCGCTTGTTTTTGGTACGATCGCATTCCTGGGGCGTTGCCCCAAGCTCATGTGAGAAGAGCGCCGTTGGCGCTAAGCAGATGCGATATCGTCGAGCAAAACGCTGGGCTCGCGTTTAGACATCGATGAGTTCCAGTTCTATCTGATAGTCTCGCAAAGGGCATGGCTAAACGGACCGCGCAAAAGCAAAAAGCTGTCGGCTTTACCGCAGCCAACGAACGAACTCCGAAAGCTTTCGAGGTCAGCCGCGTTACAACATTCGAGCGACCCGACCTTCTGATCCTGGTCGGTTTGACGATAGTAACGTTTGGGATTTATGCGCAAGTTATCGGGCATCGTTTCATCACTTTCGATGACCCGACGTATATCCACGACAATCCAATGGTGAATCGCGGTGTTACGCTCGCGGGCCTCGCCTGGGCGTTTACCACCTTTTACGCGGGGAACTGGCATCCACTCACATGGATTGCACATATGATCGACAGCCAACTTTTCGGCATGATTGCGGGTGGCCACCTGCTGGTTAACGCGCTGATTCACGTGGCAAACACGCTGCTTGTGTTCTGGTTTCTCTTGCGAACAACACACGCCCGATGGTCGAGCGCGCTGGTCGCGGCGCTTTTTGCGCTCCATCCGTTGCACGTGGAATCGGTAGCGTGGGCGGCTGAACGCAAAGATACGTTGTCCACATTTTTCGGCCTGCTGTCGCTCATCGCTTACGTGCGTTACGCGGAGGCGCCTTCGATCAGGCGCTACGCGTGGGTCGCCATCATGCTCGCGCTGGGGTTATTGGCCAAACCGATGCTGGTGACCTGGCCTTTTGTCATGTTGCTGCTCGATTACTGGCCGTTGCGCAGATTTCAGCAATCAGAAGTCAAAGGTCAGCCCGCCCGCCTGCCTGCTCGCGAAGACTTTCGGAGTAGCCTTGGCGGAGGCGGGTGGTCAGTAGTCCGTAGTCTTGTTGTCGAAAAGATACCGTTGTTTGCTCTCGTCGCGGCGGCGGCGGTTATCACATTTCTCGCGCAATCTCATCTAGGCGGTGTGCGCACTTTCACAGAGGCCCCTGTTGCGCTGCGGCTGTCGAACGCGCTTGTCTCGTATGCGAAATACTTGCTGCTCGCTTTCTGGCCCAATGATCTGGCTGTCTATTATCCGTACACCGGCACGGACATACCGGCCTGGCAGATCATCGATGCAGCGTTGCTGCTGATTGGAGTTACGGCGTTTTGTCTTTCTCAACGGAAAATCCGGCCCTACCTCATCGTAGGCTGGCTTTGGTTCCTGGGAACACTGGTTCCTGTAATCGGACTCGTTCAGGTTGGCGGGCAAACCATGGCGGACCGCTACTTTTATATTCCATCAATCGGTTTGTTCATTGCGCTCGTGTTCGGATTAGCGGACATCGCGGAGAGGCGACGCGTTGCGCCGTGGCTCAGTGCAGCAATAGCGAACGTGGTTCTGCTGGTTCTTGCTGCTCTTACCAACGCGCAGATTCATCGGTGGAATGACAGCTTCACTTTGTTTAAGCACGCGCTCACAGTCGCCCCGCCTAGTGTCGTCGCAGAAGACTGTCTGGGGTTGGCCATGCATAAGAACGGGCAGCTCGATGAAGCCGTCGCACATTTTGAGAAGGCGCTTCAAATCAAACCCGATGACTACACGGCACTGTTGACCATTGGCGTTACCCGTTTTTACCAGGGCCGGGTGCCGGAAGCCATGGAATATGCCCAAGCGGCAATCCGCTGCCAGGCGGACGGGTCTAAAGCGCACAACCTGCTGGGCATGGCTTTAGCGAAGCAGAACCGCAACGAAGCGGCGCTCGATGAAGTGCGCCGCGCGTCAGCATTGGCACCGAAAGACGCGGAGATTCGGAACAATCTTGGACTGGCGCTGGCGCGGCTGGGCAGAATTCCCGAGGCTATTGATGAATTTCATGAAGCGGTGCGGTTGGATCCCAACAACGCCGCCACGGCCCATGCCAATTTGGGGTGGGCCCTCTTTGAATCCGGGAAACCCCGGGAGAGCATTCCGGAATTTGAGGCAGCGCTGCAGCTCAACCCTGAGTTCAAAGCTGCGACCGACGGTCTGCGCCAGGCGCAGGCGCAGTTAAGCCCGCAAAGGTAGCGGAACGAAAAGAGTGCGCTGCAAGATTTTTTTCGACCGCGGCGCAACTAACAAAATGGAAGTCCATAGTTACACGATCGAGATTTCAGGAGCGAACTAGAGCCATTTAAGGAAACCTGTAGCCGCTTGAAGCGCCAGAGGCGCTATCTCAAAATCAAGCCTGGGGCAGCGCCCCAGGAATTCAAATCGCCATGCAAACAAGCGCTGAAGGCGCGATTCAATTGGCCCTGATCCAACTGGTGTGCCGGACGTGAATCGCGCTTTCAGCGCTAATGTTTTTTTGATTTTCATAACCCTGGGGCGCTGCCCCAGGCTTTGATGTGAATGTCCCGCTTTCGGCGCTAGAAGCGATGCGATTTCATAAATTTAGTAGCCACCGGCGGGTCCATCTCGGCGCTCGTTTTCACACCAAGCAGGGAGCCCAACGGGCCGCGGCTACAGCAACGTATCACAGCGGCCACAGTTTTATTTAAATCGCTCTACTTATCTGGTTGGGAGAGCGATGCGAACGGGTGCGTTTGCTCGATAATGAGCAAGGTCGCCTTCGAAAATTTTGGCCAGAGCAGAGTTATTTTGCGTATTGGCTAATTGCAGTCCGGTCTCCGCGGTCACTGTCGCTTCGGTAAACCGGCCGTTCTCCGCATAGGCAGCGGCCAAAGTCCGTAAGACGGCTGGATCTTTACTGCCCGATAATTGATTCGCGCGGTCGGCCAGTCTAAGCGCCTTGTCGCCATTGCGGATCGACGCTTCGGGAAAAGCCGCCAGGACCCACGCAAGATTATTCAAGGCGGCCACGAAATCTGACTCATTGGCGACCGCGTTTTCCCAATGCCCAATTGCCTCAACAGGGCGGCCTTCTTTCAGAAGTGCGAGACCAATGTTGTTTTCTACTTCTGGATAGGCCGGGCGGCTTTGCAACGCTCGTTCGTACGCCGCGATGGCATCATCGACGCGAGATATCCGGAACAGGTCATTCCCCAGAAGGTAATACGCTTCTGCGAAGTGAGGGTCCTCTTGTACCGCTTCTTGATAGTGAGCGATTGCTTCGTCGATCCTGCCACTGTCATCCAAGGCCATTCCGAGGCTGTAGTGTGCGGACGGATAACGAGACTGGATCGATAATGCTTTCTCGAAGGCTGCGATAGCGCTCTGCGAGTCGCCCTTTTCCAACAGCGCGGTTCCCAGGTTGTAACGCGCTTTGGAGTCATTGGGATAATCTTCGAGAACTGTTTGCAAATTGGCGATCGCTTCGTCAATGCGTCCTTTCTTGGCCAGAGCAATACCCAGGTTCGTCCGTGCCATTGGATATTTGGGGGCGATGTTGAGGGCAATCTGGAACTGATCGATCGCTTCGTCCAAGCGGCCACGGTCAAGCAGGAACTGTCCCAGTCCGTCGTACGCGATAAAGTTCTCTGAGGTCACGGCGATGGCGTGGCTCCACAGCGTCTCCCCGTTGCGCCAGTAGGAAGCTTGGATATGAGCGCACCATGCCAGGACAATGATCGCGACGCTTGCCGTTACCCCAACAATTCTTCGTTGTAGGGCGTTTGATTTGTTCGCTCCCGCTCTCTTCACCCTTTGGGCTTCCCGTCTGTTTCGCTGCGCTCCTGCGCGCTCGGCTCTGCGAAACGCCGTTCCTTTGCGATTGGCGTCTGGCACAGACGCCCTACAAGCGTCTGTAATCGCCCACGCTAGCAAGATGTAAAGACCGATCTGCGACAAATAAGTGTATCGATCGGCGTGCGCCTGCGAGCCGACCTGGATCAATCCGATCACCGGCAAGAGCATTAGCAGATACCAAAACCAACCCGTAAAGAAGTAGGGCTGCTTGCGCCGCAGTGCGATCGCGCCTCCACTCGCCAAAAGCAGGAGTACGATAGCCAGGCCAATCTCCCAAACTGGCAGCGTATTTGCTGGATGAGGATAAAAGACTGCCAGTCGCGCAGGCCAAATCATTTGCTTGATATAAGTCAGGCAAGTGACCAGCCCATTGCCAACTCGCCACAGGAAAGGGATCTGCTCCAGGTGAATGATACTCTTTTCATGCGCCCAAAGCGTTGCTCCGGCCCCGGCGCCGGAGAGCGCAAACAGCGGGATCTTTTCAAGAATCAGTCGCCTTGTTGACGATTGTCCGGCAAAACGTTTGAGCGGCCAATAATCGACCAGCAATAGAACGAGCGGCACCGTTACCAGCGTTGGCTTGCACATGAGCCCCAGCGCAAACGAACCGACCACCGCCAAGTAACGCCCGATTGACGAGTATCGGACATAGCGTACGTACAAACCCAGGGTGAGCATAAAGAAAACGGCGCTCAAGACATCCTTACGCTCGGAAATCCAGGCCACTGATTCGATTCGAAGCGGATGAATCGCAAAAACGGCGGCAACGAATGCGCTCCGCCAGAGCGCGCCGGTCATTTGTAGCAATATCAGAAACAACAAGACGACTGCGATCGTGTGCAGGACAATATTTGTAAGGTGATGGCCGCCGGCGTGGGAGCCCCACAGTTGGCAGTCCAACATATGTGATAGAGTTGTCAGCGGATGCCAATTGCCGGCATGCTTGCCGCTGAACGCGTAAATAGCGCCGGAAACCGTCAACCCACTACTGACGAGCGGATTCGCGTAAACATAGTTATCATCATCGTAGTTGACGAAGTCGTAGCGGATCGTTTGGCCGAAAACGAACCACGTTATTGCAATGAGAAAAACGCAGATAATTGCGATTGCGCCGCGCGAATCGCGCCATGAAACGTCAGAATCCTCCCTTTTAGTCACCGTTTTGATTTCCATTGAGCGCGGAGTCTTATTTGCTGCCCCGCCAGGATTCGAGCCTAGACAAAGATCTTTCTCATAGGCAAATCGGAAAGGTGACTATTCTGCGAAGGAAACAGTGAGACCACTTGCGGAATATCGCGGATCTTCTCGATTTCGTAGTCTGAGAGCCGAGGCAGTCTCGTTTGGTTTAGCGAATTCAAAGCCCAGTGGAAGCGTTCGGCGGGGTTTTTGTTTTTTTCGGCAATCGACTTCGTTGATAGGGATCCACGCTTCAGTGTCCTGTTTCGATTGTGTTGTAGTCACGGCTCTTTAAGCCGTCCGCCCTCGCATCACAACCGCCCGCAGGGCGGTGGCTACAGAAAGAGAAGAGAACCACTGATAACGCGGATGTTTTGAGAATGACCCGCCTTCGCTCGGCTACTCCGAAAGTTTTGACTCATTCGCTCCCGCTCATTTCGACCTGTCGGTTTGCCCATCTATGTCGCTCGCGTCCCCGCGGCTCCATTCGCGAGCAGGCGGGCGTGGCAGGCGAAATAGAAATGAGCAATGACCAGACTGTATCCGTGATATCCGTTTGATCCGTGGTTGTACTCGTCGAGAATCGACATTCGTGAACCGAGGAAAAGGGATTTCCGAGATAGAAGGTAAAGGCGCGATGGGTAGCGCCGAGCAAGGCGGGAGCCGAGCGAGTTCAATCGTGCTCCGATGACAGCCAGTATTCGAAATTTTGAACAGGGCCTTCAGCTGTGCTGGTGGATCCTTCTGGCAGTTGTCATTGCCGTGGTCGTATTCATCCGAATCCATTTGCTTGCAATTCCGCTTGAACGTGATGAGGGCGAATACGCCTATGCGGGCCAACTCATGCTGCAGGGAATCCCGCCCTACCAATTAGCTTATAACATGAAGTTCCCCGGAGTTTACGCTGCATACGCTTTGATAATGTGGATCTTTGGGCAAACCAGCATCGGCATTCACATTGGTCTTTTGATTGTAAACGTCGCCAACATCGTAATTGTTTTTTTGATTGCGAGGCGACTGATAGGTTTGATAGCCGGCATCGCCGCGGCGGCCAGCTACACCATTCTCTCGGCTAGCCCGTCGGTACTGGGACTGGCCGCGCACGCGACACATTTCGTAATGTTGCCGACCCTTCTCGGCGCTCTCGTCTTATTGAAGCCAGTTTTAACAAAGAAGATGGTGTTCGTTAGCGGAATATTTTTTGGAGCCGGCCTGTTAATGAAGCAACCGGCGATATTTTTCATCTGCTTTGGCGCCACCTATCTGTTGTTTCGGGATTGGCGCGCCCGGTTAACCTTTCGTCAAACGCTGTTGCGGAATGCTCTCTTTATTACCGCGAGTGTTCTACCTCTGGCCGGTACCGCATTCTGGTTGTGGCGGGCGGGCGTACTCGCAAAATTTTGGTTCTGGACAGTGCTTTATGCGCGGGAGTACGCCGGTGTAATTCCGATCTCTCAGGGGTCTCGACTATTTTTTGAACAGGTTTGGACCGTTATCGGCTTTGGATGGCCTCTGTGGGCGCTGGCGGCGCTCGGTGTCGCTGCAAGCTTCCTGGACAAAGCCATGCGTAATGCTGCGTTTTTCATTCTGACCTTTATTGCATTTTCAGGACTCGCCCTCTCCTCCGGATTTTTGTTTCGTAACCATTATTTCATTTTTGTTCTTCCAGCGATTTGCTTGCTGGTGGGCGTCGCCACGGCGAGCGCCTCCAATTTCTGTTCGCGGCTGGCGCGGCCACTCAGCTTTCTTCCTCTTGCCATCTTTGTGGTGTGCTCGAGGGTGGCGCTGTCCGGGCAGTTGCCTCTTCTGTCGCAACGTCCGTCCGATGCGGTTCGAATGATCTATGGTGCCAATCCTTTTTCGGAAGCTGTTCGAGTTGCCGAATACTTACAAGGGCATACCAATCCTACGGACACCATCGCGATTCTCGGTTCGGAACCGGAAATTTACTTTTATGCGCATCGGCATTCCGCGACCGGCTACATTTATACCTATGCATTGATGGAGCCCCAGAGGTATGCCGTGCAAATGCAACGTGAAATGATGCGGGAAATCGAGGCAGCGCGGCCAAAATATCTGGTTTTTGTCGCGGTTACGACATCCTGGCTAAAGCACTCGAACTCTGCGACTGAAATCTTCGATTGGTTCGACAGATACTCGGCAGCGGACTTCCGATTGGATGGACTTGTTAATATCGTATCGCAAGAACGCACCGATTATTATCTTCCGCTATTGGTCGATCCACGATCGATCCGCCTTTCGGAATATTACCTTCTGATCTACAAACGAAAAACGTAGTTATGGATCGTTTGCGACTTATGGGTTGCTCAACACTGGTAACCTTTCGTCGAGAGCGCCGCTACATGCAATTCGTGTTCGTTAGCGCGGTTTAAATTAAAGCTGCTTTCCGTTCGCAACTTACATTCGCAACCCGCCTTTGACGTGGCCGGTCATGATTCCGTTGCTGGCGGTGCCGTTAACGGTTCCGTGGTTCCTGGCGCTGAAAATCCAAACGATAGAAACGCACTCGCACAGGTGGCGACTGGTAGTGACTTGCTATTTCTTTTCCGTCATCAGCGGTAATGCGGGCTGAGGTCACCTCACGATTTGCCAATTCATGCTGCCAGTTCGTCGATGCCAGGGCGAAAAAGGACTCGCGATTCTCTACGACTGGCGAGAGCAAAAAGCCGGCGCGAGCCTCCGCAGGTAACAGGCGACCGCTATACATACCTTCCATACGTTCGCTGCGAGTGACAACAGTGAGCCAAACACGTGGTGGCCGATAAAACATCGCGACAATGTTCCCATAGAGCGATCGCCGGACATCTATTGTCACCCAGATCGGGCCTGCCATCATGGACGGAACGGCGATTGGTTCATCGAACCGCGCCACGGTTTCGCTAATCGGACTCAATTGATATCGCCTGGGCGTTGCTGATTTCTCCATCAGAATGTATGACCCTGCCATCCCTTTGATGTCATAACGGGTTAACAATTCTGGCCATGAAAGACTGTCATCCTGGGGCGCAAAGCGGCCATCAATGGTCCAGACATCAAAGAAGATGTGATCGGCTGCCCGGTCGCTGCGAAGGTGGGCCGCATTCATTTCTGCCAGCTTAGGCGTGTAAGCGGAGTAGCTTTGGAAGATAGGCCGTGGCCGGCAGGTGAGACCCGGCGGCAGAGCAATTGTCTGGTTAATCGGATAAACATCTGCGGTGCCATGTATGTCCAGATCGGGAAATGTTCTCGCCCGCAAACCTGCGGCGTACGCGTTATAGGCGCGGAAGGAGTCTCGCCTATCCTCCAGGAACCCGAGGAAAAAATTCGCCGGTGCGAACAGGTTCTGGGCAGTTAACTGTTGGCCAAGAACCGAAGACAATTCAACGCGTGCGTAGCGTTTCAAGCTGAGCGACGCCAGAGGCGTTGCGAAAATGAGTGGCAACACAACTGCGGGAGTGAGCCACTTACTCCTTTGCCAAACGATGCACCACGCAGCCGGCAGCCAGAGCAATGCCGCAAGCAAGAGCAGGTTTGTTGCTATAACTTCATGGCCGTCGTGTCGCACATAACCGTGTTTGAAGGCGGCGAACACAATGAACGCGAACCCAAGCAGGGGAAGAAGTCCGAAGAGCCGGTGCTGTTTGCATACGACATACCCGACCAACGCGCACACGGTCGTCGCTACTCCCCAGAACCGGAGAACGTCCGCTTCGTCCGTGGGTTGCCAAAACATCATGGCTTCCGTGTAACCATTAACGATTTCGGATGCGCCGCGTAGGAACAGGCCAAACCCAGTTAGTTGCTGGCCTGCTAAAACCCAAAAAAAGAAGATGCCCCCCGCAAACGCCAGCACGGTCCATGGAAAGCGACGCTGCCGGAACACATTGTCTGCGGCGATAACCAGGACAGTCACGACCGCAATGGTGAATATGCTGTTCTTGATCAGGCTCAAGAGCGCGACCGATATGACCACTATTGCCTGGGTCCAGGTGAAAGGGCGTTCCTCAACGGAGAAATGCAAGAGCAACAGAAGAAGCGGGTACGCAGTCAGGCGCACATCCGTGTTTGAAAATGGGCTTATGCTGGCCAGTGCAATGACCGCCATCATCCACAACCAACAAACCAGTGGATTTTCGAAGTAATGGGTGACAACGCGCCAGGCTGCCCACCAAAACACAGCGGCGAGAACAGCCCAGACAACGACTGAAACCAAATATGTCGCCGGATGATATCCGCAGTAAAGGAAACCCCACGGGCCGAACGTAGACACGATGTCCCGGCCAAATTGCAGTCGCTCGGCAAAAGCAGTGTGCAGCATTTCTATCCAGGGATCGTCAACAATACTGTAGCCCCGGCCGCGTCCCGTTGGCAGGAAGCGAGAGAAGGTGAAGATGAGGCTGCTAACCGCGGCCAGCCACTTAACCAGAGTTGTGCTGAGGACCCGAAATTCTGCCAAGGTCATGTGGTTAGTCCATCGCTTTTGACCACGGTGATCAGAGCGGCCGCAAACATTGGCCGGATTCATATCGAGCAGCCGCAGGCGTGCGAGTTCGGTGGCTGCTCAGCGGAATTGTTCGGGAGCGAATCACAATCAGAGCCAACATACCGGAATCGTCGCTGCCTCAACGGCTAGCGCAGGCGCAAACGCTAAACGCACGATTTCTTGCGTCAAATACACTGATCAGCTTACAACATGTTCTATTGTTGACGAAGAGATACGCCCGTGGTGCGAAGGGTCATTGCCAGGCTCAAGAAGGACAAGCTAATGCATATTTCATGAAAGATTGTGACAATGGCAACGCGCGCGCGCCGGGTTGAACCCTATGGCGTTTACTCTCGGTCTTCGCTGAATGAAAATATTCATTACTGGGATTTGCGGTTTTATGGGTAGTACTCTCGCGCCGACCTTCCAAGAGATTTCGACGTAATCTCCCTCGGCAGCGCGACGGGCTTCCGCTTTCTTTTGCAGCACAACAGCTCAATTGCCAAGTTAATTAACCTACTACGGCGCTTAACACGCAGGCTCTTGGTTACGCTCAAGACAGTTAATACAACATTTCTTAAAGCGTTGTAGTCCCGCGATCGCGGGAGGCGAGTGGTTCCTCTGAGTCACTTCGAGGCCGCGTCAGAACGTCGTGTTACGGCTTCCACCCTGTCACCACGACAACCGGCAGGTTCTCAAATGGATTGACGCAATTCGTGGAAGGAGCGATCACCACAGCGGAGCGCTGGCAATGAGCTGAAAGGAACTGAGTGACCTGGACACCCCAATAGAACGAGTAAGGCCCAGCGAACCAGCCCCACGGATTATTCGGTGCCTCGCGAATTTCCGGAACCGACTCTTGGGTGAACGGCATGTTCCCTACAAGCCAGACACGATTGCCCGATTGAAGCGTCGAAGTAATCCGGTCGATTACCGGCGCGATGGGGTCCTTTGTTTGTATCTTTGCCTTAAACAGGTCGTAGCGTTGTAGTGTGTAGTCTTCCAATGGCGGAAGTGTTGTCCATGGCGCTGCGGCTTTGTAATAGCGTTCAAATGTCGCGCCACAAAAGAATGGATGGACGATCACATAGTCATTTGGAGCCACCTCGCTGGAAAGACGGGCGGCGATGAGATCTACGTTCGTCTGACGGCATTTCACCGCGGGCAGCTCGAACAGAAAGGCCGTAGCAATGGTTACCACTGCCAGAATCATCGCGGCAAATCGCGCCCAACGCCATGCTGCAAGGAGTATCGTGTCGAGACAGACTACCGAGAAAGCCATCAGCGGCACGTAATGCCACGGCTGCGTCGGCAGAGCCGCTAGCTTTAGAAAGACAGCGTAACCTGCCGCCCCAAGAACGAGGCTGGTGCCCGCAAATAGAATCAGGCCCCGAACATGCTCTGGAAGACGATCGCGGCGCCAGAAGAGGACGGAAATTGCCGCTGCGAGTGCGCCTATCCATAGTGCAACCCAAACCCACGTGAAACCCGTCAGCGGGGAACCGGTCGCGAGAGAGAACTCCTCCCATCCGTGTGAAAAACGATAACCAAGCTTGTACATGACGTACCAATGCGCACGCGCGAACAACGGAATGTAAGGCAGCAACGAGACTGCTGAAGTGGCTCCTACGGCGAAAATTGGAAGCGTGTCGCGCCACCGCCGTTCCACGGCGCATAGCATAAGTCCGCCGCAGCACGCGGCGAATACGAAAAAGGCATTTTGGTAAAGCGACTGAACACTCAGGACTGCTAGCGCCACTGCGCAGCAAAAAGCTGCAAGGCTCGGACGGCAGGCTAAACGCCAGATAACCGCCAGCGTGAGCACCGCCAGGGCTGAGCCCAGACCGTAACCGCGAAGCGAATCTCCTGCGCGGACGATCGTCACATTCAAGCCGGCGAGTGTTACGGCCAGCAGCGGCGCGTCGTTACGCATCGTCCAACTGGCAAACCAAAACGCCAGCAGCAAAAACAACCCGACGTACAAACCCAAGACACGCAAACCAGGGTCCGTATTTCCGAGGCTGGCCGCAGCCGACCATGCGCGCACAACGAGGTGCATGAGAATCGGGCAGGAATCATGAAGCAGGTTTTGCCACACTTCCGAAACCGACGGCAACAGTGAGAGATGCACAAGATCGACTTCGTCCCGCCACAGCCCTCCGGCATTCAGAAAAAAAAGCACATGCAAATACGTTGCGAACAATGTGACCACAGCGGCAGTGATCCAATTAGAATAACGGAGAACTGGCGTTGCCTGGCCGAGGTGTCGAAGACGCGTCATTAATAGTCCGCCGCCAAGGATTGTGAAGCGTCAGTCAGAGTCAAGTGCTCTGGCCATGCGACGATAATTTGAAAGCCTTCGTTATCTTCGTTGTCTTCTGTTCAAGCTCCTAATGGGTCGGAGGAGCGGGTTCGAGGAGATTTTTACCAAAGGCAGCGAAGGCAACCAAGACCGGAATCTTGATCTAAAATCCTTCGCTATCTTCGTTTCCTTCTGTTCAAGATTTTCATCTGCGACGATAATCACCGCGAGTGAGGTGTTTCTCCAGCCACAGATACAAACAGATAAACATGTAACGGCTGCCCATTTCCTTAATCTTCAATTTCGCTATTCCCGTGCGCCGGCTGCGCCAGGTGATTGGGATCGTGGCCCACGAGTAACCGCGGACGATAGCTTTGAGGGGCAGCTCGACAGTGATGTTGAAATGTGGGGAGATTAATGGCCGGCAACCTGCGATGACGTCACTGCGATACGCCTTGAACGCGTTGGTCGTATCGTTCAGAGGAATATTGAAGATTATTTTAAGAAAGAGATTTGCGCATCGGTTCAATAGAAGTTTTGGCTTTGGATAATCAATGGCTCGGCCGCCTTTGATGAATCGGCTTCCGAACACGCATTCGTAGCCTTGTTGCAATGTTTCCCAGTAACGGACCACATCGCGGCAATCATCGGATTCATCGGCCATCATTAAAACCACCGCGTCGCCTTTCATCTCGTCCAAGCCAGCCACGATCGCGCGGCCAAATCCGTGCGGAGCCGGGCTCTGCACTGGCTTAACAACCGGGATGCGGCATTTGATTTCGTTAACAATTTCCCAGGTGCGATCAACGCTTCCATCATCTACAACGATGATCTCATGGCGCACGTTATGTAACCGCAGTTCGACATGCAGGTGTTCGACCGTTGAGGCGATGCAAGCTTCTTCGTCGCGTGCCGGGATCACCACGCTTAGTACCTCGAGCGGCTTCTTATCCATTGATTTTTACTCGAGTCCCGATTATCCCACATGTGCTTCAGCGTCACCAGTGCAGTGCGACCGATTGCCCTCCCTACGGGGCCTTCTTTTCTTTTATCAGGATTGTCATGTTGAGCGGCGGGCAAATGGTGCTGTGTCTGGTGACATCCACATGGGCTGGTACAGGATTCTAAAACTTCGCCCAATCAATTCGAAAACGTTCTAGTAGTTTCGTGCGGACTCGGCGGATCACAGAGAGATGACGAAGCCAATTGAACGAGAAGACCCGGCGGGTCTTATCATCAATCGTCTTTACGCACTTTCGGGACTGATCTATAATCGCTCGATGCGCACGTTCGTTTGAGACGACGGAACGACAGCTTGCTTTGCGCGGGGCGCATCGGGGATCGGATCAACCATCCACTTCCAACCCAGATGACCGGTTTTGTCGTAGGTCCAGGCTGCGCCACCGCGTTTCCAAATCTCCATTCGCCAGTAATCGCTGTTGGCCGGAATTGCGAATACATACGTGACCGCGGCTGTGATCATTACGCCGCAGAGCATCCCAATCATAAATAAATGTTTCATTTCTCTATTCCCCATCTTCTTCTATTCCCAACACTCCCTCGTTCTACTTTCTTTTGCCATGGTCAGTACGGTAGACTTTGCCGTGCCACCCAGGAGCTAGAGCTTTCTCCCTCTTTTGGATAAGCGCTTTCCTGCACATTCCCCTTATACGAAGGATCGCAGCTCGGCAGCAAGCCGGTTTCATTACTTATTTGCCCACGAATGACGCGAATAGACGCGAACAAATTCCGATAAGAAAAATCATTCGCGTGATTCGCGGGGGATCCTGCCATTGTGCTGAAGTATGACCGAAAAGCGAAGCTGGCTCGTTTTAGTTTAATTAATTCAAAGCGCCCCGTCTCGGCGCGGCGCTTTTGTTTGTGGGAAACTTGGGAGGAATCTCAGTATCCAGAGAAATGTGGCGTTCAGGCCAGCGGAGTCCCACGTGCTGCGTGCCATACTCGCGCGATCTCAATGAACTTCCGGTCAATATTGAGGCGATAGACGATCCGATATGGCCGATAAATGATCTCGCGGAGTTGTGGGTTTCGATATTCGGGAACAATCCGCCCTGCTTCCGGGTGTTGCTGCAAAATATCTGTCCGTCGCATCAATTCATACGCGAAGGATTCTGCGCGTTGAGGATTATCGCGCGCGATAAAGCGAACAATATCGCGCAGGTCGTCTCGCGAAGCAGGCGACCAGATTATCTTGCAAGCCATGTAGCGAGCTGTCGCTTGACCTCTTCATGTGGGATACCTTCTCCGCGGTCAAGTTGGTCGAGGCCCTTTTGGATGGCGGCCAGAAACTCGATCCTCTCAGCTATTTCATCCAAAGAAACTTCATCGGGTAACTCGCTAATCGTTTCCAAGACAAGTCTCTTCTGCGTCATACGCCTAATATGAGACCGGGCTCGCGGCGAAGCAAATTGAACGAGAAGACCCGGCGGGTCTCATCATCAATCGTCTTTACCCACTTCCGAGACTGATCTACAGCTGCTCGGTCCGAACGTTTACGTGGGTTGCCGGCGCGATAACTGGTTTTGCGCGGGGAGCATCAGGGATTGGATCGACCATCCACTTCCAGCCGGAGTGGCCATTTTTATCGAAGGTCCAGGCCGCGCCACCGCGTTTCCAGATCTCCATTCGCCAGTAAGTATTGTTGGCCGGAATTGCGAATACATACGTGACAGCGGCCGTTATGATTACTCCGCACAGCGCTCCAATCAGAAATGTACGGATCATTTTTCTTTTCCCCACACCTCCCTAATAAGGCATCGAAGCTCGGTAGCAAGCGGGTTCCTTTCGTGACTGGTTGAAGGGTTGAAGTGTTGAAGCGGGTTCGCTGTGCTCGCGCTCTCTGTTCGCTGCGGTTTGTTCGAAGCCGCGGATCAACACCCATCGACACGGATGAGCAGAAATGATCCGCCTTCGCGGGAGGCTACGGCCGACAGTCGAATGCCGAATGTTGAGTAACGAAAGGAATGGCCAAGACCGAACCCCAAATGCGTGCAATCTGTGTCATCCGTGGTTGAATCTCAGCTTGGTGTCTATTCGTTGTTGAATCTTCGTCGCCGGTCGACACCGATGCAACACGCGCGAGGTGGATGCAGTTTTCGAATGACAAGTTGAATAAACCGCGAGGCAGCTAAGTCGAACGCCTCGTAACATTTTTATCATTATGAAAAAATTTCTACTTGCATTAAGCATGCTGGCTTTTGTTGTGTCGGCTCTTCCGCAAGCGCGGGGTGCGGACGTTTCGATCGATTTCATTTACGATAATCTTTCCGGGGGGAACTGGATCGAGGCCGAAGGTTACGGATACGGCTGGCAACCGGACGTCGCAGTGAGCGATCCAAACTGGCGCCCGTACGCCGACGGCTACTGGGCTTATACCGACTACGGTTGGACCTGGATTTCTTACGAAGACTTCGGCTGGGCCACCTACCACTATGGTCGCTGGGCGACTCTCGCCGATTACGGCTGGGTCTGGTTTCCGGGAAGCGATCTTGATTGGGGACCGGCCTGGGTCTCGTGGCGGACCGGTGGCGATTACATTGGCTGGGCGCCTTTGCCTCCACGCGGGCTGGGCATCGTTTACGAAGGGCAGCCAATCGGCGCGCGCGTGGACGTTGAATACGATATCGGCCCGCAATACTACAATTTTTGTGACGTTCGTTTTATCGGTGAACCGGTCTTGCGGGATCGGATCTTTCCGCCAACGCAGAACATTACCTACATCACTAACACCGTGAACGTGACGAACATCACCGTTCAAAACAATGTGGTCTATAATTACGGTCCGGATATTAACGTGGTCAGCGCTTACTCCACCCGGCCGATTCAGCGGCTAACGATCGAGCGGGAGGCTGCGACTGATTTGTCCGCCGCGGCTAAATCCGGGGCGCTCACGAAGGTCCAAGGCAACAAGCTCCTAGTGGGGGCACCGAATAAACTGGTCAAGGCACCGCCCAGCGTTGCGCCGCCAGCTGTGAAAGCGAAAGTTGCACAACCAAAGTTCGAACACGGCTGGACTGGTGTTCAGAACAGAGCCGAACTGGAACAGAAGATTAAAACTGAAAATCCCAAGAACATTCCGCCGCCAACTCGTGCGGCCGCGCGGCCAGCGGGCAGCGCGTCACCCGGCATCGGCGAGAGTCCGGCTGCAGGCGGGGCAAGGCCGCCGATTTCGCCGGGCCCACGAGGTAAAGCTGGGCGAACACTCCCAGGCGCGACAGCAGCTCCCGCAGGTGGGTCGCCTGCACCATTTGAGCGAGGGAAACCAACGCTCGGTGGACGGCCGCGGCCCGGAGTCACGGCAGCGCCTCCTGGAGCAGCAGGCCTGTCGCCTGCACCATTTGAACGAGGGAAACCAATGCCCGGTGGACGGCCGCGGCCCGGAGTCACGGCAGCGCCTCCTGGAGCAGCAGGCCTGTCGCCTTCACCATTTGAACGAGGGAAACCAATGCCCGGTGGACGGCCACGACCCGGAGTCACGGCAGCGCCTCCTGGACCAGCAGGCCTGTCGCCTTCGCCATTTGAACGCGGCAAAGGTAGACCAGGCGGGCGACCTCCGTTCCCAGGCGCGACAGCCAACCCGGCTGGAGCACCCGGCGTGACCGCGCCACCGCCACCCTCTTTCCGTCCATCGCCGCCTCCACCGGAACATGGTCGACCACCAGCGCGCAGGCTGGGCGAGAGTCCGGGTCCCGCGGGTGGTAATGAGAATATCTCGCCGCAAGATCGCGGCAACGGACCTGAACGTCAGCGCTTCGGCACTCCGGCGCCAATGGGCGCAGCGGAAGGCCAGCGCCGCGGTGGGGAACAGCGAACGCCACCGACAGTGCGTCCTGACGGTCCGCCGCCTGCGGGCGGACCTCCTGGCGAAGCGCGCGGCGCGAGAGAAAGAGGGCAGGGCGCCAACGCTCAACCTGGGGGACCGCCACTGAGAGGCGGAGGACAAGCTACAGACGAACAGCGCGGCGCGCGGCAGCCAGAGCGCGGCCCTAATCAGCCGGAGCGTGGAGGCAAAAAGCCTGAGAAAGGAACGCCACCGCCGGGTCCACAATAATTCTGGCAGAATTTTTGCAGCGGCTCCGGAACGAAAACTCCGGAGCCGCTTTTTTGTCTGAGTGCGAGGTCCGCGTTATCCCAAAAGCTTTGGAAAGCGTTTCCCGCCGAAGGTGCCATCTCAACGCGAGCCTGGGGCACCGCCCCCAGGAATTCAGGGTCGGATTAAACAAGCGCTGAAAGCGCGACTCATTTCGGTGGTGAATCGCGCTTTCAGCGCTTGGTTTGGATACTATTCGCATTCCTGGGGCGTTGCCCCAGGCTCGTCGAAGAGGAACGCCGTTGGCGTTAAAAGCTTTCCCCAAAGTGACGAGAGCGTCACCGCTACAACAATTCGGCAATCTGCACTGCGTTTAAGGCCGCACCCTTGAGCAGTTGATCGCCTGAGACCCAAAACGAGAGCCCATTTTCAAAAGCGCAATCGAGCCGCACCCGGCCGACCTGGCAATTATCTTTCCCAGCCACGGTGAACGGCATGGGATAACGATTGCTGTGCGGTTCGTCCACCAGTTCCAATCCCGGCGCCTTCGACAAAATTTCGCGTGCTTGTTCCACTGACAATGGTCGCTGAAATTCGGCGCTTACCGCCACTGAATGCGCGCGGTAAATTGGGACGCGAACGCACGTTGCCGAAACGCGGAGAGCTGGCGAATGCATGATCTTGCGCGCTTCGTCCTGCATTTTGACTTCTTCTTTTGTGTAACCGCTCTCGAGAAATGAATCGATGTGCGGCAACACATTGAAAGCGATTGGATGAGGATAAACTCCAGCCTTAGGTGTAACCGAAGCTGGAATCGTCTTGTCCGCCGTAGCTTCCGGGGAGGTGGATGATCCCGGTTTACCGCGAGACTTCGGTCCGCGCACCGCGTCTCTCGTCTGCCGGGTTAATTCTTCGACCCCTCGGGTGCCGCTGCCGGAAACGGCCTGATAACTTGCGGCAAAAACGCGGCGGACGTGAAAGATCCTGTGTAGCGGATAGAGTGCCATCAGCATGACGGTGGTCGTGCAATTTGGATTTGCGATTATCCCGCGGTGGCGGCGCACGTCGTCCGCGTTGATTTCCGGAATCACGAGCGGCACATGAGGCTCCATTCGAAATGCCGAAGATTTGTCGATGGCGATCGCATCCGACTGGCACGCGATCGGAACATAATTTCGGGAAACATCGCCGCCCGCGCTGAAGAAAGCGATATCGATCTTGTCGAAGCATCGATCGTCAAGTTTTTCTACGGGGACGGATTCACCCCGAAATGGAACTGATTTGCCTGCGGAGCGGGCTGAGCCAATAGCGCGCAGGCTTGCCACGGGAAAATTTCGCCGTTCCAACACGCGCAACAGCTCAGTGCCTGCTGCACCAGTCGCGCCCACGACAGCAATGTGATAATTTCCCATGAGCATGTCGATTGTAACCTTAGGCCCACGTTGTGCAAAACAGAGAGGGCAACGGATCGTGGCGGCCTATTCTTGAGCGCTATGACTCGTGTGTGCGTCCGCCAATCTTTTTGATCCCGACCGGAGATGAAGAACATCCATGTATCAATTCGGGATCAGCGGCTCACATTGAAAGAGGATGAGACGTTGATCCGCACTTACCCAGTGTCCACGTCGCGGTTCGGCGTTGGTACGGAGCAGGGGAGCATGAAAACGCCCACGGGCCAGTTTTGCATAGCGAAGAAGATTGGGGGCGAGATGCCGGGCGGCACAATTTTTCGAAGCCGCATGCCGCTCAATCCCAACGAACCGCTTCCTTCGACCGAGGATCTGGTC
>Ga0193719_10000094_pt1 | contig 27200 bp, 26 predicted proteins | sample U2a2metaG_FD_160103 | JGI IMG/M metagenome (GOLD analysis project Ga0193719, IMG submission 160103) | Soil microbial communities from a riparian zone of the East river system, Colorado, United States - U2a2 | ecosystem: Environmental > Terrestrial > Soil > Riparian zone | place: USA: East... | reverse complement strand
TGCGATCTGCTCTGGCGATGGCGGCCGGCCGCTTGGACGCGAGGAACCGGAACAGTTTTGGCTCGATCGCCATGAGATCGCGCGCCGCTTCATGCACAACCGCCGCCAACGCAGAGAGCGCGGCCGGGACGGAGTTTATCGCGACTGGATTCATGTCGCGCTGCCGGGATCAAAAGTTCTCGCTTTCAGAAGCGCGGCGCAGGAGGTGATCCGCCGTCACGGAGCACGCCTGCAAGAAAGCGGCTTATGGGTACAACCAGAGCTTTTTTCCATGCGACTGGGCACCGAAGATGGCGCCATACCCGATGCTCAAGCGGCTTTGGAGGAAGCCATCGAGGAGCTGCTTCGTTTAGTGCAGAAAATGGGCGGCTCGATGGAGTACACCCACGGTGTCGGGATCAAGCTGGCACCTCTCATGGCTGAAGAGCACGGCTATGGCCTGGAGGTGATGCGGCAGATCAAGAAGACTCTCGACCCCAACAACATTATGAATCCTGGGAAGTTAGGGCTCTGATGGAAAACGCATTCCGTTGGGGCCGATTTCCTAAATAAATGGGCAGAGTGTTACTCGCACTGGCTAATTCTGAAAGTCTCTGTTTTCACATGCGGCGACTGAGTGTTGAATGATTTGCCCTTTGCCGCCCTTATTTGGGACACGGCTCGGTCAACAAAATCATCGCCTTACTACAGGCGGGGCCGATCCTGGTCAGAGGGCAGTGCTAATAATGGTAGCCGGCTCACTGAGCTGATACCATGGTTGGGCGATGTTATTCGCACCACAAACAATTTCGGACGCCAACTGCAAACCAGCAATTTCGGCCGACCTACCGGATGAGGCCGTAACAGATCTTACATATCCATCTCAAAAGGCCTGTGTTTTTGCGTGTGCGGGGGGATCAAAAGGGGCGGCCAAGGCGGCCTATTTGGCTTTGACAACGGCGCCAAATCCAGATAAATCATTTGATGAAGGTATTTGTCGGGAGTGAGCAGATTAAGACTAAAACAATTCATAGCCGCTAGAGTTCCATCACCAGAAATGCACCCAAACGGGTGCATTTTTTTTTCTAATTGGAGGGTTCGAAGTTGCAAGCACAGATCGAAATTTTGGCCTCGCTGCAAACCGTTGACCGCGAGATAAGGGAACAAACTGGCCGTAAGCAGAGACTCCTCGAAGATCTCCGGGTCACGGAACGGCAGATTCAGGCTAAAAAAGGCGAGATCGACGCCTTAAGCGCAGCCTGGTCTGAAAGGGAAAAATTGCGCGTCGAGAAAGACCGCGTGTTCCAAGACGAAGGTAAGAAGGCCATGGATAAGCGGATGCGTATGAACCGCATCAAGAACGCCAAGGAGCTGCAGGCGCTGCAGCGTGAAATCGAGCTGATGAGACTAGGTAACGGTGAACTCGAGGAAGAGCTGATTAAGATCATGCAAGAAATCGATGCCATCAGGGCTCAGATTCAAACAAAGGAATCCGAGATGGCGGCGATGCAGGAGGAGTGGCAAAAGAAACAAGATGAGCTACAGGTTGAAATTAACGGTATCGATGCGGCCGTCTCCGAGGCCTCGACCCGTCGCCAGACCATTGCATCCCAAGTGACCGGAGACTTAATCTCCCGTTATGAGCTGATCTTTTCTCGGCGCGGCGGGACCGCCGTAGTGGAAGTTGCCGGGGGCATATGCCAAGGCTGTTACATGAACGTTCCACCGCAATTATGGAACGAAATCATCAGAAACGAAAAGGTCCATCTGTGCCCGAGCTGCCAGCGAATCCTTTTTGTCAAGCCGGCGACTGAGTAGCGACAAGGGTTGTCTAGCGAAGCTAGAAATCTTTTTTCCTCCCTGGATTTGTCTGCGCGCTTTCAAATAATAATACCGGTGCGTCTCGAAGTCATGACGTACGTCAATGCAAAATCTTCAGTTGTCCGCGGTTTCTTCGCGTCGAGACGCTACAACGACCAGAGACTCATAGGATTATGCAGCGGAATGTCGATTGATGGTCGATGGCGCAGCACGCGGAAATTCGGGGGATGCCGGATTCGGCGCGGTCATCCCTCGATCAAAATAGCATCGTCGTAAAAGAATTGAGTCGTTATCTCGGTCGGGGGACCAACAATGTCGCTGAGTACCCAGGCTTACTGATTGGCCTCGAAGCGCTGCCGCAGCTCAAAAAAAACACTGTCGTGCAGAGCGATTCACAGCTCATGGTGCGGCAGCTAACGACGAGTACCGAGTCAAAGACGAAAAACTCAAAGAATTATTTCGCCGCGCCGTAAGTTTGTTGCGGCAATTCGATTCGTATCGTATTCTTCATGTGTCTCGCGAGAAAAACAAATTGGCTGACCGGTTGGCCAATCGGGGCATCAAGCAATGAAATGATTCGGGCTAAAGTGGATCAAGCGATCGCGCGTCGCGCTTACGTGCGAAGCGAGGAAAGTCCGGACTCCAAAGGACGAGGTGGCCGTTAACGACGGCTCCGAGTGATCGGGGGAAAGTACCACAGAAATGACACCGCCTGCCGCTCCTGCGGTCGGTAAGGTTGAAATGGCGAGGTAAGAGCTCACCGGTTCGCCAGTGATGGCGAACGCATGGCAAACCCCACCTGGAGCAAGGCCAAATAGGAGGGCTGGGTGGTCCGCCCATGGCCCTCGGGTAAGGTCGCTAGATCTCTTGAGTAATCAAGGGACAAGATGAATGATCGCTGTGGCCCATCGTATGGGTTACGACAGAATCCGGCTTACCGATCCACTTTAGCCCAAATTGCAATCCAGCCGCCCAACCGTCATCCCATTCGAGTGCTTCGACATCTTTTCTAAGCGCTTTCGTCTGGTGGTTTCCAACGCCATTTGATTCTTGTTCGGGTCGCCTCGTAACGCGCTATTCCGACGTGCGACACCGACGCGCCAAACGGCCAGTCCTTCAACGCAAACATATAATCGTTCATCGGAACGCCAACTGGGTGGTCCATTGCTTGGTAAAATCCTAGATAACCTCACGAATTTTGTTCTTTTTTGTTGACAGGTGGAGGAGAGCAAGTTATAAGTGGCGCTTGGTGGGAAAAAGTGGGATAAATATTTCTTCCGTAAACGGCGGATAGCACCTAGAAACTATGTTTCGCGGCAGCTTTGAGCACGCACTCGATAATAAGGGACGACTGAGCATCCCGTCCAAGTTCCGCGATGTTCTGGTGGGCAAGGGCGATGAGCGAATCGTGATGACCAATTTTCTCATCGACAGCCAGCGCTGTCTCGATGTTTATCCAATCGATGCGTGGCTTCGCTTTGAAGAAGAGGTTCGCAAGAAGCCGAAATTCGATCCGCGCATGGTCAGATTTCAAAATTATTATCTCGGCTCCGCCTGTGAATGCAGTCTCGATACCCACGGGCGCATCCTCATCCCGCCGGTGCTCAGAAAATACGCCGATCTCAAACGGGATGTAATTCTAGTTTCGGCGCTGGAAAAGTTTCGCGTGTGGGACCGAGAAGCATGGAAAAAGATTTTCGTCGAGGCTGAAGACAAACTCATGCAAGATCCGGATTTCCTCGGTGACTTGGGGCTGTAGTTGCGCAGGGGCTCGGCGCCAGAGTCAGCGAAAGGAGTAAAAACCGAATGCTAGTGCGAAAGCCAATTCAAGACATCTCGGTGCTTGACGTCACGGGCGATATCGATTTTAGGGAGATGATCCGCATCAAGGACGCAATTGGCTCATTGATCGAGAAAGAACGAATCAAAGTTGTGCTCAATCTCAAGTCCGTTGATCATATAAATTATCTGAGCATCGGCGTGTTGCTGGAACGCCTGAAGCTTTTGCGGAACCTGAATGGCGACCTTAAGCTCGCCGGAATGAGTCCATTTCTGCGCGATATTTTCAAGGTCGTCGGCATGGACCGATTTTTTGAGGACTACACCTCGCTCGAAGACGCGATCGAAAGCTTCGACGATGACTGGGAGGGTGACGGAACCAGTCACTGAGCTGTGTACTCGCATGTGCCCGTACTGGTCCCGGAGGTGATCGAGCTGCTTGGTCCCCGACCGGGTAAGCGGTATCTCGACGGGACGCTGGGAGGGGGAGGACACGCCGAACAGATTCTCATTGCGAGCAGTCCGGATGGACAGGTTCTAGGGCTGGACAGGGATGATGAAGCGCTTGCCGCGGCTCAACAGCGACTGCACCGATTTAGTGATCGTTTAATCGCGCGTCAATCCAGCTTTGCTGACGCACTCGAGATTCTCGGCGCCATCGGTTGGTGTCGAGTGGACGGAGTCATTTTGGATTTAGGTATTTCCTCTCATCAGATCGATTCCTTGGAAAGGGGATTCAGTTTCCGCTCGGACGCGGCGCTGGACATGCGTATGGACCGACGCCAATCGATCGATGCGCAGCAAATTCTTGGCTCGTTTACCGCAGACGAGTTGGAACGAGTTTTTCGAAGTTACGGCGAGGAGCCTCAGGCGCGCCGGATCGCGCGGGCGATCGTTGATCGGCGAAAAACTCAACCGTTCGAAAGTACCAGCGAGCTTGTTCGCGTCGTCGAAAGCGTCAAAGGGCGCGGTCGCCGCGAACATCATCCGGCCACGCAGGTGTTTCAAGCTTTGCGCATTGCCGTGAATCAAGAATTGCATCACGTCGAACGTTTCTTGGAAACCGGATATGAAACGCTTCGACCCGCCGGGAGGATGGCGATCATTTCGTTTCATTCGCTTGAGGATCGAATGGTGAAGACGGCGTTTCGCAAATGGAGTCGCGCTTGTGTTTGTCCGCCGCGCGCGCCGCGCTGCCAATGCGGCTGGAGTCAAAAAGTGAAACTGCTGACCAAAAAGCCGATAGTCCCGTCAGCCGGCGAGATCCGCGTGAACCCTCGGGCCCGGTCAGCGAAGTTGCGCGCCGTGGAGAGGATTTAAAAAGCTAATGGGCGCTAGTGTAAGCGCGGCATCGCGTCAGACAGCGAGCAGCAAACGAGAACGCGCCGATCGGGCTGGTGGCCACCGACGCTTGTTCGTTGGCGCCCTCTTAGCGCTCGGTCTGATCGGTGTATTATTGATTCATGTGTGGCTGCGCCTGCAGGTCGTCCATATGGGTTATGTGCTTTCGACGGCAACCAAGTTGCAAGGCCGCCTGGAACAGGAAAATCGGGAATTGAAGATTGAATTGGCAACAATGACGTCGCCCGATCGTCTGGAGTCGCTCGCCCGGCGTCGATTGGGACTCGTGCCGCCTGAGAAGGGCCAGATTATTGTCTTGCCATGAGAAGATCATCTCAGTGTAATCAGTGGCGCCTTGGTGCCGCGAAAATATTGTTCCTGGCCATGTTCTTGGTCATCGGCGGCCGTGCCGTTCAGCTCCAAATCCTGCAAGGCGAAAAACTCATGCGACTCGGTCAGCGGCAGCACCTGAAGGAATGGATCGTCTTGCCCAAACGCGGCGCGATGTTCGACCGCGCCGGCGAACCATTGGCACTGAGTATGGAGTCGCAGTCAGTTTACGCCCGTCCCCATCGCATCCAAGATCCAAATCAGCTCAGTCGTGGCCTGGCGCAAATTCTCAACCTCAAAGTTGCTGAGGTCAAACAAAAGGTGGTCGCGGAAAAGCCCTTTGTTTGGATCAAACGGCAAGTCTCATCGTCTGAAGCCGAAAAAATTCAAGCGCTGAACGCGGATGGGATCGGCATGTTCTACGAGCCCAATCGCCACTATCCTCAGGGTCAGTTAGCCGGTCAGCTGCTCGGCTTTGTTGGACGAGATTCCGAAGGACTCGAGGGATTGGAACTCAAATACAACGAATATATTCGCGGTGAAACCGGATCCTCGGTAGCGGAGCGCGACGCGCTGGGACGGCGGGTGTTGGTTCAAGGAGTCAAAGGCCTGCACATTCCCCCGGGCAGCGATATCCATCTCGCGTTGGATTCCTCCATTCAACATATTGCGGAAAAAGAGTTGGAGGCCTCGATCGCAAAATACCGAGCAAAGGCCGGAGTGGCGATTCTGGTAGAGCCGTTCACCGGCGAAGTGTTAGCGCTGGCGAACTATCCGTCGTTCAATCCGAACAATTACGCCAAAGAATCTGCGGGGCAGAGGCGCAACCGGGCGGTGACGGATAGTTTCGAGCCTGGATCGACCTTTAAAACTATACTTGCTGCCGCCGCGCTGGAAGAAGGCGTCGTCGGGAAAGACGATTTGTTCTATTGCGAGATGGGCAAGTACTCCTACGCGGGCAGGGTCATCCACGACACTCATCCCCATGGCTGGTTGTCGTTCTCGAAGATACTTCAAGTCTCCAGCAACATTGGTTTCACTAAGGTTGCCGAGAAACTTAAGAAAGATCGTTACTTTAAGTACATAGAAAAGTTCGGCTTCGGCCACGATACCGGGATCGACGTGCCCGGCGAAGTGGCGGGACTCGTGCGCAAGCCGGAGACCTGGTCGGCCATTGATCTCGCGACTCACGCTTTCGGCCAGGGCGTTTCGACGACACCGATGCAACTCGTCATGGCGTATGCGGCCGTCGCCAACGGCGGATTTCTCATGCGCCCGTATGTCACGCGACGTGTGGTCAGCCCGCAGGGCGAGACATTATTTGAAAACCAACCTCATGTAGTTCGGCGCGTGGTTTCAGAAAAGACCGCCAAGTTGTTGGCCTCCATGCTGCAAGACGTGACCAATGAGGGGGGTACTGGAACAATGGCTAATATCGAGGGATTCGACGTCGCAGGTAAGACCGGCACCGCGCAGAAAGCGGACCCGGTGCACGGTGGTTATGCGACAAAGAAACGCGTCGCGTCATTTGTCGGTTTTGTTCCCGCAAATAATCCGCGTCTGGTCGCTCTGGTCCTCATCGATGAGCCCGAAGTAAATGTCTATGGCGGTGTCGTCGCAGCGCCGGTTTTTCGCAATATAGCGCAAGGCGCTTTGCGTCAACTCGTAGTGGCGCCGGAAAAGGCGGCCCCGATCCCGACGCTGCAGAACCAGCCGGAAATACCGAGCCGGCGCCTTGTCAAGCAGTACAACATTGCCGCGTCAGAAGCGACCGCCGACGGTACGCCGGACTTTGTCGGTTTAAGTCTCCGCGAGGCCTTGGAAAAAGCTCAGACCCTAAGAGTGAAACTCAGACTGCAAGGAAACGGCTACGTAATCAAACAGTCCCCCGCTCCCGGAGGTCGCTGGAACGAAGACGAAGTCTTGGTTCTCAACCTGCAAGGTTAGAACAATGCGGATCAAGGATTTCCTGGCGATCGACGAGGTGGAACAAGCAGAGGGCAATCTCGACCAGGACGTGAAAGGGCTAACATACGACTCGCGAAACGTTGGCGCGGGAGCAATATTTTTTGCCGTGCCGGGAGAAAAATTCGATGGCCATGACTTCATCGCCGATGCCGTGCGCCGCGGCGCGGTCGCCGTCGTGTTTTCTCGGGAAGGAATCTGGCCAAGAGCCCCCGCATCCGTGCGCGTCAAAGATGTCCGTCTCACGATGGGTTTGTGGGCGGCGCACTATTTTGGCCGACCCAGCGCAAAACTGACGTTGGTGGGAGTGACCGGCACCAACGGTAAGACCACGCTCTCCTATCTCATCGAATCCATGTTCCAGGTGGCCGAGCTGCAGCCCGGTGTGATTGGGACGATCAGCTATCGTTACCGTGACTCGACCCTCCCGTCGCATCACACCACGCCTGAGTCGTTGGATTTGCAAGAGATGCTGGCCGAGATGTTCGACGCGGGTGTCAAGTCCGTCGCTATCGAAGTTTCGTCTCATGCCCTCGTTCAAGAAAGAGTGCGGGGTTTGGAATTTGACGTCGGCGTATTTACCAACCTCTCGCGTGATCATCTCGATTTTCACCGCGACATGGACGATTACTTCTCAGCTAAGAGCCGCTTGTTTACCGATTACCTCAAAGTCAGCGAAAAGCCGCACAAGGCCGCGGTGATCTACGGCGAAGACCCCTACGGTCGCGAGCTACTGGTCAAAATCCGCAGCGAAGATTTGGATGTGTGGAGTTATGGCGAAGGGGCGCAATGGGACGTGCGGCCCTTGGAGGTGGAAAGAGACGTCGGCGGGCTCAGGGGCACGATTCAAGCGCGTGAGCGGACGATCGAATTTGACTCTTCGTTGATCGGCGCCGCCAATCTACAAAACATTCTGGGCGCGGTGGGCGTAGGCATGGCTTTGGGACTTGACGCAGAAGCGGTGGCAGAAGGCATCAGGCAACTCAAGTCGGTACCTGGCAGGTTAGAAAAAGTCGCTAACAATCTCGCGATCACCATTTTAATTGATTACGCCCATTCGCCGGACGCGCTGGAAAAGGTTCTCGGCGCCGTGCGACCGCTTAGTCAAGGCAAGCTGATTACGGTTTTTGGTTGTGGTGGCGATCGCGACCGCGGCAAGCGGCCATTGATGGGCGAGATTGCCGGTCGGTTGAGTGACATCGTCGTGCTCACTTCCGATAATCCACGCACCGAGGATCCTCTCGAGATCTTAAATCAAGTGGAAGGCGGTATACGTACGACCGGAGCCAAAAAGTTTAGCGGCTCGCGTCTTGAGTCTGAAGTTTTGCAAACCGGAAACCGGAAACCTGAAACCGGCCCGGGTTACTATGTTGAAGCCGATCGACGCGCGGCGATTCGCATCGCGCTCGGCGTAGCAAGTCCCGGCGATCTGGTGTTGATCGCCGGCAAGGGACACGAAGATTATCAGATTTTAGGCACCCACAAGATTCACTTCGATGATCGAGAAGTCGCGCGCGAAGAATCGGCGCGGCGTGTTGGCGCGTAAGTGACGAGGAATGGGGTGGAGCAAAACAGAAATTCTCGCGGCGACTTGCGGCAAGATCCTCCGCGGCGGAAAGAAGACGCGATTCGGTGAAGTCGTGACCGATTCGACTAAAGTAAAAACCGGCTCGGTTTTCGTTGCTTTGAAAGGCGAGCGCCATGACGGCCATCGTTTTGTCGGCGATGCGGTACGCCGTGGCGCCGGGTGCGTGATCATTAATCGTTCGTTGCCTAAATCCGGCCTTGCTGACGCCACAACTATCAAAGTGCGCGACACGTTGAGAGCGTTGGGCGATCTCGCTCACTATCGGCGCGAGCAATTTGCCCCCAAGGTCCTGGCGATCACCGGGTCCAACGGCAAAACCACGACTAAGGAAATGGTCGCGGCGATTCTCGAAGAAGCTTCAGTCGGCCGCCAATCTTGGCGCGGTAAGATTTTAAAGACGGAAGGAAATTTCAACAACCTAGTGGGGTTACCTCTCACCCTGTTGCGACTGCGTAAACAAGACAAGGTCGCAGTCGTGGAACTCGGCACCAATCATCCGGGTGAAATCCAGCGGCTTGCAGAGATCGCGGATCCCGACGTCGGAATAATCACCTCGGTCGCAGCCGCTCATCTCGAAGGATTGCGTAGCCTGTCGGGAGTAGCACGAGAAAAAGGAGCGCTCTACCGGCGCATGCGACCGGCTGGGACGATCGCCGTGAACGTCGACGATCCGTGGGTTTGCAAGCTCGCCGCGAAATTCCCAGGACGCAAGATTACCTATGGCAAGCGTGGTTCGGTGCGAGCGAAATCGTGGCGCATGCGCGGCACGAGCGGCATGCAATTGAAACTGCAAGTCGGCCGCCGTAGATGCAATGTCGCACTCTGCTATGTAGGCCAACACAATATTGCGAACGCCCTGGGCGCAGCGGCATTGACTCTCGGCGCCGGCGTGAAGCTGGCAGCCATCCGCCGCGGATTGGCGAATGCTCGGCCGTTTTCTATGCGCATGCAGATCGAAGACTGGCAAGGGATCGGCATTATCAATGACGCCTACAATGCCAATCCGGCTTCGATGACAGCGGCGCTGCAAACGCTCAGGGATCTGCCCGGCCGCGGCCGGAGGATCGCCGTGCTCGGCGACATGTTTGAACTCGGTAACCGTAGCACGAGGGAACATCGCCGATTGGGCGGCGTAGCGTCAGAAGCCGCGATCGATTTTTTATATATCCTCGGCGACCACAGTGAGGCCACACGTCGTGGCGCGCTCGCCGCAGGCATGCGCCCTGAGCAAATCGTCGTCGGCAAGGACCACGCCGAACTCGCCGGCCGATTGCGCACCCAGGTGAAAAAGGGGGATTGGCTGCTTTTCAAAGGGTCGCGTGGAATGACCATGGAAAGAGTTTTGCGGGAGCTTAAAAGCAGAAAGGCATAGGAGATTGAACTTGCTTTATTACCTATCGTTTCCGCTTTCGATGAGCTACTCGGGCTTCAACGTCTTTCGCTACATCACCTTTCGCGCGGCGATGGCGGCATTGCTCGCGCTGCTTATCTCGTTTCTCCTCGGGCCTTGGCTGATTCGTACTTTAACGGAGAAGCAGATCGGCCAGCAGATCCGTGACGACGGACCGGCGAGCCATGCGGTCAAAGCGGGCACACCCACGATGGGCGGCGCCTTGATCATCCTGGCGCTTTTTTTCTCGACGTTGATGATGGCCGACATCGCCAACCGTTACGTGCTCCTGGCGCTGATCGCCACGTTGGGAACCGGCGTGGTCGGATTCGCAGATGACTATTTGAAGCTAACCCGCAAAAATAGCAAAGGACTGTCGCCGCGCAGCAAATTGCTGGGCCAGTTCCTGGTCGCTCTCGTCGTCGCGCTAGCGCTCTATTACCAACCCCGGTTCAGCACGGAAATCGCCGTGCCGTTTATCAAGACTTTTCACTTCGACCTGGGGCCGTTTTACATACCTTTCGCGATGCTGGTGATTGTGTGCACCTCAAACGCCGTCAATTTAACCGACGGGTTGGATGGCCTAGCGATCGGGCCGGTGATGGTCGCCGCGGGAACTTATGCGGTCATTGCTTACGTGACCGGACATTTGAAACTCGCCGAATACTTGCAGATTCCCTACGTCGCGGGCGTCGGCGAGTTGAGCGTTTTCTGCGCCGCGGTCGTGGCCGCGGGTCTGGGCTTTCTCTGGTACAACGCCTATCCGGCGCAAATGTTCATGGGAGACGTCGGCTCGCTTTCGCTGGGCGCGGCAATCGGCGTGGTCGCCGTCATGACCAAGAATGAAATTCTCCTGATCATCGTCGGCGGCGTCTTCGTCATGGAAGCGCTGTCGGTGATTTTTCAGGTGGTCTCCTACAAGGTCCGGCGCAAGCGAGTTTTTTTAATGGCGCCGATTCACCATCATTATGAGCTCAAGGGTTGGAAGGAACCGCAAATCATTGTGCGATTTTGGATCCTTTCATTTATTTGCGCCGTCGTGGGCTTAAGCACATTAAAGCTCAGATGAGCGCGTTGACGATGCAGAGTGGATTTGAGCGGAAAAACAGTGCTGGTGGTCGGGCTGGGACGCACCGGCCAAGAATGCGCGCGCTTTCTCGCGCGCCAGGGTGCAAAGGTGCGGGTTAACGATCTCCGCCCCGCGGCGGACCTTTCGCTTGAGATGGGCAGCCTCGCGGGGCTGCCGATCGAGTACTGTTTGGGCGTCGAGCCGGCGAGCTGGCTCGATGGCGTCGATGTCGTCATTCCCAGCCCCGGCGTGCCGCGGGACAACGCTTGGCTGCGGCAAGCGGTCGCGCGGCATATCCCGGTGCTCGGTGAAATCGAGCTGGCGTACCGTTCGTTCCGAGCGCCGTTGGTGGCGGTCACCGGCACCAACGGCAAGAGCACGACGACGACACTCATCGGCGAGATGATGAAAGCGGGCGGCCACAGAGTTTTTGTCGGAGGCAATCTCGGTGTGCCCTTTATCAGCGCGGTTTCAAACGACTGGGATTGGGCGGTTCTGGAGATCAGCAGTTTCCAATTGGAGTGGATCGAACAGTTTCGCCCGCGTATCGCCGTGCTGCTCAATGTTACGGAAGATCACTTGGACCGCTACGTGTCGTTTGCCGATTACCGCGCCACCAAGGAGCGCATCTTCGAGGTTCAAGGGGGCGAGGACGTGGCGATCCTCAACCGCGACGATCCGTGGATTTGGGCCATGCGCAATCGAATCAAAGCTCGCATCGTCTCTTTCGGTTTTACCGAAGTGACCGAGGGCGTTTTCGCCACGGCCAGTGAAATCATTTGGCGTGCCGGCGCCGGCGAGGAGCGATTCGCGCTCGACGAAGTGAAGATTCAGGGCGTACACAACGTGGAAAACATGATGGCCGCGGTCGCGGCGGCGAAGTGCGCCGGAGTTCCCTGCGAGCTTATTCAAACAACTTTGAATCGCTTTCCCGGTCTCGAACACCGTCTGGAGTTCGTGCGCAATAAAGACGGCGTGCGTTACTACAACGACTCCAAGGGGACGAACGTCGGCGCAGTCGTGAAATCGCTGGCGAGTTTTAACGAGCCGGTGATTTTGCTTGCCGGAGGCGTCGATAAGGGCGGTGATTACGCGCCGCTCAATGAAGAGATCAAACAAAAAGTTCGCCGGCTGGTGTTGTTCGGCGCCGCCAAGGAGGTCATCGCCCACGCCCTGGGCGCGCTCACCGAGACCGTGATCGTCGACGATCTTCAAGCGGCGGTGCGCGAGGCGGCGGCGCACGCGCACGCGGGCGACGTGGTGTTGCTGTCGCCGGCCTGCTCGAGCTTCGACCAATTTTCCAACTACGCGGAGCGAGGAAAAGTCTTCAAGAGCCTCGTACAAAAATTATGAGAGAGGGCTTGGCAGTTGATAAGTGGATGCTCCTCGCCGTCGTCGCGCTTCTGGCGTTGGGAATGACAATGGTGTTGAGCACCAGTTATCTTTACTCGCAGGAGCGTTACGGCGACGGAACGTATTTCTTTCGCAAGCAATTGATCGCCATGGGCGCGGGAGCGATTGCCTTGATCGCGTGCTCGATGGTGCCTTCGGCGCTGTACCGGCGCTTTGCTTACCCGATCTTGGCGCTCAGCTTCGTTGTTCTCCTCCTGGTTCTGATCCCCGGCATAGGTGTGAGCCGCGGCGGCGCGCGGCGCTGGATCATGTTTCCCGGCTTTGCGTTTCAGCCGTCCGAATTGGCCAAGCTCGCGCTGGTATTTTATCTCGCTCGCTCCATGGCGAAGAAAGAGGAGATGATCCGCACTTTTTCCGTAGGTATTTTGCCCCACCTCATCGTCAGCGGCATTTTCGCCGGCATGCTGTTGCTCGAACCGGATTTCGGCACCGCACTAATCTTGACCATGCTGCTCTATTTCATGCTGTTCATCGGTGGGGCGCGGATACACCACCTGCTCGCTACCGGACTGATGGCTTTGCCGGTGTTGATCTATGTGATGACGAAGGCTGAATATCGATTACGCCGTCTGCTGACCTTCTTAGATCCATGGAGCGATGCCTCCGGCAGCGGGTTCCACGTTATTCAGTCGCTGATCGCGTTCGGCTCTGGCCAGGTGTGGGGACGCGGATTGGGCGAGAGCCGGCAAAAACTTTTTTACTTACCCGAGGCGCACACGGATTTTGTTTATTCAGTGATCGGCGAAGAACTCGGCCTTTGGGGTGCATTGATGGTCTTGGCGCTGTTCGGCGTCATCATCGTACGCGGGCTTCAGCTGACGGCCAAGATCGAAGAACCCTTCGATCAATATTTGGCCTTTGGCTTGACGGTGCTTCTCGGCTTGCAAGCTTTAATCCACATGGGTGTGGTCATGGGTTTGATGCCGACGAAGGGGCTGGTGCTGCCGTTTATCAGTTACGGCGGATCGGCGATGGTGGTCAATTTGATGGAGGCGGGAATATTGTTGGGCTTATCGCGCCGCCGACTGTAGCGATGCGAATTATTTTCGCCGGCGGCGGAACCGGCGGGCACCTGTTTCCCGGGCTGGCGGTGGCGCGTGAGTTTCAAAGGCGCGATGAGCAGACGGAAATTCTATTCGTCGGCACGGAACAGGGAATCGAATTTCGCGTGCTGCCCAAAGAAGGATTCAAACTGGAACTCTTAAAGGTGAAAGGAATGAAAGGACGCGGACTGCGGGGCATGGTCGACGCCTTGTACGGCGTGCCGGCGAGCGTGCTGCGCTCGCTCAAGATTATTCGCCAGTTTCGTCCGGAGTGTGTGATCGGACTCGGCGGCTATGCATCCGGGCCGTTTTTATTGGCGGCCAAGCTTAAACGGATTCGCTGCGCGATCATGGAACAGAACCTACAGCCAGGTTTCACCAACAAAGTCCTCGCCCGATTCGTCGATCGGGTGTTTACCGCTTATCCCCAGAGCGTCGAATATTTTCCCGGCGCTCACGTGGTCGAAGCCGGCAATCCCGTGCGCTGGGAAAAATTGCCTGAGGTTGAGAAGCGCAGCAAGTTCTCGCTTTTTATCTTCGGCGGCAGCTTGGGCGCGCGGCGGATTAATTTTGCTGTGATAGATGCGCTTAAACACTTGAGCGATCTGGAGTCGGGTCTTTTTGTGACGCATCAAACCGGCGAGCTCGATTACGGAGCGATCCGCAAAGCTTACGACGCTCTGCGGTTCGAAGCCCGGATCATGCCCTTTATCGACAAGATGGACGAGGCCTACGCGCAGGCGGATTTGCTGGTCTGCCGCGCCGGCGCGACCACGGTGGCCGAGCTTACCGCCTTCGGTAAAGCAGCGATCCTGGTGCCGTTCCCTTATGCGATTTACGATCATCAACGCGCCAATGCGCAGGCGTTGCAGGAGCGTGGCGCGGCCGAAATGATTTTGGATCATGACTTAAATGGGCAAATGTTAGCGGCAAAGATCCGCGGCTATCTGACTGATCGGCATCGGATCGAGCAAATGGCGGCGGCGGCGCGCGCGCTCGGACGTCCCGACGCTGCCGCGCGCATTGTCGACGAGTGCTACGCGTTGGCCCATGCTTAGGATTTTGGCGCTGGCTGAAATTTCATGCTGCACAAGAAACATAAAATTCATTTCGTCGGCATCGGCGGCATCGGCATGAGCGGCATCGCGGAGGTGTTGTTGAATTCCGGTTACGTCGTGACTGGCTCCGACCTTCAGGAAAGCGAGGCAACGCGCCGCTTGCGCGCGCTCGGTGCCAGCGTGTTTGTCGGTCATCAAGAGGCAAATCTTGCCGGCAATCCGTCCGTCGTCGTGATCTCCACGGCGGTGAAATATTCCAATCCGGAAGTGCTCGAGGCGCGTCGGCGCCACATCCCGGTGGTTCCACGCGCGGAGATGTTGGCCGAGTTGATGCGGATGAAATACGGCGTCGCGGTCGCCGGCAGCCACGGGAAAACCACAACGACGTCGATGATCGCCGCGGTGTTGAGCACGGCGGGACTGGATCCGACGATGGTGATCGGCGGTCGAGTCCATATGCTTGGCACCAACGCCAAAACCGGCCAAGGCGAGTTTCTCGTCGCCGAAGCGGATGAAAGCGACGGCAGTTTCTTGCTGCTCTCGCCGACGATCGCGGTGGTCAGCAACATCGATAAAGAACATATGGATTTTCATCAAACGATGGAGCGGCTTAATGAAAGCTTTCTTACTTTCATCAATAAGATTCCATTTTACGGGCTGGCCGTGCTGTGTATTGACGATGCCAACGTGCATGGACTGATGTCCAAGGTAAGAAAACGGTTTGCGACCTACGGACTATCGGCAGAGGCCGATTTTTCGGCGCAAGAACTCAAAATGTCATCGAGCGGCGTCGAATTCACGGCGCTGCACCAAGGTCAATCCCTGGGTAGGCTGCGCTTGCATCTTCCTGGACGCCATAGCGCCACCAATGCCATGGCGGCCGTCGCCGTCGCGTTTGAATTGGAAATTCCTTTTAAACAGGTGACCGACGCGCTTGGCGCGTTTACCGGTATTCACCGGCGATTCGAAATCAAAGGCGAACCGAACGGAATTCTGGTGATCGACGACTACGGTCATCATCCGACGGAAATTCGCGCCACCATCGGGGCGATCCGCGATAGTTGGAAGCGACCATTGACGGTGGTTTTTCAGCCTCATCGATTTACTCGAACGAGAGATCTTTTCGACGAATTTTTGACGGCTTTCGAAGGCGCGGACCGTTTGGTGCTGACCGAAATCTATCCCGCCGGCGAGGATCCAATCCCTGGCGCGACGGGCGAAGCGCTTTACCAGGCGATCAAGCGCAAAGGACACTTGGACGTGCAATTTGTTCCGGACAAGAGCGATATCGTCGCGCAGCTTGTGGACGACCTGAAGACCGGCGACATGGCGCTGACGCTCGGCGCGGGAGATATTTACAAGATCGGTGAAGCGTTGGTCGAGACGCTCAAATGAAGCGATGGAGTGATGGAATACTGGAGTAATGGAGTGATGGATGGGGAGAGAAGTCGCAATACTCCATCACTCCACCACTCCAATCCGTCCGTGATGTTTGCGATGTCACAGGAAACTCGGAAAGCAGCATTGGCCTCGGAGCTTAAGCAGATTGCCGGCGTGAGGGTCAAAATGGACGAGCCCTTGGCGCGTTACACTTCGATGAAGATCGGCGGGCCGGCTGATTACTTCATCGAAACGGAGAATGACACGGCGCTGGCGCGTCTGTTGCAAGTTCTCCATCGGCATGGGGAACGCTTTTGTCTATTGGGCAACGGCAGCAACGTTTTGATCGGCGACCGCGGGGTGCGCGGCGCGGTCATTCGTCTCGCCGGTGAATTTAAAAAAGCGCAATGGCACGAAACAGGCGTAACAGTGCAAGTCAATGTCGGCGCGGCTTTTCAAGTCACGCAGTTAGTCCGCGACGCCGCGCGCAGAGGGTACGCGGATCTGGAATTTGCCGAAGGTATCCCCGGCACTGTCGGTGGCGCGCTGTACATGAACGCGGGCGCCTACGGTTCGGAGTTCGAAAAGGTCGTCGATCATGTGGATGCGATGAATTTCCGGGGCGATCCGCTTCATCTGTCACGTGCACAGATGACGTTGAGCTACCGTGACTCGCATTTGCCCGCAGGTACCGTGGTTACGCATGTGCGCATGAAATTGCGCAAGGAAGAGTCCGCGCAGGTAAGCTCTAAGGTTCGCGAGATCACACGCAAGCGAAAGGGCAGCCAGCCTTCCGGCTTTCCCAACTCCGGGTCGATGTTTCGCAATCCGTCGGGAGATTTTGCCGGTCGATTAATCGAAGCCGCCGGTTTGAAGGGCAAGCGCATCGGCCAAGCGCAGATTTCGGAGCGCCACGCTAATTTTTTCGTCAACCACGGCGGCGCCAAGGCGGAAGATGTGCGACGATTGATGGCGCTCGCGCAAAGCGAAGTGCGCGACCGATTTGGCGTTGAGCTGGTGCCTGAGGTCAAGTTTTTCGGGGATTGGGACACGATTTAGGCGATAGGGCGTCATGCAGCTTAAAGTTTATCGCAGAGATAACCGGAAAAAAGATGAGCGGCGCCGGCGCCGACAAATTTTCCGCTTTAGCGCGGTGCTCGGCGCGCTCCTGTTGACGCTGATGGTTTATCGCCTGAGTGGACCGCTGTTGCTCGCCGCGGATTCGCTGCGAGCTTTCGTCATGGACAATCAATACTTTTCGGTGCGTCAGATTCAGGTGCGCGGCGGCGATAAGGTGAGCGGTAACGAGATCGTCGCCATCGCCGGATTGCAGCAGGGAATGAGCATCTGGAAAGTCGACTTGGCCGCCATCGAGGAAAAGGTTGCCAAACATCCTTGGGTGCGCCGGGCCCTGGTGCGCCGCGAGTTTCCCGGGCGCATCATCATCGATGTCGAGGAACGTGTTCCCAGAGCGATTGTCGCGATTCGTAAGCTTTACTATGTCGACTCGGACGGAGTGGTTTTCAAAGAAGTGGGTCCCGGCGAGAACGTCAAATACCCGCTGCTGACCGGGCTGCGCGCCGAAGAATTCACGGCACCGAATGCCTCCATGCGCAGGCGAATTCAGGATGCCATCCGCCTCGGCGAGCTGATGGCTCAGCGATCGCATTCTCTGTCGGAAATTCATTTCGATGCGCCCGATCGGTTGGTCGTGTACACGACCGATTTTCCGATCGCTCTACGTATGGGTTGGGGGGATTGGGATGAGAAAATGATTCGCATGGATCGCTTGATGTCTTTGTGGAAGGGCAACGAAGAGCGGTTGGGGTCCTTGGACATGAGTTATCGCGATCAAGTCGTGGCCCGTCTGCGTCGGGTCCAACAGTAATTTTTTACAAGGCAAATCGAAAAGCTATGGGGAAGAAAAGCAACATCGTAGTCGGTTTGGACATCGGAACTTCTAAGGTCTGCGTGGTGGTCGGTGAGATGACCGAACGCGGCGTCGAGGTCATCGGCGTCGGTTCGCATCTTTCTCAAGGACTGCGCAAGGGCGTGGTGATCAATATCGAGGCCACCGTGAGCTCGCTCAAGAAGGCTGTCGAGGAAGCAAGTTTGATGGCGGGCTGTGAGATTCACACCGTCTTTACGAGTATTTCGGGTGGTCACATCAAGGCATTCAATAGCCACGGTATCGTCGCGGTCAAGAACAAAGAGGTGATGGTGCGAGATCTGGAGCGGGTCATCGACGCCGCGAAAGCGGTGGCGATCCCGATGGACCGCGAGGTGCTTCATGTTTTGCCGCAAGACTACATCATCGATGATCAGGACGGCATTAGGGATCCGTTGGGCATGTCGGGCGTGCGGTTGGAAGCGAAAGTTCATATCGTTACCGGCGCGGTCGCGTCGGCGCAAAATATCATCAAGTGCTGCAACCGCACGGGACTCAACGTTGCCGAGGTCGTCCTGGCGCCGCTTGCCGCCGCGGAAGCCGTGCTCACCGACGAAGAGCGCGAATTGGGCGTCCTGTTGATCGATATGGGCGGCGGCACGACCGACATTGCGGTTTATCATGACGGCACGGTGAAACACACGGCGGCGATTCCTATCGGCGGCAACCACGTCACGAACGACATCGCCGCCGGGCTGCGTACGCCGTTCAATGATGCAGAACGATTGAAGCAGCGCCATGGGTTCGCCAAAGCGGCGATGGTGCGGGAAGACGAAAGGGTCGAGGTGTCGTGCGTCGCCGGCAAAGGCGCGGGTACTATTTCCCGTCAGATTCTCTGCGAGATTATCGAGCCGCGACTGGATGAGATTTTCGAGCTGGTGCAAAAGGAGATCGCCAAATCGGGATACGACGGCGCGCTGGCGTCGGGAATCGTGGCCACCGGTGGCTCGATGCTTTTGGGCGGCGCCGTCGCCATGGCCGAACGATCGTTTGGGTTGCCGGTGCGACTGGGTGTTCCGGCGCGCGTCGGCGGTCTCGTCGATATTATCAACAACCCGGTGTACGCCACGGCGGTCGGTTTGGCGCTGCACGGCATGAAGCGACAGGATCGCGTGATTTTTCGCGGCCGTGACGACAAGATTCTTTCCAAGGTCAAGCATCGCATGTCGGATTGGCTGAACGAGTTCTTTTAATTACTGCAAACAAAATTTACTGATTTTTCCAGAGGAGGAAAATTTATGTTCGAGATTGTGGAGCACAATAGTCTGACCGCACGCATCAAGGTGATCGGCATCGGTGGCGGCGGCGGCAACGCGGTCAATACGATGATCGGCTCGAAACTTTCCGGCGTCGACTTCATGGTGGCGAACACCGATGCGCAATCGTTGGAAGCGAGCCAGGCGCCGGTGCGAATTCAACTCGGTGGCACCGTGACCAAAGGGTTGGGCGCGGGCGCTAACCCGGAGATCGGCCGCCGCGCCGCCCTCGAGGATCAAGAAAAGATCAGGGAGTATCTCGAAGGCTCCGACATGATCTTCATTACGGCGGGGATGGGCGGCGGCACGGGGACGGGCGGCGCGCCGGTGCTGGCCCGTGTGGCGCGCGAAGTGGGCGCGTTAACCGTCGGCGTCGTGACCAAGCCTTTTATTTTCGAGGGCAAGAAGCGCATGCGCCAGGCTGAAGAAGGCATCGAGGAATTGAAAGCGAGCGTCGATACGCTGATCGTCATTCCCAATCAGCGTTTGCTGAGCATCGCCGCTAAGACGACGACGATGCTCGAGGCATTTCATAAGGCGGACGATGTCTTGCTGCAAGCGGTGCGCGGCATTTCCGATCTCATTATCACGCCGGGATTGATCAACCTCGATTTTGCCGACGTGCGCACGGTGATGGCTGAGATGGGGCTGGCGCTGATGGGAGCGTCAGTGGCCTCGGGCGAGAATCGCGCGATCGAGGCGGCGCAAAAAGCGATTTCGAGCCCGCTCCTCGAAGACATCTCGATCCAAGGCGCACGCGGCGTCCTGATCAACATCACCGGCGGCCCCGATCTCTGCTTGCATGAGGTGAATGAAGCGGCGTCGATGATCCAGGAGGAAGCGCATGACGATGCCAACATCATCTTCGGCGCGGTGATCGATGAAAGCCTGACCGACGAAATTCGCATCACGGTCATCGCCACCGGTTTCGGTGAAATCAAAGATGAAAAAAAACCGGCGCCGCAGCCCAATGTCGCAAGCCTTGCGAACCCGATGCCGAAAAGTCGGAAAGTGGTCCATCTGGGCACCATCGTCGACGATCTCGACACGCCGACCTGGCAGCGCAAGAAAGCCGGTAGCGACGAGGTCGAAACCGTGACCTTGAGTAAAAGCAATTTCGAGTTTAACGGCAACCAAGAAGAGGATGACAAATACGATATCCCGACGTTTCTGCGACGCCAGATGGATTGAACGGCCGAATTAACGAGCAGCCGAATCGGAAGACCAATTTCCGAGTCGGATCAGGGCGATTGCCGATCGGGACGACGGCCAGATCGCAAAAATCGACTTCTTTGGATTTGGCTGTAGCGCTTTTGCGGATGATAGGGCTGCTATTTTTAATAGCGCATGCGCATGCCGTGGTCGACCGATAGGGTGATTTCGGCGGAACTCAGTTCGGCGGGGAAGAGGGCGCCGGAGATCCTGGCGCCGTTGATGCTGGCGCCCTCGAGCCGAGCTTTGGAAAAATCGACACCGCGCAAATCGGCGGAGCGAAAGTAACTGTTGCTAAAATCAATATCCGCAGCGTCGAGTCCCCGTAAATCGACATAGCGCAGGTCGCAAGAAGTTAGATCGCTTTTCTCTCCTTGAGCTTTGCGCCGGTTGAACTCTTTGACATTGCCGTCGCGTAGCAGCTGATAGAGAGGATCGTCGTAGGTGAGCGGTTTGAGCGCCATAATCGTCGGTTGCCAGTAAGACGCGAGCGAGTAGCTGCGCCTTCGATTGAAGGATCGGCACTATTTGGAAGTTCTTAAACGCCCCTCTTTCCGCGATCTTTCGAGGGCGAGGGCGATCAGCCGGTCGATCAGTCTCGGATAACTTAAACCACTGGCTTCCCACATCTTGGGGTACATGCTGATCTTGTTGAATACGGGAATGGTATTGATCTCATTGACCAACACTTGGCCGTTCGGTCGCAGGAAAAAGTCTACCCGGGCCATGCCTTCGCAACAAAGCGCCCGGTAAGCGCGCACAGCGGTTTGTTGAATTGTTTTGACGGTCCGATTCGGCAAGCGAGCGGGAATTTGCAACCGCGCGCCTCTATTATCGAGGTACTTGGCGTCGTAGGAGTAAAAGTCGTGCTGCACGATAATTTCACCGGGCAACGATGCGATCGGTTTATCGTTGCCGAGAACTGAGCATTCGATCTCGCGGCCGAGAATACCTTCCTCGATAACAATTTTGTTGTCGTAGCGAAAAGCTTCCGAAAGAGCCGCGGCGAATTGAGAGCTCTGACTCACCTTGCTGATGCCGACGGAAGAACCGAGATTCGCCGGTTTCACGAATAGCGGCAGCCCCAGCGCCTTCTTCACTTTGGCAAAGCTGATCTCATTTCGATCAGCCTCGCCGAACACAACGAAGTTCGCGATCGGGATTTGCGCATCGCGCAGCAAGCGTTTCATAACGTCTTTGTCCATGCCCACCGCCGACCCCAAAATACCGGCGCCCACAAAAGGTATGTTGGCGAGCTTGAGCAAACCTTGAACCGTGCCGTCTTCCCCGAAGGGACCGTGGAGGACTGGAAACACGACATCCACGGCACCGAACCCTGGACCGGTGCGCCGGACCATCGGCGTCGCGGTATCCCCCGGCATCACCGCTGCGGCATTTCTTGCGTCTTTGAATTCAACTTTCGATTGTTCCTTACCAAGCAATAGTCGCGCGCCTTCGTCGAGGTGCCAGCGTCCTTGTTTGTCGATGCCGATCGCAACGACATCATATTTTGTCTTGTCCATCGCGTCGAAGATGTTTCTCGCCGATATCACCGAGATCTCATGCTCGGCGGATTTGCCTCCGAATAGGAGCGCGACGCGGAGTTTTTTCTTCATTGGGCGTTTTTCCGAGGCAGGCCTAGAATGGAGGATAGGTGATCGAGGATGGCGAATCGATCTTCGATCCTCCATCTTCGATCCTCAATTGCTTTGCGTCAGCTTACGACTTCTTGGCGATCGCCGCCGGCGCTTGCTGCTCGATGACTTTGACGACTTTGCCGGGATAAGCTTGTTTTTCGAATTGAAGCACGAAGTACTTGGCTTTGACCGGATCGCCTTTGTTGTCGAATTCGATGGAGCCGGTCACGCCTTTGAAGTTTTTGATCTTACGCACTGCGGTGACGACATCGGCGCGGCTCGGTTTCTTGCCGCCATTCGCTTTGATCCATTGCTCCATCGCTTTAATGCCGACCAGCGTCGCGTCGTAGCCGTATAGTCCGAACGCTTCGATCTCTTTGCCGAAATGCTGCTTATATTTCTTCGCGAATGCAATGGTATCGGGAGTCGCGTCTCGCGGCGGCGCTACACTGGTATAATAGCTATTGATTACCGAATTCCCGGCGATCTTCGCCATCTCCGCCGAATCCAAGCCATCGGGTCCCATGAACTTGGCCTTGACGCCTTTTTCACGCATCTGCTTCAACAACAGCCCGCCTTGGTGGTAGATACCGCCGAAGTAAACGAGATCGGGGTTTTTGGCTTTGAGCGGAATGATCATCGGCGAAAAATTAGCGCGCTCTTCTGTCCCCTCGAAGGCCAAAACATTCATTCCGAGTTTCTTGGCTTCATTTCGGAAGCTGTCGGCAACACCCTGGCCATAGGCAGTCTTGTCATGAATGACATAGACAGATTTTGCTTTTAGCTCTTGAGCGGCGAAGCGCGCGCCGACAGGACCTTGCACATCGTCCCGACCGCATACTCGATTGACGTTCGGATAGCCGCGGTCGGTGATCTCGGTCGCCGTGTTCGCCGGCGAAATCATCGTCAACATGGCGTCTTTATAAACTTCAGAGGCAGGCAGCGCGACGCCGGAGTTGAAGTGACCGACGATGACCAGTACATCGGGATCGGCAACCATGTTTCGCGCGTTGGCAACGCCGACTTCCGGCTTGGCCTGGTCGTCTTGGGGGACCAACTGCAAATCGTAGCCCAACTCTTTAAATGCTTTGGTCGCTTCCTCCACCGCTAGCTGGGCGCCGAGCTTGATATGCTCGCCGAGAGCGGCCTGTTCGCCGGATAGCGGCGCCTGCACGGCGATCTTGATTTTGCCCTTTTGCGCCCATGCGGTCACTGGTAATAGGGTTACAAGCGCGAACGAGACTGCTAATGACAATTGTTTCAGCACGGCGGGTCCACTCCTTTGATTGGAATGGCCCACGATAACAAATCGTAATAAAAGGCGCTACAGGACCGCGCTTAAGCGAATCGAAAGAATCTTTCGGTGGTGGATGCGGCGAGTGCGCGGCGAATCAGCGCTCGCCGCTCCCACGATGACATGCGCGTTTGGAAGTTAGCTTACGCAAAAATGCGGTACCGCTCCATCGTCGCGATTAAATCCTCGATCGGACCATCGGGAAAAATCATAAAGAAGATTTCGTCGGCACCGAGCTTTTTGACGTCCTCGATGTCTTTTTTTACCTGATCGAGCGAACCGACAAAGATCGGCCGATCGGCGCCGAGCGCTTGTGGCGCGATTGATATATTGGCGCCGACGATGACTTCGAGCGATAGCGGATCGCGCCCGGCGTCTTTCGCCAGCTGGCGTAATTGCGCGATCATCGCTGTCATGCCCTCGAGTGGGATACCGACGGGCATCCAGCCGTTGGCCAATGTCGCGGCGCGCTTTAGCGCGGCCGGCGCATAGGCGGCCAGGTAAATCGGCGGGTGTGGTTTTTGGACGGGTTTGGCGCCGATGATCGAGCGCGGCACGGAAAAATACTTGCCGTGAAATTCCACCGGGTCTTCGGTCCAAATCGTCTTGAGCGCAGAAAGAAATTCGTCGGCGCGGGCGCCGCGCTCCTTTTGGTTCGCGCCGGCTGCTTCGAATTCGTCGGCTGACCAGCCCAGGCCAAAGCCGGCGCGCAATCGTCCATTTGATAAAATATCGAGTGACGTCAGCCGCCGCGCGAGGGTGACGGGATTATAAAATGGAATATCCAGGACGCTGGTGCCGACACCGATGCGGCTCGTGTGTGCGGCGACGAAAGTTAGCGCTTCGATGGGATCTAACACACGCTTGTAGAAGTCCGGCAGGGAGCCATCGGGCGTAACCGGATATTTGGTTCTCGGCTTGATCGGATACAAAAGCCGGTCGGCGACCCAAAGCGTGTCATAGCTCAATTGTTCGGCCTCTTTGGCCGCCTCGAGGAGATTGTTCGGTTGGGATAAGTGGCCCATGCTTGGCAGCGTCACTCCGATACGCATTGCATCCCTCCTGTCCTTCTAAATCAATTGAATCAAATGAGCGCTTCCTGAGCTACCACCGAAAGAGAAATTTTTTGCGACCGACGCAGCAGCGTGAGATCGCAACTCGAGCCTATCCGAGCTTCCGTCAAAAGCCGGTGCAGGTCGTCGACGCTACGCAGTATCGAATCGTCCAGCGCGACGATGACATCGCCTTCCTGGAGTCCGCCGCGTTCGGCCGGGCTCTGTTTTTCGACGGAAATAACCAACACGCCGGTTTCCGTCTTGAGCTGTTGCGAGCGAACGACGAAGCGGGGAATCGTAACGGTTTGCCCGCCGACGCCGAGATAAGCGCGACGAATGCGGCCGTATTTGATCAGATGGCCAGCGATAAATTTCGCCATGTTGACGGCGACAGCGAAGCACAGGCCTTGCGCCGGCAAAATGACGGCGGTGTTGATGCCGATGACTTCGCCGTTCGAGTTGACCAATGGTCCGCCGGAATTTCCCGGATTGAGCGCCGCGTCGGTCTGAATCACGTTGTCGATGAGTCGGCCGGATTCCGAGCGCAGTGAGCGTCCCAACGCGCTGACCACGCCGGCGGTGACGCTGTACTGAAAACCGAAGGGATTGCCGATGGCGATCGCAAGCTGGCCAACGCGAATTCGTTGTGAATCGCCGAGTGGGGCGGCGACGAGCCCCGGCGCGGAAATTCTGAGGACCGCGACGTCGGTGCCGGCGTCATGGCCGACGATCGTCGCATCGAAGCGCCTGCCGTCGCTCAGGGTCACGGCGACTCTATCTGCGCCCTGCACCACATGGCTATTCGTTAGGATGAAACCGTCAGGTGTGAAGACAAAACCTGAGCCGCTTCCTCTGGCTTCACGGGAGCCGCGTGCCATCGCGCCGCGCGTTTCCGGATGGCCTTTGCTCACTTCTATGAACGCGACCGACGGGCTGATTTTTTCTGCGGCCCGAACCACCGCCTGCGAATAGGCATCAAGCAAACTCGAGTCGGGATCGGCGATCGGCGGAACGCTGGGTTGGCGGCCAGGTTCGTAATCGTTGTCTAAGAGTTTTTTTAAAGCTGGTGCGGCCATATTTCCTCCCGTCGGAGCAAGATAATCATCGCCGGGGTTTCTGTTAAGTACGCACCTCGCGGTGCTATAGTATCATTCAAGTAACTCCAGGAGCGTCACATGAAAGCCAGAGAAACGAATTGTCCGGCTGAGTTCACGCTCGCAATGATCGGCGGTCGGTGGAAGATCCCGCTGATTTTTCATTTACTGGCGGGAGCCAAACGCTTTTCCGAGCTGTCCCGTGAGTTAACGGGAGTGTCGCAGAAAATGCTGACGCAACAGCTCAGGGAAATGGAACGAAACGGTCTCGTCGAGAGAAAAGTTTACGCGCAAGTTCCGCCAAAGGTCGAATACGCTCTGACGTCGCTGGGAAGAAGTTTGAAACCGGTGGTCGACGCGATGTGCCAATGGGGCGAGTTACATGGCGCGCAAACGGCGAGCCGGGAGGCGCAGCCATGATCATCAGCACCGGCGTCGATTTGGCTGAGGTCGACCGTATTCAGGCGGCCCTGGAAGATCCGCGCATCGGGCGGCGCTTTCGGGCCCGCGTCTTCACCGAGAAAGAGATTGCCTATTGCGAAAAAAAACAGCGCGGCAAGTATGAAAGTTACGCCGGCCGCTTTGCCGCCAAGGAGGCGGTGATGAAAGCGCTTGGGCGGGGCTGGGGCGCAAAAGTGCGGTGGCTCGATATCGAAGTTGCGCGCGCGCGCAGCGGCAAACCGGAGATCGTCTTGCACGACAAAACCGCACGGCTTGCCGAACAACTGAAAATCCGCCGCTGGGCGCTGTCGATCACACACACCAAGGGACATGGTTTGGCATTCGTCGTCGCTGAGGACGGGTAAAGTTTCACCACGAAGCGCACAGCGCGACAAAGCCGCGACTGAAAGGCGAAGAACAGGATTCACAATGAAGACACGAAGAACAGTTTCAAAGTCTAAATATCCTCTCCGTGACCTTGATGTGCTTCGTGCGGGGACAGGGCTGTCAGCCGCTGCCGGATAGATTTTTCGGCGAACTTTTTGCCGGTAGGAGGAAAATCGCGGCGAGCGCCCAAATGCCGCAGATGGCGCCGGCGATCGTCCAAATGGTCTTGCTGCGACCGCTGTAATTGGCGATCACGCCGCAGAGAATCGCATCGAGTAGATGCACCAATGCAGCCGTGCGCAATAACGAAGTGGGGTCCATTTCAGATTTGATGAAAAAAAGCCCCGAGAAGTAGCCGAGCAATTGGTAGAAATCCACGAGCGGGCCTTGACGCTTCCTTTAATCAACTAATATACTCGGTCTCCGCTCAATTAGAAATATTATTATGGCGGTCAAAACCATAGAGTGGAATGACGATCGCGTAATCATGCTCGACCAGCGGCTGTTGCCGCATCGAGAGGTGTATCGAGTCTGCCGCGATTACAACCAGGTCGCCAGCGCGATCCGTGACATGGTCATCCGCGGTGCGCCAGCGATCGGCGTCGCGGCAGCGATGGGAGTGGCGTTGGGCGCGCTCAAGGCGCCGTCCAAGACGTTCGATCGTGAATTCGAACGGATTCTTGTGGTGCTGGGAAAAACCCGACCCACGGCGGTAAATTT
>Ga0193719_10000090_pt1 | contig 27898 bp, 24 predicted proteins | sample U2a2metaG_FD_160103 | JGI IMG/M metagenome (GOLD analysis project Ga0193719, IMG submission 160103) | Soil microbial communities from a riparian zone of the East river system, Colorado, United States - U2a2 | ecosystem: Environmental > Terrestrial > Soil > Riparian zone | place: USA: East... | reverse complement strand
CTCTGTTCTGCTCCGATTTGTTTCACCAAGGCAATGATGTAGAGCCACTCACTAGCTCGGACATCATCGGGCGTTGCCGGGCAACGCTCGCGGAAATGCAGACCAGCCCTCTTGCCAATTACGTTCCCTACACGCGCAACACGCAAGTCATTCTCGAAGGTCTAGCCTCGCTCGCACCAGCTACTTTGGCGGTTATGCATGGTTCCAGTTTCTCAGGAAATTGCCGCCAAGCCCTGCTGGATCTGGCCACCGTGATGAAAGAGGTGCTGGACCAACGCTCCTATATATTCCCCCCACCGAAGACGCTTGGGGAATTGAAAGAGGAATCATCTTGAATTCGGTTTTCAGGCGACCATGGGCCGCTTCACGAGGCGGCCTTCGCGAGACTTGCGACGCTCCGGAGGGGCGGGCAGATGCTACCTGCCACGAAATGGTTGCATTTTTGTAGGTGCCCGAGGTAATATGCACAGTGGACGCGGCAGTAAGCGTTCAATCTCGTCGCTGTACGCCCTTTCTTCCAAACGGTTCAAAACGTGGCCAATAGTATGCGTGGGGTGACCCTAATCTCGCCTCGCAACAGGTTCGGAGAGACCTTATGGCGTGGTACGCTTATTGCATTACCGAGCAACAGACCCTAGCCAACGGTACGCGTTCTCGTCGTCCTTCCTTGCTGGAAGGGGTGCAAGGAGTGAACGCCGCTCCTGTACTGGCCTATCCCAGCGGAGAATTCAACATAGTTGTCAGCGAATATGCGCGTGATGACGCGCAGTTCGGGGAAAAGAACGTGCTGGAACACGCGCGAGTCGTCAGCGTGTGTTTCCGCAGCGGAACGGTTTTGCCGTTCCGGTTTGGGACGATTTTCGACACCGACGAGGCGCTGCGCCAAGCAGTGCGTACCAATCGTCGAACTTTTGGTCAAAGTGTTGCCAGGCTGCGGGGCAAAGCAGAGATGCATTTGAAACTGCGCGTTAGGGATGGCTCCTTACGCGAAGCCATGGCCGACGTGATCCTGCCCGATACGGTGGGCGGCGATTACCTGATCAAGCTCCGGGAAAAGGCCTCCCAGGACCGCGAGCGCCGGACCAAGGCGCGGGCGCTTTCCGTTCAAGTCCATAAGTTGTTCAACCCCCTGGAAGAAGAGATCAGCTGCAAGCGAGTCGACTCCAACGGCATGCTGATCGACATCGCCCACCTGATTGACTCCAAATCGGTGGAAAAGTATCAAAACCGATATAGCAGCGCTGCCAAGCAGCTGAAAAACTGCGAACTGGCCATTAGCGGACCCTGGCCCCCGTACCACTTTCTGCCAGGCAAGCTGCGGATGGTGGCGGGCAACTCTTAAACGAGCACTCGCTCCTCGCTCCTCGGACTTCGGACCTTCGACCTCACTGGGTCGAAGGTTTTTTATTTCCCCTGCACAATCGCGGTTAGTCCCGGTCAGCTCGGCGCCGGGCGCTTTGCAGCGAATATGCAGGATTCTGCATCTGGTGGTCGACCGAAGAGCTTCGGAAATTTCTCCCCTACGATATCTTTACCGGTTTAACTATTTTATTTTCAATAGCTTGAAAGCAGATGAGCGGCATCTAGGACGGGCCGGCGGCTTTGGTTGCGCAAGTGCTTTATATAGAAGCAACAAAAGAGGCCGCTGAACAGAAATGACCTTCACTTGCTGTGTTCGAAATCTCTCTTTTTGCCGTTCCGGCTGGCGGAGCGGCTCCCTGCGTCGCCATTCCTGAATCAACCCTCCACTTAGCCTCTTTTACTAGTGGCCCCAGCAATGGGGCCATTTTTTTGGCCGGCTGCGATTTCCGCCCTTACAGAACTTTAAGGCTGTTGTCCGTGGACCCCATCGCTTGCGACTGAAGCCTGGTCGTCCGAAGTCTGAAGTCCCATGTCGAGCGCCTGAATGCGTCCAACAAGTTATTACCGTCGGAAGCGTGAGTTGGTTAAACTTGTCTACCTTTTCTTATGAAAATCTTCTTGCGGGGCCTGGCTTTGGGCTTGGTGTTGCCGCTCTGCTCGATTCCCGTGGTGCAGAGCGCCAAGGCTACCCCGGCCCGCCGCGACAAAGTGGCTGGCGAGAAAAAGGCGGGCGATGTTCTGCTGACCACCATGCAGCGCGAACTGCAGCGTGCCACGGCGAGATTGGGGCACCTCGATCCGGCGCCCTACTTCGTCAGCTACTCGGTATATGACCAGGAGGGGAGCGTCGTCGTCGGGGGCCTGGGCAGCCTGCTGAATTCCACCGCGTTTCGCCGCCGCACCGGCGAGGTCACCATGCGGGTGGGCAGTGCCGCGCTCGATAACACCCACCAGGAGAATCGCTATTCGGGGCTGAATTCCGGACTGATCCCCTTGCAGGACGACCCCGATGCCGCCGCGCGGGTGCTGTGGCAGTTGACCCACGAGGAATACCGCCAGGCTGCTCAGAGCTACCTCAACGTCAAGACGGCGGCCTCGGTTCGCACCAAGGAAGAAGATACCTCGCCCGATTTCGCCGAAGAAAAGCCGCAGACGCACCTCGATTACGCCATGCCGGCGTTTCATCTCGAGCAGAAAGATTGGGAAGATCGGGTGCGGCGCTACTCAGGGTATTTCCGTAAATACTCCGAAATCTATTCATCTGCGGTGATGGTGCTGGGGGAGAAGACGCAGATGCGCTTTGTCTCGAGCGACGGCGCCCAGTTGGCCACCCCGGGTACGATCGTGCGATTGATGATTGAAGCCGAGACCCGCGCCGAGGATGGAATGGAACTGCTTCGGGTGGAAACATTTCAGGCGGCCACGCCCGACCGTCTCCCCAGTGAAGCGGAAATTGCCGGCAAGATTGAAAAGATGGCTTCCGACCTGAAAGCCTTGCGGGCGGCGCCCCTGGCGGAACCGTTCAATGGCCCGGCGCTGCTTTCCGGCAGAGCGGCCGCGGTCTTCTTTCACGAGGTGCTCGGCCATCGACTGGAAGGCCACCGGCAGCGTGGCGAACAGGAGGGGCAGACCTTCACCAAGAAGGTCAACCAGCAGGTGCTGCCCCAATTCCTCAGCGTCGTTGATGATCCCACTCAGCGCAGCTTGAATGGTATGGACCTGGGCGGCTGGTATCAATACGACGACGAGGGCATTGCCGCCGAGCGCGTGGAAGTGATCAAGGATGGCATTCTCAAGAACTTTCTGATGTCGCGCATGCCGGTGAAGGACTTCTCCCGATCGAACGGACACGGCCGGGCGCAAGCGGGTTTGATGGCAACCGGGAGGCAGGGCAATCTGATTATCAGCTCTTCGCGCACGGTTAAGGATGCTCAACTGCGACAGCAGTTGATAGACGAAATCAAAAAGCAGGGCAAGCCCTACGGTCTTTACTTCGAGGACATCGAAGGCGGATTCACCCTCACCACGCGCTCCCTGCCACAGTCGTTCCAAGTCCTGCCTGTACTGGTGTGGAAAATATATCCCGACGGCCGCCCGGATGAACTGGTCCGCGGCGTGGATATTGTGGGGACGCCGCTGGCCGCGCTGAACCGGATTGTGGTCACAGGCGAGAAGACCGAAGTCTTCAATGGGGTCTGCGGAGCGGAGTCGGGCCGCGTGCCGGTCTCGGCCGCTGCGCCGGCCATGCTTTTCTCCGAAATGGAAGTTCAAAAACGGGCGCATTCGCGGAACCGCCCGCCCATCCTCCCCCCGCCGGCGTGGGACAGCTCGGGCGCGAAATCATCCGGCAAAGGCGGAGGCGGGCAATGATCCGGAGGGGAGCAACGCTCCGCAGCGCGGGCAAGCTGGCGTTCCGGGTTGCGCTATTGCTGACGACGGCTGGCATGGTTGCCGTCCAGGCCGCCAGCGCAAACCCTGAGGCGGGCGGCGATCCCGTGCTGCGCGCCATGCTGGCGGAGATGCAGCGCTCGAAAACGCAGCTCAAACTCGCGGACATGCAGCCCCCTTATTATGTTGACTACCGGCTGATGGACGTTGACCAATACGTGGCCGAGGCTGCCTTTGGGGCTCTGCGCAGTTCGTTGCGGACGCGCGTCCGCATGTTGCGCATCGTGGTCAGAGTGGGCGACTACAAACAGGACAGCTACTACGGACCGGGACAGGGCGTGGTGGATGTCGGTCCGCTCGATGACGATGAAGCCAGCCTGCGGCACCAGCTCTGGCTGGGGACTGACCGGGCCTACAAGGCGGCTTCCGAGGCACTCACAGCCAAGCAGGCGGAACTCAAGAAATATACCGTCGACCAGCCGGTGGACGACTTCGCCCACGCATCTCCGGTCCAGTTCACCGGGCCGCTGGCGCGCCTTGATTTCGCTGCTCCCGCCTGGCTTACAACCTTGCAGGATGCTTCAGCTCTCTACAAAACCGACCCCACCGTGCAGTCGTTGAACGCGTCCCTGCGCTTCACCGTCACCAACCGGTATTTCGTGAATTCCGAAGGAACGGTGGTGCGCAGCGGCGACAGCTTCTACCAGGTTTACGTCGGCGCCTATACCCAGGCCGCCGATGGCATGCGGCTGGACCGTTCGCACGGATACCAGGTACGCCAGCCGAGCCAGCTGCCCTCGAAAGAAGAGGTGCTGTCGCGCACCCGGCAATTGCTGGCAACGTTAAAACAGTTGCGCGCGGCACCGGTGAGCGAAGAGGAATATCGCGGCCCGGTGCTGTTTTCCGCCGACGCCGCCGCCGGCATCATGTCCGAGCTGGTGGGGCCGAACCTGCTGGGCAGGCGTCCCCCGCTGGGCCAGAATGCGCGCACCACGGGAGACTGGGCCAACAATTACAAGAGCCGGGTACTGCCTGATTTTCTCTCCGTCGTGGACGATCCAACCGTCGTCAGTTTCGAGGGGCACAGCCTGCTGGGCGGCTACCTGGTGGATGACGAAGGCATCAAATCCAGTCGGATTTCGGTGATCGAGAAAGGGCAGCTGGTAAATTACCTGCTGGGGCGCGAGCCCATCCGCGACTTCCCCAGCTCCAACGGTCACGGCAGGGCGGCCGTGACCGGACCACCCATGTCGAGTCTGGGGAATCTGATTGTGCAGGCTTCTGATCCAGTGAACCGTGATGATCTCAAGAAGAAGCTGCGTGAAGCCTGCCGGCAACGGGACCTGCCCTACGGTTATTTCGTGGAGACCCTGGGGCCGCGCCTTACCCCGCGCCTGCTGTATCGCATCGCAACCCAGGACGGCCATGAAGAACTGGTGCGGGGAGCAGTTTTTGGCGATCTGGACACCAGGGCTCTACGCAATAACATCGTGGCCGCGGGCAAAGAAATTGACGTGGAAGATCAACTCGATCCCATCCCGCAGAGCGTGGTCAGTCCCGCACTGCTGTTTGATGAACTGGAAGTAAAGCGTGGCGACACTGCCAAACAAAAGCTGCCGGACTATCCGCCGCCAGAGGCAACCGAGTGAACGGGCAGGAAAGCGGAACCTAGACGCGGCCGTCTCCCGGGTGCGGTTTCGGGCAAACACTTTAGGATGCTAGATTGGAGTGACCTTTTGATCCCCATGCGCAACCTAAGCTTGCTCTTATTGATCGCCCTGGCTCCGGGAGCGCTCTGTGCGCAGAAACAGAATGTGCCGGTCGCATCCGACTATGAACGTGCGCAGCCCGCGGCGGCTGCCGCCGGGCTGTCGCCCGAGTTGATTCAGGAACTGACGGCGATTCGCGAGGCCGGATTGACCGATGACTACGCCTACCAGCAAGTGGCTCACCTCACCGAGAATATCGGACCGCGCCCGGTGGGCTCGGCCCAGGCGCAGACCGCGATCGAGTATGTTGCCGGCGAACTGGGCAAGCTTGGCCTGGACGTGCATCTGGAGCCGGTGCAGGCGCGGCGCTGGATCCGCGGAATGGAAAGCGCTGAACTTGTGGAGTATCCCGGACAAGCGCCCGGCACGTCGCAGAAGATTGTGCTCACCGCGCTGGGCGGAAATCATCCCACGCTGCCACAGGGAATCACGGCGGAAGTCGTCGTGGCGAATAATTTTGCTGAGCTTGATCGTCTAGGGCGGGAAAGTGTAGTTGGCAAGATCGTTCTGTTCAATGTTCGCTTCGACAAGCAGCAGGCGGCGGCCGGCCTAGCGGGGGAAGCTTATGAGGAAGCGGTGGCTTATCGGAGCCAGGGGGCAAGAAAAGCGGCTGCCCTGGGCGCGGTGGCTTCGCTGGTCAGATCGGTGGGAGGGGCTGACTATCGCCTGCCGCATACGGGAGGCAGCTTGTCGGCCGACATTCCAGCGGGAGCGGTGAGCAGCGAAGACGCGGACCTAGTTGCACATCTTGCTGCCCAGGGTAAAGTCCGCCTCCACCTGATATTGACCTCGCAGACGGCAGAAGATGTGACTACCTTCAACGTGGTGGGCGACCTGAAAGGCTCCGAACATCCCGAACAGATAGTGATCGTCTCCGGACACCTGGATTCGTGGGATCTGGGGACCGGAGCCATCGACGATGCGGCTGGCGTGGCCGTCGCCATGGAAACCGCGCAACTGATGCAGCAACTGCATCTCCACCCCAAGCGCACTCTGCGCGTGATCGCCTGGATTGACGAAGAGAACCTGGGGCGCGGGCACGCGGCCTATGCCAAGACCCATGCAGCGGAAATCAGTAATCATGTGGCCGCGCTGGAGAGCGACCTGGGGGCCTCTCATCCCATGGGCTTCCGGGCCAAGATCACGCCCCAGGCCATGGCGCAGCTGCAGCCGGTGCAGCAGGTTCTTCAGGTTTTTGGGGCAAACCTGATTGAGTTCAGCAGCGACAGTCCGGAAGCCGATATCGAACCCCTGGCCAAGCAGGGCGTTCCTGCCTTCGGCCTGATGCAGGATGGCCGCACCTACTTCAACTATCATCACACTGCGGCCGACACCCTGGACAAAATCGTCCCGCGCGAGCTGCGGGAAAACGCGACCGCGCTGGCGGTAATGGGGTATGCGCTGGCGGCGATGCCCGATCTCTTGCTCAGATAGCGCCCGCTCCGCCACGAAACCCCTTTCCCGCCAGATTTCCCAGAAGAATCCTCTGGGCCAGTTGACGCATCTCAATTTGAGCGCATATCATTTTCGTTCAGTCCAAGGATCAGCGCATTAAGGACGCGGCCGGCGGGCCACGAAGTTATTGTCGTGAGTTCTTATCATTATCATGGATAAAAAGAAACATGGATAAAAAGAAGCTTGAATATTTCAAGAAACGACTAGAGTCCCGGCAGGTAGAACTGCGCCGAATGGTAACCCGCACGGAGCAGGATGGCCGCACCGTGGACGAGGGTTCGGCCCAGGACATTGCCGACCGTGCTGCCAGTTCGTACACCAAGGAATTTCTCTTTCATCAAAGCAACAACGACCGGCAGCTGCTGCAGATGGTGGATGGCGCTTTGGAGCGGCTCCGCGAGGGCGAGTTCGGGGAGTGCATCGCCTGCGGCAAGGAGATCAACGCCAAACGCCTGGAAGCTGTGCCCTGGACACGGCATTGCATCGAATGCCAGGAAAAACTGGAACAGGGAATTCTGGAAGAAACTTCGCGTTAGGTTTCGAGCGTAACCGCCACCCTTCGGAGGCCGCCGGAGTGCCGGCGGCTTTCGCACGTATGCGGCGGGATGGTTTTCTTAGTCTTCACCGGGCTGGTCAAGCGGAACCCCCAATCTTTGACGCTGCCAGTGTTTGCCGTTAGACTCAGGGCTGTCATCCTGAAAGCCCAGACGGCAGAGCCTAGATATCTGAGCCCAGATAGAGAAGCCAGGATATCCAGAAGGGAAGTTCGTGCGCGCACAGACCCGTCATCAACTCAAGCAGGACCGGTTCAGCCAGGCCACGTTCGGCGCTGCTGAAGCCACCGTCCACTGGACCGTTGAACACCAGTCGAAGCTCATCCTTGGAGGCGTGGTTCTGGCGGTATTGCTGGCAGTCGCTTTTGGCGGCTGGTACTACTTGAACCAGCAAGATCAGAAGGCCAGTATGCAGTTGAACCAGGGGGTGCGCACCCTCGATACTGCGGTGCGTCTCGCAGGCGCTTCCGCAGAGCCTGATCTTCCCAGTTTTGCCTCCGCCAAGGAGCGCGCAACCCAGGCCCACAAACAGTTCCAGACCATTGTGGAGAGCTATCCTCACACTCGGACGGCTGAATTTGCCCGCTATTTTCTGGGGCTCACCTCTTCGCAACTCGGGGACAACGCCGCCGCCGAACGGGATTTGAAGGATGTGGCCTCCTCTCACAACGAAGATCTCGCCGCCCTGGCAAAAATGGCTCTGGCCACGGTCTATCGCAACACCAACCGAACCAAGGAAGCAATTACCCTCTACAATGCGCTGATCGCGAAGCCGAGTCGAAGCGTCGGCAAAGCCACGGCACAGATGGAACTGGCCGACACCTACAAGTCCTCCCAACAGCCGGCCGACGCCAAACGCATTTACGAGCAGATGCAAAAAGAAAACCCCGCCAGTGATGTCGCGCAATTCGCGACCCAGAAGCTGCAGCAGTTGAAGTAGCGGCGGAAGACTTCAGACTTCAGACCTCGAGACTTCAGACCTGAACTCGCTCCGCCCCAGACACTCGGAAGAAATCTTCTGCTTGGTTCCGCTGCCCAGGTCGAGCGCGACTGCGCGGTCCAAGGCTTGGCCCCCATGGGCGCGACGGGTTCTGCGCAAGATTTCCCTTTTCTCCTGTTTCCGCTACCATGGTTTTCCTCATCCCAATCGAATCGGGGATTCCATGCCAGCCTTCACTTTGCAGGTTAACGGCGGCGAGCGAAGAGTTGAGGTTTCGCCGAACACGCCGCTGCTGTGGGTGTTGCGCGATACGCTGCAACTGACCGGAACAAAATTCGGCTGTGGCGCGGGATTGTGCGGCGCCTGTACCGTGCACGTGGACGGCGCCGCGCGGCGTTCCTGCTCCACCCTGGTTTCACAAGTTGCGGGGAAGAACATTACCACCATCGAAGGATTGTCGGCTAACGGTTTGCATCCGCTGCAGCGGGCATGGATCGCCGAAGATGTTCCGCAGTGCGGCTATTGCCAGGTGGGCCAGATCATGCAGGCCGCGGCCCTGCTGACCAAAACTCCGCAGCCGTCCGACGACCAGATCACCGAAGCGATGTCGGGCAACATTTGCCGCTGCGGAACCTATGAGCGCATCCGGCGGGCGATTCATCGGGCCGCTGGCCAGGGACTCCCGCGATGAACCCGCTTTCCCGTCGTGACTTCCTCACTGCCGGAGTCGCCGCCGGCGCCGGTTTGGTGATTGGTTTTTACCTGCCGCACAAGTTTTCGGGTAGCGCGGAGACTTTTGCCCCCAACGCTTATCTGAAGATTGCCTCCCCCGACGGAAAAATCACTGTGATGCTTACCCGCTCGGAGATGGGCCAAGGCGTCAGCACTTCACTGCCCATGATTCTGGCGGAAGAACTCGAAGCAGACTGGAAGCAGATCACCATCGAGCAGGCGGGGGCGAGCAGCTTGTACGGTGACCAATCGACGGGCGGCAGTGCCAGCGTGCGTACGACCTGGGATCCGCTGCGACGGGCCGGCGCCAGCGCGCGCGAAATGTTGATCGGCGCCGCCGCCATCGAGTGGGGAGTGCCGCGATCGGCGTGCAAAGCTGAAAACAGCGCGGTCGTTCACTCCGCATCGAACCGGCGCCTCACCTACGGCCAACTGGCCCTAAAAGCTGCGGCCTTGCCCGTTCCCGCCGATCCGCCTCTGAAGAAGGACGCGAAAGAATACAAGATTATCGGCCAGCCGGTTCCCCGCCTTGACACGGCTCCCAAAGTCACCGGGGCGGCGGGTTACGGAATTGATTTCCGCTTGCCGGAGATGAAGTATGCGGCGTTGGAGCGTTGCCCGGTCATCGGAGGCAAAGTGGGAAGCTTCGACGACCAGCAATCGAAAAAAGTCACAGGTGTAGGTTTCGTCGGCAAGATTGGCGACTCGGCCATTGCCGTTGTCGCCGACAGTGTCTGGGGTGCGATGGAAGGGCGGCGCGCTCTCGCCGTCAGCTGGGACGAAGGCCCCAACCGGGACTTGGACTCGGCGGCAATTCTTGTATCCCTGAAGAAATCTGCGTCGGGCAGGGCCGTGACTCTGTATTCCGCGGGCGATGTTGCCAAAGTTTCCGGACGGCGTGTCGAAGCTGAGTATCAGCTTCCCTTCATGGCGCATGCTCCCATGGAGCCAGGAAACTCGGTGGCTCATTTTCGCGGATCGAATTGTGAAATCTGGTCGCCCACCCAGGTTCCGCAAGACGTGCGCGATTCGGTGGCCACAGCCCTCGGACTCGATCCCGACGATGTGAAGGTCAACATCACCTATTTGGGCGGCGGATTCGGGCGGCGCCTGGAACACGACTATGCGGTGGAAGCAGCGCTGGTGTCGAAGGCCATTCATGCTCCGGTGCAGGTGTTGTGGACGCGCGAGGACGACATGCGCAACTCCACCTACCGTCCTGCCAGCTATCACCGCCTAAGCGCGGTGCTCGATGGTGCGGGATGGCCAGTGGCGTTCTCACACCGCATCGTGATGCCTTCCATCAATCTACAAAAAGGATTTCCCGCCGAGAACGGAACCGATTCTGAGGTAAAAGACGAAAGCTCGTTTACCTACTCCTTCCCCCATGCTGTGATCGAATATGTGATGACGGAAACTCCGGTGCCCCTGGGCTGGATGCGCTCGGTCAATGCCTTGCAGGCAGGATTTGCCAGCGAATCGTTCCTCGACGAACTGGCGCACCTGGCTGGCAAAGATCCCCTGGAGTTGCGTCTTCATCTGCTGGCGAAAGATGAAAACGTCAACGGCTGGCAGACGGCCCGCATAAGAGGGGTGTTGAAGCTCGCGGCGGAGAAAGCTGGTTGGGGCAAAGCGCTGGCGCCAGGGCACTACCAGGGTATGGCCAGCTTCGGATGCTTCAACAGCTACATGGCCGAAGTCGTCGAGATCTCCATGGAAAACGACCAGCCCCGCATTCACCGGGTCGTGGGGGCCATCGACTGCGGCCAGGTGGTAAATCCAAACATTCTGGATCAGCAGATTCAAGGTGGCGTGATTTTTGCATTGACCAACGCCTTGCAGGCGCAGATCACCATCAATAAGGGGCGGGTGGTGCAGGGAAATTTTGACGACTACGCGCCGGTTCGGATGAACCAAGCTCCGGTGGTGGAAGCCTATTTCGTGGAGAGCAGCGAAGCCCCCACCGGCGCCGGGGAGCCCCCGGTTCCTCCGCTCGCCCCGGCGCTCTGCAATGCGATTTACGCGGCGACGAAGAAGCGGATTCGAGCGCTGCCGATCGTGGCCTGAGGTTTGCTTTGGCTGACGGCCGCGCCAAGCAGCGGGGTTGCGGTCAGCTTGATTAAAGAAATGTTGCGGCCGAAGTTTTCAGATTTCAGATCGTGAAATTCCGGGATTTTTTCTGGCAACGCTCGCGCCAGAGCAATGTCCCAACCCGCCTGGAATATCCAGACTGTCTGGTCCGGTTTCAAGGCGTAGGCGCCAAGCATGGCGTTCCAGCAGCGGGCGAATCCATCGGCGGTCAAAACGTTAGTCTCCGAGCTGGTCGAAATCACGCGATAGCCGCTGCAGGAGTACTCCTTGAAGCCCGAGGAAGAAAACACCCCGGGATCAGCGTTGGGGCAGAGATAGAACCTAAGCAGGAAATTCGTCTGAAAATCAACCAAGATCGTGTCCCGGGGTGAAACCTGCTGCCGCAGGGCATGGATCGCCTGCGTCATGTTGGCGCGGCGCTGGTCTTCCCGTCGCATGTAGGGACGATGGGGCACGCCAAACATCTGGCAGACGGCGATGGTCAGCATGGCGCCGCTCAAAGCACGGGCCAATCTTTGGCGAGCCAGCTTGGCCATCGCGTAACTGACGCCGGCCACCGCGAAGGGCAGCAGGAAGGCGGAGTGCCGGGTCCCTCCGTACGGGTAAAGATCCATGATCGCGGCCGCGCAGGTGATTACAAATGGCAGCAGCAGAAAAACCCCCCATTGACGAGGGGACGGGCTTCGTGGTTCCTGGATGCCCTCTCCGCTCAACAAAAGCGCCACCGAGGCGACAAACAGCACGCCCGCGATATCGCCGACCACCAACTGTCCAAAGCTGTATTGCAGGACTCCGAAGGTTCTGGCAAATGCGAACGGGAGCAAGTGCCCGTGCCCGGGGTGAAAATAGGAGTTGGCTAGCGCGACCTGCATGTGCTCGGCCGCAGCACTGTTTTTCAGGCTCCGGATATGCGTCTGGTAAAGGTAAGCGAAGAGTCCCAGGGCCCCTGCCTCGCCCGCCATCCAAGCCCCGACTACGGGTCGCGAGAGCCGGGGGCTGAAAAGTCGCCCTAGGGAATAGGCTCCTACCGCACCCGCGAACAGAATCGCCGAAAAATGAGTGAGCATGGCGAGAAAAAGGAAGAAGAAAAAAAGCAACATTGTGCCCGCAGAATTTTCTGCCACCGCGACCTCAAGAAGATACGCCGCAGCCATCAGGAAGCAGAGCAGCAGCGGGTACTGGCGAACCTCGGAGGACAGCTCGACCAAGGGCGGAAGAAAGCTCACCAGAACCAAGCCCGCCCAGGCGGCAACCGGGCCCGAACACCGGGTCAGCCACTTGAAGAATAGCCAGCAAAAAATCGTGCCAGCAATTACCGCTGGCAAGCGCAGACCCAGCTCCGACGTGCCCAACTTTCGCCACAGGTTCAACAGCAGAATCAGCAGCGGAGGATGCGCCAGGCCAAGGCTCGCACGGTACGCTTCCGACAGCGAGGGCTTGGTCGCGGCCAGCACGTGCATGGCCTCGTCGAGGTTCAAGAATGTGCCGGAAGCCTTCCACAGCCGGAGGAGAAATCCCAACAGCAGCACGCACCCCATGGCAAGGCCGGAATCGGTAGGAAGATCGTGAAGCCCGTTGGCTGGCGCGGGATTCTCGCTCATAGCGTATGGCAAGGGTCAGCAGGCTGGCAGCGACCATGATACTCGGGATGGCCCCGTACCCAGAGTGGCGCTTGGAGGGGGCGCAAGCGGCAGCACTCGTGCGGTCCACTGCGCCGGCTTTTGAATACCCAAAATCGCAGCGGTGGCGGCCAACTCTGTCCGCCCCCCATAGTGGCCAACTTTCCGGTTGAACCACAGTAAAATCCCCAAAACCGCGCCGCAGCATTCCGCCCGCTCCCCGTCATCTCTGGAGGCGAGGCTTGGAAGAAAGAAATACACCCACCTTTTCCGGAGGAGGGATGAAACCACAGGGGACAGTTCTAACGAGTTAAAGATGGAGACATTTCTAACGAGTTTTGACATAAGTGGCCGACCTTCCTTGACACCCTTTTCTATGCCCTTTATCCTTGTAAATTCTCCTTCCCGGGAGGACCTGCTCTTCAGAATGTGCTTCCGCGGCGCGGGGGGTGCCTGATGTTCATCGAAATTCACGAACTGGAACACCATCCCATTGATTTCGAAGAGGAAATTCGCACGGGCGTGCTAGATCTGGGAGAGGATTTGCGGCAGGTGGAGGTGCTGCACACTGCCGGACGAGCCCAGTTGGTCGAGGAGCAACACGGTAAGCATCAGATAGTAAAGGATATACGCATTGACGGCAGTCTTAGCACCCGGGTTGAGCTGGCTTGCGCCCGCTGTCTAGAACCGGTCGTACAGGATGTCAACCATAAGTTCGATCTGTTGTACCGTCCGCAAGGGACGGACGCGGGGCGGGCGGAGCTTTCTGTGACCTCGGCCGAGGCCGAAGTCAGTTACTATCAGGGTGAGGGGCTGCTGCTGGAAGATGTGTTGCAGGAGCAGGTGTTGCTGGCTCTTCCCCTGAAGGCGATCTGTCGCGATGATTGCCGGGGTCTTTGTCCGCACTGCGGCAAGAACCTAAATGCGGAACAATGCGCGTGCACCGAACCGGTGGAAGATCCACGCTGGCAGGCACTGAAAGATATTCGCCAAAAGATGGATCACTGACGTTCAAGATCGCTGATTTTCAAGATCATGGATTCTTCGGGAAACCGATCTTCAACTAATCCGGCTCGAATCAAATCAAGTTCGAAACGACCTAAGCGCGAAAGAAAACCAGAGGAATCATGCCAAATCCGAAACGGCGACACTCCAAAGCGCGCACCAGCACTCGTCGCGCCCACGATGCACTGAAAAGCCACTCGCTTTCCGAGTGCCCCAACTGCCACGAGCGCAAGATGCCGCATCGCGCCTGTCCCAAGTGCGGTTACTATAAGGGCCGTGAAGTTCTGAACGTCAAAGAAGCCAGCTAGCTGAATTCTCCATGCCAAGCGTCATAGCCTTGGACGCGATGGGCTCGGACCGGGCGCCGAAACCTGAAATCGAAGGTGCGATTCAGGCCGCACGGCACCACGGCGTCCGCACGCTGCTCGTCGGTAGTGAACCCGAGTTGCGGGCCGAACTCGAGCGCTATCCCGCCGCCGCCGGACTCCCCATCGAAGTCGTCCACGCCAGTGAAGTGATCACCATGGACGACAAAGTCGTCCAGGCCGTCCGTTCCAAGCGCGATTCCTCGATCCATGTGGGGGTGAGGCTGGTGCGAGAGGGCCGGGCCGCGGGTTTCGTTACCGCGGGCAACACCGGCGCGGCCATGGCCACGGCGAAAATGGTGCTGGGAGGAATCCCTGGAGTCGATCGTCCCGCCTTGGCCGCGGTTTTTCCTACGGCGGTGAGTACGGTAGCCATCCTGCTCGACGTCGGCGCCAATGTGGATTGCACGCCCGATAATCTGGAGCAGTTCGCGGTCATGGGAGAGATCTACTTTCGCAGCATGTTCGGCACCCAGCGCCCGCGCGTCGGCCTGCTCTCGATTGGCGAAGAAGAAACCAAGGGCAATGAGTTGACGCGTGAAGCCTTCCAGCTCCTGAAACGGCTGCCGCTGAATTTTGTCGGCAACGTGGAAGGCCGCGACATCTACAGCGGCAAAGTAGACGTGATCGTCGCCGATGGGTTTGTGGGAAATGTGGCGCTGAAAACGTCCGAGGGTGTGGCTAATCTGGTGCGCGCCACGCTCAAGGAAACTTTGAAAGCCACCATTACCCGCCAGGTGGGATACCTTCTCTCCCGCAGCGCCTTCCACGATTTCAAAAAACGTCTGGACCATACCGAATATGGCGGGGCTCCCCTGCTCGGGGTGAGAGGTGTGTGCTTCATCACCCACGGATCGTCGAACATGAACGCCATCAAGAATGCGTTGCGCGTGGCGGCTGAGTTCGCCGAGCGCGATATTAACGGCAAAATTGCCAAGGAAGTGGCAGGGCTGCGGCCTCCCGTGACAGTAAACACCTGACCGGTGCGGCGCTCTCCCGGACCGCCTGGGTCCAGATGTCCTCGTCTGGGCAGGCGAGCACCGGGTCCCAGCCGGGCCGGGAGGACACCTGCCCCTACGAAAAGCAAGACACAATGACGACACCTCACTCCGCGATCGCATTCCTGTTTCCTGGCCAGGGATCCCAAGCCGTGGGCATGGGCAAGGAGCTGGCAGAAAAATATCCTGTGGCCCGGCAAACCTTCGAAGAAGCCGATGAAGCTCTCGGCTACAAGCTGTCGCAATTGTGCTTTGAAGGCCCGGAAGAAAAGCTGCGCATGACCGAAATCACGCAGCCTTCCATTCTCACGGCATCGGTGGCTGCCTGGCGAGTCCTGCGCGAAAAAGGTGTCAACTCCAGTTTTGTCGCGGGACACAGCCTGGGGGAATACTCCGCGCTCGTAGCAGCGGGCACGCTGGATTTTTCTGATGCGGTGCGTACGGTGCGCAATCGCGGAAAATATATGCAGGCAGCGGTTCCGGCGGGCGTGGGAGCAATGGCGGCTATCCTGGGGATGGATGCGGAGACGGTCGCAAGCGTTTGCCAGGAGGCCGCGCAAGGCGAAGTCTGTGAGTCCGCCAACATCAATTCATCCGAACAGATCGTAATCTCGGGGCATACGGCTGCGGTTGAGCGCGCCACCAAGCTGGCCAGTGAGCGCGGCGCCAAGCGGGCCATCATGCTGCCGGTCAGCGCGCCCTTTCACTGTTCGTTGATGAAGCCGGCCCAGGAGCGCCTAGCGGCGGATTTAGGGTTGCTCAAATTGCAAAATCCCTCGGTTCCGGTCGTATGCAACGTCGACGCAGTCCTAATCGAGGACGCCGATCCTGCCCGGGATGCGCTGGTCCGGCAGGTTACGGGTTCGGTGAAATGGGACCCGTCGGTGCGCCTGCTGATCGCCAAAGGAACCGAGGTGTTCGTGGAAGTCGGCCCGGGTAAAGTGTTGTGCGGGCTGATGCGCCAGATCGACCGCTCGAAGACCAGCCTCAACGTGGGGGATGAGGCAGCCCTGCAGAAAACCTTGGAGCAACTGGCCCGGACGCAAGTCTAGCCGGCCTTCCGCTGCGGGGAAAATGGCGTGGCAAAATTCGAACAGCCCAGGGGAGCACAGAGAGCCGGACCTAGTGTGCCGACGGTCCAGATTTCGAGGTCATTGAAACAGTAGTTCGCAGGGTGGCAAACTCAGGGTCTTGTCCGATTTCTCGACCCATAGTTGAGCGTGCTCGGCACGGTCGTTGACCACGACGTCCACCACGATCCCGCTTCCACCGCCGCTGCAGCTGCTGGCGCCGTTCAACTTATAGTTGTTGATTGCGCCCCACTGTCCGCCCGGACCCCAGTCCTGGGTGAACTGGTTCAAGGGATACCTGGAATATTTCGCGGGATGTTGTTTCCATTGCGGGTCGGCGAAATAAATGCCGTAGGCAGTCTCGTAGTCCCTCGTCTTTAGCGCAGCGAAAAATTTGCCCACCACCCGCTCTTCCGACCAGTAACGGTTCATCCACACCACGATCGCCAGCACAACCACAACGATTGCGGCGACAGCAATTTTTATCCTGCGCCGCCGCGCTGGCCCCGGATCGTATGGCGTGGCATCGAGCAGAGTCATAGCTCTCTAAGCATAATAGATTGGCGGACACAGGTAAAAGCCCCCACCTGCCGATGATTCCGGCTACAGCGTTCGTTTGAAAAGTGGCGTGGCCAGGCTCAGCGCAACCACCGCGAACAGGGAGAGATAGATCATGTCGGGTACGATGGCCGACAAGCCGGCTTCTTTCAGCAACAGAGTCTTGAAGCCATGTACGGCGAAGGTGAAAGGATCCACCTTGGCAATGCCACGCAGCCACCAAGGGAACGCCTGAATGGGGTAAACCGCGCCGCTGGGAAAAAACAACAGCGTATTGAGGATCCCAAAAATCGCTCGCGGCACGAGCGGATCATCCACCCGGACCACCAGCAAGAACATCATGGTATTCAAGGCCACCGCGGTTAGCACAATCATGATCAGCAAGCCCAGCGCGGTGGAGAAACTGAACAAAGTTCCTACCCCGGCCAGCAGCGAGCCGATCACAGTGATGACGACCCCCACCATCACGGCTTTCACGGCGCTGGCGGCGTTCAGTCCAAAAACAAGCTCAGCTTTGGTGATGGGAGTGACCAGATAGCCTTCATGAACGCCGCGGGCTTTGTCGTCAATGTAGAGCATGCCGCCGCCGATCATGACGGACATGAAGATGGCCAGCGTGATCGAGCCGGGGAGCAGGAATTTCATGTATTCGATATAGGGATAGAGCTCAACGATCTGCAGCACGCTTTGCTGCAGGATGCGGGGTTCGACCACGGGATTATTCAGGGCCCGGGTGATCTGCGTGAGTTCATCCTCGAGCGACCCACTCATGAAATTGTCGCTGTTGTCCACCACCAGCGCGACCTGCGGCTGGTCGTGTTCGTATACCTTGCGGGAATACTGGGGCGGAATAATGACTGCGCCCTCAATCTTCCCGTTGCGCACGTCTTCCATCGCCTGTTGCGGATCGCGGTAGTAGATCGGTGCAAAGGTTCGCATATTGGCGCGGACCGAATCAAAAGCTTCGCGGATCTTGAGCGCCTGCGTTCCTCCGTCCTGATCCACCAGGCCCAGGCGGGCGTCGCGGATCTTGCCGCCGAACGCGTTGCCCAGCACGATGAGCTGCACCAGCGGAAAAATCATCGACACCATCATTAAAGCCGGGGAGCGGAAGAACTTGCGCATTTCGCGCTCGACAATCGCCAACATTCGATTCATGGCTGCATTCCTGGTCTGGGCGGCATGACAAAACCCTGGGCTTTCACCAGTTCGTCGCGCAATTGCCGTCCCGTGTAGTGGACAAATACGTCGTCCAGGCTGGTGTTCTCGACGGAAAGCGATTTGACGACGGCTCCGACGCGCACCGCCGCTTCCACCAGTTCGGTGGTGGTGCGCGATCCGTCGCCGGTCAGGATGCGATACATGCCGGCACCCTCGTGCTGCACCGAAGTGACGCCGCTTAGTCCATGCAGGCTTTGCTCCCAATCGGAGGGCGCGTTGTCGAACTGCGCCTCGATAACGTTCGAACCGGGAACGCTCGCCTTCAGCGCCGGCGGAGAGTCCAGTGCCACCAGTTTGCCGTGGTCCACGATGGCGATGCGGTCACACAGGCGGTCCGCCTCGTCCATGTAGTGCGTCGTGATCAGAATGGTGAGCTGTCTGTGCGCCTTGATATTCATCAGCATTTCCCACACCGCGACGCGGGAAACGGGATCGAGGCCGGTGGTCGGCTCATCCAGGAAAAAGATGCGAGGGCGATGTACCAACCCCCTTGCGATTTCCAGCCTGCGCCGCATGCCGCCGGAGAGCGTCTTGGTCTGCGCTCCGCGCCATTTCGTCAGATCCACCAATCCCAGCAGTTCGTCGATTGTGTTTTTTCGCGTGTTCGCGGGAACATCGTAGAGCTTCGCATAAATACTGAGGTTCTCCTCAACCGTGAGGTCAAGGTCGCTGGTCAACGCCTGGGGGATGACGCCGATGGCACGGCGCACCGAGTCGGGATCTTTCTGGACGTCGTGTCCGGCAATGCGAGCGGCGCCGGCGGTGATCGGAATCAGCGTGGTCATCATGCGGATCAGGGTCGACTTGCCGGCGCCGTTTGGCCCCAGCAGGCCAAAGATTTCTTCCTCCTTCACGCTGAACGAAATGTCATCCACGGCGGTGAAGTCGCCGAACTTCTTAACGATATGGTCCACCTCAATGGCGTTCGCGGAGGGATGGCGGGTTTCGGATCGACCGTCGGGTTTGAAGTCAGCAACCATGTTTCGCCATCATCGCTGGTCGTCACGCTGCCACGGTGAATCCGCCGTCACTGCCGTTTGTCCGAGGCCGCAGCCTGGCGGGTCGCCGATCCCTCGAGTTGCTCCGGCGAGACCAGGGCTTCCGCCGTCATCCCAGGCACGTACGCGCCTTTGGGATTGTCCAGCCGAATCTTGAGCACGATGGTCCTGATGTCGCGCTTGCGCCGGCTGACGTCGCGCTGGGTGGCGAAGTCGGCTTCGGGAGCTTTGAAGAAAACTTTTCCGGAGATCACCGTCCCGCCCGGCATGCGAAGCCGAAGCGTGTCTCCCAGACCGATGTGGTCAGACTCGGTTTCAGGAATTGCGGCGCGCACCCAGGTGTCGCTCAAGTCCATGATGGTTGCGATGGGCTGCCCCGCGGTCAGCACCTCGCCTTCGCGCGCGGCTCGGACCGACACCGTGCCGCCCACCGGGGCATAGATCTTGGTGTAGCCCAAACGGACTTCCGCCTCCTTCAGCTGAGCTTCGGCGTTGGACAGTTGTGCGCGGGTGGATTCGACCGTGCTGGCGGCGGCGTTGGCCTGATGCGTGTTGGCCAGGGCAGCATTCAAATCGGCTTCTGCGGCGTTTACCTGATCGTGCAACGACTGCACGGTCGCTAGCTGCCCTTTAAGATTGCTCTCCGCCTGCACCCGATCCTGGTCCGAGGCGACTCCCTGTCTGGCCAGCGCAATCATGCGGCGGCTGTCACTGTCGGTGCGTTGCAGCGTCGCTTCGGCCTGCAGTAGCTGGGCGCGCGCGGATTGCAGTCGCGCCTGCGCATTGACCACGTTGCTCGACGTCGAACCCTGGGTGGCCGTGCTGGTGGCCCGGGTGGCAGAGACTTGCGAACGCAAGCTGTCGATCATGGCCGCCGCGGCACGGGCTTCGGCCTCTAGTTCCGACGGATCGAGCACCGCAATCAGGTCTCCCTGCCTGACTTGGGTTCCTTCATCCACCAGCAGCTTGGCAATCCGGCCCTGCATCTGCGGGCTGACGATAATCTGATTGGCATCCACGGTCCCGATCAGCACCAGATCTCTGGAGCGGGGCGTCGAAAGCAGATAATAGGCTGCCGAGGCGCCGAATATTACGGCGAGGATGATCAGAAATTTGTTGCGCGCGTTCACGCTCGTGCTCCTTTGGGGTGATCCTGCTGCCGGAACAGTGCCGCGGAGATAAAATCCAGAACCGCGGCTCGCCGGGCGGCCACCCGCTCCGGAGACAAGGGGTCGGCTCCGCTTACCATTCGCATCACGGGTGCGTTGATGAAGTAGAAGACGATGACAGCGATGATCGAAAGCAAATGCTGTTCCGGGTTCCCCGGTCGAAACTCACCCCGGGCCTGGCCCTCGCGGATGACTTCGGCGAGCTTGCCGGCGAGGGGGCGAAAATATTGCTTCACGATGCGCTGGAACTGGGTTGACCCTCCCCGCCCGGAACGCATCATCTCTCCTTGCACGATACGGGGATAACGCGCGTGGCTGGCGATGTAGTCGAAATGGCCGCCGGCGTAGGCCAGGACCTTCTCGCGCGGGGGCAGATCCAGTTCCAGAATCTTCACCAGCGTGCTGGTCAATCCACCGAACGCCTGGTCGAGCACCGCGCCGTAAAGAGTGTCCTTGTCTTTGAAGTAGTAATAAAGCAGCGCCTTGTTGACCCGCGCGGCCCGCGCGATGGCATCGGTACGCGCCCCGGCGACACCTTCTTGGGAGAATTCATGCACGGCAGCTTCCAGGATGGCGGCGCGGCTTTCCCGGGGACGCCCCCGGGAGCCCAAGCGCGGTTTGGATACAACAGCCTTCATGCTAGCCCCGCATTAATTAACCGGTTAGTTAGATTATACACCGGGGCCCGCCCCGGGCACAAATTCATTTTCTCCCGGCCAGCCCATACAATCACTCAAGCTGCATAATTCTGCCCGGAGGTTTTTTTGTGCCCTTCACCAGAAGAGAGGCTCTGGCATCGGCCGGCGCCCTGGCCGCTGCCAACGCCTTCCCGCTCCCAGCCGCGATGGCCCAGGACGCGGCTGGAGCTTCGCCGGCCCTTCCTGGCCTCGCAACCGAGGCGATTTGTCTGGCTGACTTCGAGCCACTCGCGAAAGCGAAAATGCCGGCTATGGGTTGGGAGTACGTCAGTGGCGGAGCGGGGGATGAGCTGACGGTGCGGTGGAACCAGGAAGCGTACCAGCGGATCCGGCTCAGGCCCCGCGTTCTGGTGGATGTTTCCAAGCTGGACACGCGGGTCAGCTTGTTGGGACAGGAGCATGCCTTCCCGATCATTCTGGCGCCTACGGCGGCGCAGAAGCTGACCCATCCGGAGGGAGAGCTGGCCACCGCGCGTGGTGCAGGTGCGGCCGGGGCCGCCATGGTGCTCAGTTCTTTTTCAAATACCAGCCTCGAAGATGTCGCGGCGGCGGCAAAGAGTCAGCTGTGGTTTCAGCTTTATGCGCAGACCGACCACGGATTCACTCACGATCTGGTGCAACGTGCCGAGGCTGGGGGATACCGCGCGCTTTGCCTCACGGTAGACACTCCGATCGCCGGCGCGCGCAATCGTGAGACCCGGGCTAACGTCAAGCTCACTGCCTTGCCCAATCTCAAGAATCTGAAAGGCGTGGGCACAGAAGGCGTGGTGCGCACCGGCTCCCTGGATATTTTCAGCCGCGTGCTCGATGCCGCCTTGAGCTGGAAGGACGTGGAATGGCTGCGCTCGTTCGCCAAGATTCCGTTGCTGGTAAAGGGCGTGCTCAATCCGGACGATGCCGACCGGGCGGTCAAGGCGGGAGTTGCGGGGATCATGGTGTCCAACCATGGCGGGCGAAATTTGGATACCGTGCCTGCGACCATTGACGCTCTGCCCCAGGTGGCCGACAGAGTCGCAGGCCGCGTACCCGTGTTTGTCGATGGCGGCATCCGTCGCGGAACCGACGTGCTCAAGGCCCTGGCGCTGGGGGCCAACGCGGTGCTGATCGGACGCCCCTATCTCTACGGGCTGGGCGCGGCGGGCGCGGCGGGGGTTACGCAAGTGGTCAATATCCTGCAGCGCGAATTTGTGATGGCGATGGCGCTCACCGGCAGAACGACCATTGCCAGCATCGATCGCTCTGTGATCTGGTCTTAGGCAGGCTTCCACATCTAAACTTTTTCACAATGACGGGGAGAATCATGAAATACCGGAACCTTGGCCGTACAGGTTTTGCCGTCAGCGAGATGGCTCACGGGCTTTGGGGTATGAGCGGGTGGAGTGGTTCGGAGGATCGCGAGTCTCTGGCTGCACTGCAACTGGCAACCGAGTTGGGATGCAACTTCTTCGACACCGCCTGGGCCTACGGCGAGGGCAAGAGCGACGGCTTGCTGGGCGAGATTTTGACCCAAAACCCGGGTCAGCGTTTATATGCCGCTTCCAAAATCCCGCCGCTCAATGGCAAATGGCCGGCCCGGTCGTCATACAAGTATCAGAACGTGTTTCCTGCGGCTCATGTGTTCAAGCACGTCGACATGATCCGGGAAAAGCTTCGGGCGGACTCCATTGATCTGCTGCAGTTTCACGTTTGGGACGACAGTTGGGTGGACGAACCTGATTTTCGCAACACCGTAGAAAAGCTCAAGCGCGACGGAAGCATCCGCTCCTTCGGTCTCAGTCTCAACCGCTGGGAGCCCGAAAACGGGCTCAAGGCTCTGCGCACCGGTCTGGTGGACGTGGTGCAAGTGATCTACAACATTTTCGACCAGTCGCCCGAAGACAAACTCTTTCCGGTGTGCCAGGAACTCAAGGTTGGCGTAATCGCGCGCGTCCCGCTCGACGAAGGCAGCCTGGGCGGGAAGATGACTCCGGAGACCAGATTTCCCAAAGAAGACTGGCGGGCCATGTACTTTGGCCCCAAGAACCTCCCCCCGACTCTCGAACGAGTGGAGCGATTGAAGGCAGTACTGCCATCTTCACTCACCCTGCCGCAGATGGCTCTGCGCTTTATCCTCTCGCATCCCGCGGTGAGCACCGTGATTGTCGGTATGAGAAAGCTGGAGCACGTGCGGCAAAATGTCGCGATGAGCGACGCCGGCCCGCTCGATGCGGCGCTGCTTCGTACTTTGAAGGCTCATCGCTGGGATCGCAAACCCCAACCCTGGGCAGATTGACCGACCGGAGCGCCAAAACCGGGCTGCCAAACCATGAGCGCCGCCGGGCTATCGCGCCCCGCCGGCGATCGACGGCACCAACAGCACTTCATCTCCGTCCTGGAACGCGTAGGTCTTGCCGCCCAGAAAGCGGATGTCTTCTTCGTTCACATAGACGTTGAGGAAGCGGCGAATCTCACCCGATTCGTCGCGCAAGTGAGGCTTGAGATCGGGGAACTGCTGGTCGAGCGCGGTAAATAGCTCTCCCAGATTGGCCGCCGAGCAGGTGACGCGTGCATTCCCGGCGGTGAGCCGGCGCAGGGCTGTCGGAATTTGCACCGTGATGGTCATCTAGGCCTCCACGGTCTCCGGAACTTCCTTCTCGGAAGGGTCGAACGTTCTTTCCATGTACTTCTCGAATTCCGACATCTTCGGTGCGATGGGTTCTTCGAGTTCGTACTTGCCGGCAAGCACATCGGTGGTTTTCAAACCGTTGCCGGTGATGCAGAGCACGGTGGTTTCGCTGGGTGAGATCCGACCCTGGGCATAGAGCTTGCGCGCCGTCCCCACGGTCACGCCTCCCGCCGTCTCGGTGAAAATTCCTTCCGATTCCGCCAGCAACCGGATGCACTCGACCAGTTCGGGATCGGAAACATCCTCTGACCAGCCGCCACTGTGGGTGATCACTTTGATGGCGTAGTGACCGTCCGCCGGGTTTCCGATTGCGAGTGAACGCGCGATGGTCGAGGGCTTCTGCGGCTCGATATCAACGTTGCCAGCCTTCACCGCGGTTGAAATCGGAGAGCAGCCCGTGGCTTGCGCGCCGAAGAACTTCACCGACCGGCTTTCAACCAATCCGAGCTGGACCAGCTCGTCGAATGCTTTCTTGATCTTGACAATCAACGATCCGCCCGCCATGGGCACTACGACGTTGTCGGGCAGCCGCCAGCCCAGCTGTTCGGCGATTTCGAAGCCAACGGTTTTTGAACCCTCGGCGTAATAGGGACGCAGATTTACGTTGACGAATCCCCAGTGACGTTCCTCGGCGATTTGCGAGCACAGGCGATTGACCTGATCGTAGCTTCCGGCGATGCGCACCAGCCGGGCGCCGAAAACCTGGGTGCCCAGAATCTTTGCCGGCTCGAGATCGGCTGGGATAAAAATCACCGCCTTGAACCCGTTGCGGGCGGCTTGCGCCGCAACCGCGTTGGCCAGGTTCCCGGTGGACGAGCAGGAGACCGTATCGAATCCGAAATTGCGCGCCTGTGCCAAAGCCACTGCCACGACGCGGTCCTTAAAACTCAGGGAGGGCTGACAGACCGCGTCATTTTTCAAATAGAGTTGCTGCGCGCCCAGCTGTTGCGCCAGACGAGGCGCCTCGAGCAGTGGGGTAAATCCGGCCGGAACGGTGGGCCGGTAATGTTGCGGCAGCGGCAGCAAATCGGAATAGCGCCACATGCTGGCCGGGCCCTGGGCAATTCGCTCGCGGGTAAAGCGGGATCGCACGGCGTCGTAATCGTAGAAAACTTCCAGAGGAGAGAAACAATCGTTGCAGATGGAACGGGGCTGGTTTCCCCAGCTCTTGCCGCATTCCCGACAGCGTAATTCGTATGTCATTGGGCCACTCGCTTCGGAGTAGCCTGCGGGACGAGCCTTCGAGAAAACCTACTAAAGCGCGAAATCCTCTTTCCCTGAAAGGAAAAGAGGAACGAGATGCTATAAATTCTGCACCCCGAATCTCATGTTCCCCCTTTGCAGGGCGAGAGTTGACACCGGGCGACCGGAAGTTTCCCCCCGATCCGGTTGTCGTGGCTTCTCAGGGCTCGTCCCTCAGCCACTCTGCATGAAATCCAAGGTCTGCTCCGAAGAGCAAACTTGATGAATCGTACCGGGGAAGGCGGTGGTTCGTCAAGGGCCTTGAGCGGGATTGATCAGCGGACCGCTCGGTGAACATTCGATCGGTCTATACTTTCCCCGGACGGTGCTCCGCATGGCAGAGCAAGTATTCGGCCTCGGGATTAATCAAGTCATGGCCTATACCGCCATCGCCAACGTGCTGCTGGTGGTGATGCTGACCGCGATCAACATCTACTACGCCGGGCACGCCAAGCGCCAGGCCGATGCCGCCAGGGAACAGGTTAACGCCTCCAACCGCCAGTCGGAAATTGCCGCCGAAACCCTCTCTCTGCTGCGCCAGCAGATGGACCAGCAACACCGCACCGACATTGCATCGGTTACTTTGCAGCTCAAGGTTGCGGTTCACGTCATTGAAGACTGGCTCAAGCGAATCAGTTCGGAAAAGCATCCGCAGTTGCCGGACGAGATCGGCATTCTCCCGCCCGATTTCAGCCTGGCCACGCAACGGGCCAACTCAATTGATCAAATCGTGGCAGAAAATATGGGCGCTGCATCACTTTACGTGGCCGAGGCCGAGACCAACCTCCGACTGATGCGCCACAGGAATCCGGACGAGCCGGAAGCCTGGAAGGATCATCAGCAAAAGGCCACCAAGAGTCTGAACACCGCCAAATACAAGCTGTCCGTGGCCCGGACACGGTGGGAGGCAATGGCCGAGCAACAGCCTTGACCCCCAGGATTGCGGCGGCGCATAATAGCGGCGCATAATAATCGTCCTGAAGATACTGGCTTTCCCGAACGAAGGCTTGAATTTCCATCCCCCGAACCAAACCCCGCAGCAGAAACTCAAGGAGATTTCACCATGACCGAGGAAACCAAGCGGATCGGCGATTACCAGATTCTTGATGAGTTGGGCAGCGGCGGTATGGGCAGAGTGTGGCGGGTACGGAACGTCATCACTGACCGCATTGAAGCCATGAAGGTCCTCCTCCCTGATCTCGCGGGACGGCAGGAACTGGCCGCGCGCTTCCAGCGCGAAATCAAGCTCATGGCCAGCCTTAATCATCCCAACATCGCCGCGCTTCGAACCGCGTTCACTGCGGACAACCAGCTGTACATGGTGATGGAGTACGTCGAAGGCACCACCGTGGCCGAAAAGCTGGAGCACGGCGCCCTACCGGTGCCAGACGCGCTGAACTATATCGGTCAGGTGCTGAGCGCGGTCAGCTACGCCCACAGCCAGAAGGTGATCCACCGCGACATCAAACCCGCCAACATGATGCTGACGCCGCAAGGCGCGATCAAGCTGATGGATTTTGGCATCGCACGGGCCGGCGAGGACCGCAGTTTGACCATGACCGGCACCACCATGGGTTCTCTGAGTTATATGTCGCCCGAACAGGTGAAGGGCGAGCCGACCGATGCACGCTCAGATCTGTATTCCGTCGGCGTTTCGCTGTACGAGATGGTGACCGGACAGAGGCCGTTCGTCGCCACCAGCGACTATTCCATCATGGCGGCCCACGTTAAGGAGAGGCCGAAACCGCCCGCCGAACTGCACCCTGGCCTGCCTGCGGAACTGAACGAAATTATTCTCATGGCCATTGCCAAGGACCCGGCTCAACGTTTCCAAACCGCGGACGCCTTCCGCAATGCCTTGAGCAGCGTGCCGGTAACGGCCTCGCCGGTGGTCGCGCAAAGCACCCTGGACGCTTCCACAGTCACCTCCATGGCGCCGGTGCTCCCGCCGCCGGGGACTCCGGCGGTGCCCACCCGCCCAGTTTCCGCGCCGGCGGCGGCGCACAACGCCGCCAAGGCGCCCCCGCCGGTTTCGACGCCAACCCCAATGCCGCCCCCCCCGCCGGGTAGTCATCGTGGTCTGTACATGACGCTGGGAGGGCTGATCGTTCTCGCCGGATTGGTCGTAGCCGGCATTTACGTACCTCGGAGCAACTGGACGCACGCAAAATCGCCGGACGCCGTCACCGCCGCCGCCCAACCGGAGGACTCCAAGGCTGAAGCGACGTCCAACCCAAGCCCGTCCAACCCGGCTCCGGCTTCACCCGGCGGCGGCGAGCCCAGCCAGCCCGGGTCGGCCGACGCCGCGGCGGGCACGATGAATGCAAATGCGACGGCCCGGCCCGCCCCACCAACCGCCAACACGGGGTCAGTGGACAACGCCAATGCGATGCAAGCGCAGCCGATGGCGCCGGCGGCTGCGGCGATGGCGAAATCGAGTTCGGTCAATCACCCTAAGAAACTCATGGCCCAGAATAACCCCGTGACCGGCGAAGCGCCGGCGTCTGCGCAAGGGGGGGAAGGATCGACTTCGCCAGGTGCCGGCGACTCCGCCCAATTGGACGAGTTGGAGAAAGCGGTTGATCAGCTCTCCAACCGGGCCGCCGCCGTGAATAGCGGCCTGGATCGTCTGCAGCAGGAGCAGGCTGCGAGCGGCTATGGCCTTCGCGGCGACATGGTGGCAAGGCAGGCCAGCCTGAAATCGAACTTGTTCAAGGCCGAAGAGGCGATTCAACACCGGGATGCGGCGAGAACAAAGAAATATTTAGACCTTGCCGCAGCCGACGCCGAGGTGCTCGAACGTTTCCTCGGCCACTGATAAGTGTGCCGGGCAGAAGGCCGCGACGTCGTGCTATGGGACCGCATCAGGCAAACGGAGGAGGAAAAAAGGTTTTGCCGGCGTGAGCCGCGGCCTTAGCGGCTGTATTGATTTCTCTTCTTCTCCTGATGCCGCTCTTGTCCAAGACGGATCAGTCGCTCGATCAGATCAGGATAGGCCA
>Ga0193719_10000089_pt1 | contig 27955 bp, 25 predicted proteins | sample U2a2metaG_FD_160103 | JGI IMG/M metagenome (GOLD analysis project Ga0193719, IMG submission 160103) | Soil microbial communities from a riparian zone of the East river system, Colorado, United States - U2a2 | ecosystem: Environmental > Terrestrial > Soil > Riparian zone | place: USA: East... | reverse complement strand
ACCGGTTCCTGCCGCAGCATCTTCTTTTGGTAAGCGAAAAGGTTCCAGCTCGAGTGAATCTTCTCGCCGCTTCGCTTCAGTTTCTCCTGGTGCTCCAGAAAGCGGAGCAGCGGCTCGCTCGCACTTGCATCGCGCATGGCGCGGTCGTGCACGAGATCGTCGTGGACCACGCGCGCATGAACCGGGATGCCCAAGTCGAGGCAAGTGTCTATCACCTGTCCCATCTCATCGAGCGTCTCTTTGAAAAGGACGCCACTGACGTTCAGCTTGACCTTCGAATCTTTGAACCAGTCGAGCTTGTGCACGATCGACTTCATCGCTTTGCGTGTGCTCGCGATCGGCGTCATCCGGTCCACGGAAATTTGCAGTTCATCGAGGCCCGCTCCTTCAAGGTCCGCGAGCAGCTGGCGGTTCAGGAGAAACCCGTTTGTGGACATGCTCACTTTGCAAAAACCGAGGGATTTTGCGTAATGCACTACCTCCACAATGTCCGGATGCTTGAGCGGTTCGCCCCCCTGCAGACCGAGGCGCATGACGCCGAGCTTCCGAATGTGGTCCATCCACTTCTTGAGGTCGGCCAGGGCGGGATGCGGAATCGAGTTGTTGAACTCGTTGCAATAATGGCAATCCAGGTTGCACTGTTCGGTCACGTACAGGTGCGCAGCCCACGGTTTGGTGTCAAAAACGCGAGTGATCTGCCGGAGATCGAGCATTCGTTCCCCTATCACAGTCATAGACGTAATGTCAATCGTGCAGGCTCCAATCCGTTCAGATCTCAGCCGCAGACGGCACCAAGGTCCCGCCGCTGGATGGAGATCTTCAAGCGCATCAAGTCGATCGACAACCGCAGCCAGAATGCGCTGCATCACACGCTTGCTGAAAAAGCGCTGCGACACTACCGCAACGTGCGTCAGGAGATCGCTACGACATTTTTTGGAGAGGACGCAGAACGAATCTGTAGCGCGCGGAAGACGTGGATCACGGCGCTTGCCATTCCCCAGAAACAGAGCCAAATAAAGCCATTCGCTGGCATCCCGAGTGCGAGGCTGAAGGTAAACAGCCAGGTATAAATATTTCGCCGGCCCGCAACATAGCGCACGAGTCGATCGAATCGCGAGACATCATCGAGGCTGCGGCCAAGTTTTCGCCCAACGAACCCTTTCGCCCGGCGCACGAGCAGATCAGCGACAAAGAAGACAAGCCATATCGTATAAGCGTAGGGAACCTGACCGTCAGCGTGAAAATAATACGCGAGAGCCGCCCACCATGACATCTCGATGCAATAATCGAGCACGTGCTCGCCTTTACCGAGCCTGGTCGTTTGAACCTTCAGGCGCGCAAGCTTGCCGTCAACCCCATCGAGAACTCCAACAATCAAGGCGAGCAGTGCTCCAACCCAAAGGTATCCCAAAGCATAAAGCACCGTCACGCTTAAGCCGAGAACTCCGGTCCCAAGCGTGATCTGATTCGGAGTGATCGTCGTTCGACAAAGATGCGAAACAAGCCATTTTTCAATCGGCGCATGGACGAGAGCCGGAAAATCGAGCACGCCGCTCTGTGTCGCGTCGCGCAGCAAACGTTCGGCCAGCGGCCGACACTCGGGCGAAGGCGCAGGAAAAAAAACCGGCCGAACACTCCGGCGCATGCTCGGGACGTACGCTTGCTGTTTAGCGGCATCGACGGCTGTAATGCGGCCTGACATTACGTCCGATTCAAGCTCTTTCCTTAGTACGGCATTTCGATTTTTTCTTGAAAGCCATTCGCCCGACACCACGGCCGCACAGACGCTTCGACCAAAAGACTGCTTTCCGGAATTCTTCCACAGTGGCGCCGTGATCGACGGCACATCTGAGTCGATAAGGACAGAGTCCTGCTCTGCTTGAGCAAGCGCGTGGAGCAAACGGCCATCACAATAAAAGCCTGCGCAGACTACAAGAACTCGCTCTGCTGACAGGCAGTCCTGGACGTCGCCTATCGTCAGCTGCGGGCCTTTGCGCTCGCGAAATTCCAGCGCAATATCTTTACGGTGCCACGACTGCCTGGCGAAATGCTCCGTTACGGATTTGTTGGAATTGGACAAAATCGTCGCCTCGCGAAAACCAAGGTGCAGTGCCGTGCGACGCATTCGTTCCAGCAGCGAGATGCCGCACAGATCCGTCAGCGCCTCTGGCAAATCTGCGACGATCAATAGTGGCGGGCGAAGAAGTTCCGTCATGCAGGCTGTTCAAAATTATCTTTCGTAAGTTGCATCAAGCCGGGCGCAGGTTGCTCGAACGTTTGGGTATGCGCGATCAAAATACTCCGCGAAAACTTTTGGCGGTCCGAGCACTCGATTGTAGCGTCGGGACAATATGAGCGCGAATGCTAGTTTAAGCTCCTGCAGGCAGCGAGCATATTGCGCGCAAAGACATGAGCGAGATAGCTGGACAGATCGCTTTGGCGAACGCATTCGGGTTAAACCAATTCGCCGCAATGGCCAAAGTCAGTGAGCACGCTTGAGAGCGCGGCGCGCGCCACACTGGCGCCCCAAGTGGCGCTACCCGTTGACGAGGCCAGCTCGGAGCTGAAACGCGGCGCGGTTTTCAACACGATCGCGATGTTGGCGTCGAACCTTCGCGGCGTCTTTACCTTTCTCGTGGCGCGACTCCTCGGACCGGCTGCCCTGGGAACGTTTTCGGTCGCCTGGGCGAACACCGATCTGGCTAGCAAAATTGCGGTCTTCGGACTCGATAACGCCATCACGACTTTTATCGCGCGTTCGCAAGCGACCGGCGATCTCGCGCGCAGTCGCACCCTCTTTCGCACAGCTGTTGTCCTGGTTCTACTGCAGTCGTCTCTGGTCGCCGTCATTGGCATCACGGCCCTCCAAATATTTGGCGATCGATTGCAATTTCCACGCGAGATGCTGTCCGCGCTGGCCTTTGTCCTCTGCGCGCTGCCTGGCATCGCGTTGTATCGCGTTTGTACTTCCATCTCGCGCGGCATGAAGGTGATGAAGCACGACATCTTCTCGCGAGGCATGACGGAGCCTGCCATTACGACGCTCGCCCTTTTGATCGCGCTCGGCTTTGGATTCACAAGGTTCGCGCCGGAGGTGGCCGCCGTTTCCGGAACCGCCGCTTCGGGAATTGTCGCACTCATATTTGCTTCAAGACTTTTCAGCGGGGTGACAGCGCGCGACACGGTCTCCATTTGGACCGAAGCAAAGCCATTGCTCGCCTACGCCGCTCCAATCAGCGTTTATCAAATGTTTAACGCGTTCATCCTACGCCTGGACGTGATCATGCTGGGATGGTTCATCGGCCGCGCCCCCGGGGTGACCCTCGCGACGGTTGGCGTTTATAGTGCCACGGTCGAGCTTGCGAGTGGCCTACGCAAGGTCAACCAGGCGTTCAACCCGATCTTTGCCCCTGTCGTCGCCGGGATGACCGCAACCGGCGATCAGCAACGCGCCGCCGCCACCTATGCTCGTCTAGCCGAGTGGATGCTTTGGATCTTGTTACCATTGGTCGCCCTCATGACAATCGCTGGATCAGTGATCTTACTGATCTACGGTCCGGCGTTCAGGCAAGGCGGCGCATGGCTGGGGATCGTCGGGATCGCGTGTGCCACGAACGCGTTTGTGTCGTTGGGTGAAACCGTAATCATGGTGCAACGCCCGCACTTGAACCTTCTGAATTCTTCGGTCACGTGCGCGATCGCGTTCGGCGCAAATCTCTGGCTGATTCCTCGATTCGGGGTGACAGGCGCCGCGTTTGGCATCCTGCTGCCCTACGTGATCCAAGGGATCTTGCGTTACGGAGTCTTGCGTCTGGTTTTTCGATGGCGCAATCCGTGGAGTAGAATCCGTCCACCGATCTTGACCGCAATCATCGCGTTTGTCCCGGCCCTGATCTGTCGTTTGTCTCTGGATGGGATCGCTGGACAAGTCTCGGCCGCCTCTGTGTTCCTCGCAATCTTCGGTCTTGGATGGTTGCACTACCGGCGCCCAGCTAAAATGGCGTGATGAAGCGGATCTTTCTCACCGGAGCGAGTTCCGGGATCGGTTTGGCCATCGCGCACGCCTTGCTCGCACGCGGCGATGAAGTTTGGGGCACGTCACGCAATCTGGAACGACTTCCCAAGGTACCGCAATTCCACCCGGTGCGCCTCGACCTGAGCGATCCGCGTTCTGTTGAGGAGGCATTCAACGGCGCACTCGCGGAAGCTGGTCATTTCGACGTGTTGATCAATAACGCCGGGAGCGGGCATTTTGGTCCGGCCGAAAATCTTTCCGAAAAAGAGATCGCAACCCAGTTTCAAATTCTTGTTTTCGGGCAAATGCAGTTAATGCGGCTCGCATTGCGCATGATGCAAGCGCGAGGAGAAGGGCTCATCATCAACGTCACGTCGCTGGCCGGCCGTCTTCCCGTGCCGTTCATGGCGGCTTACAACGCTGCGAAGGCAGCGATGGCATCATTCACCATGTCGATCCAATTGGAGCTGCCAGATTCGCGAGTTCGCATTGTTGATCTCCAACCCGGCGATATCCGCACGGATTTCAACGATGCAGTGATCAAGAGCGAGCTGCCCGACCAGCGATATGAGGTAAAAGTCGCCAAAACTTGGGATAAAGCGGAACGCAACATGAAGAATGCGCCTAAACCCGATCTGGTAGCGCGTTGCGTTTGCGAACTTATCGATCAGACGAATCCGCCGCCGCGGATAACAGTTGGCGACGCGTTTCAAACCAAAATCGCGCCGTTGATTTTCAGATTTCTTCCGCAGCGCCTCAGGCTTTGGGGTCTTAGGCGGTATTACGGCATATGACCGCCGTCTCCGAAGCCGTGATCTTGATGGCCGGATCGGGTTCGCGTTTGCGCGGCTCTGATGAAGCTTTTCTCAAGCCGCTCGCGCTAATCCTTGGCCGGCCGTTAGTTTGCTACATCATCGATGCGCTGACCGAGGCTGGAATCCATAAGATCAACTTTATCGTTGGTTACCAAAGCGATCGGATGACTACGGGAATCAAACAGTTGATTCCGTCCGGGCTTGAGACCTCTTTCATTAAAAATTGTGAGTGGCAGAAACAAAACGGTATCTCAGTCCTCGCCGCGGCCAATCACATCACGTCGCCGTTTCTTTTGACGATGAGCGACCATTTGTTTGACCAATCAATCGTCAATCTACTGCTTCGTAATGCTGCCCTCGACGAACTCAATCTCGCGATCGACCGAAAGCTGAATTCAATCTTCGATAGCGATGATGCGATGAAAGTTCAGACGCGGGGTGACCGAATTTTTGAGATCGGGAAGGATTTAGCGGCCTACGATGCGATCGATGCAGGTTTTCTTGTCTGCCCGCTCAACATTTTCGACCATCTTGAACGCGTAAAACGCGGCGGAGATTGCAGTCTTGCTGATGGAGTGCGATCGATGGCGTCCGAGGGCAAAGCTCGCGCTATCGACATTGGAAACGGTTGGTGGCAGGACATTGACACCCCGGAAATGCTGGCCCAAGCGGAAAAGCATTTACGGACGCGCGTCCCACGGGTTGAGCGGATCCCAACGAACAGCTAGCTAGCAGTCGCAACCGGCTGACGACGCCAGTTGTCGAATAAACTGGCTGAGCGCGAGCAGTTTAGTGTGCAGGTTGCGTTACAGGTTTTGTAGTTGTAAAACTGCTCTCGCAAATCGTTCAACGTGTAATCCAACAGCGGCTTGGACCAGACGTTTCGGGTCTGTGAACACCAATTCACGTTCCCATATTCATCCACGTAAAGATAGCGGCTGCCGGAGCGACACTTGAATGGCGCTGGGCGACCGCGCACGAGCTCCCTGCGATACGCTGAGAATTCCGGCCATTTCCGTGGCAGCTTGTCTACGATGTTCTCAAACGCCTTCAAGTCTTCGCTGCTCAACTTGAGTTGCCCCTGGCTGTCGTGCACGAGCAGCACGCGTGCGCCAAAGCCGAGGTGACGCACAAAGGAGACGACTTCTTCAGCTTCCTCTGGAGGACAGGCGCCGATGACCGCACTGATAACCACTTCAAACCGGGCATGGTCCCGCAACCATTGCAGGCGCTTCTTCAGATTGTTCAAAACCTTTTGCGTCGTTTCGTTCGCCTTAACCCCGTCGATGGAAAGCTGCATCCTTTGCAGTCCGGCCTTATTGAGCGTCTGGATCAGTTCCGGCTGCAAAAAGAATCCGTTCGAGATCATGCTCGTGCGGTAGAAGCCAAGCTCGCGGCAGGTACGAATAATCCGGGGAAGCTCCGGATGCATTGTAGGTTCGCCGCCCGTAAGAGAAATCCCAAACGTTCCAAGTGCCTTGAGTTTCCGGAGGCGTTCCTCCAGTGTCTCGACCGGCACGGGCTCGCTGACCTTGTCATACTCAGAGCAATATCCGCAGGATAGATTGCAGCGCCGAATCACGACCATCTGGGCGAGAAACGGGCTGTAGCGGAGGCGAAAAAACATGCTTGGAGTGGTCCAAGATGCCGCCGGAGAGAACCTTTTTTGGGCAATCACAGAAGCTTTCGCATACCACTGAGTCGCCGTGGGAGCAAGGGGCGTTGATCGAAAACCAGCGCGGACTTGCGGAAAAGAGCGAGGTGTCTACTAATTACGACGGTCGGGGGGCACCCCTAATCTTCGGCTTGGTATCAAGCAAAATCACAATGGCTTACGAATGCATTATCCTGGCCGATTGCCCCGGTGCGTTGATCGAGCTGTGCGGAATCTCGACGCTGGAGCGTCTGTTGCGGACGCTGCAACGGTGCGGAATTGAGCGCGCGACAGTTCTTTCGAGCACGTCTGAGCGCATCGCCGAAGAACTAGCTCGCCCATCGTGGCCGCGGGCGCGGTTGGCATTGACGCTTCGCACTCGACCGAATGGAGCGCTAAGAATCGAACAGATTGTCGACATTTGGCCGGACGCCGCTCAGCTTCTTCTCGTTGTCCGAGGCGACGCCGTCTTCGACAGTCGCCTATTGGAGTTGCTCGCGATGCAATTGTCACCGGCAGTCCTGGTCGATTCGGCTGTGCCATCGAAACTTCAACCGCTGGTGGCTCAGGCCCCAGACGCATTGCACGCGAAGGTCTGCGGTGCGGCGCTGCTGCAACGCGACTGGGGTTCGACCCAGAGTGGTCCTCTCGAGAACGCGATTAACAACGGGGTGGAACAAAACGCAATTGCGCCAGTCGATGTCACCGACCAGCCCTCCTACTCACCGGCCCTGCGGCGAAGGCTCAGGCCGTTTTGGTTTCCGGCGCCGCCTCCGACACGTGTCAAACTAGCGGAGCGCATTTTGCTCAACTCGGTGCAAAAGGGTACCCAGGATTTTCCCGCGCGCATTCACGCCCCGCTCGAAACCTTTCTCATTTCAAAACTTTGCAAAACCGCCATCACGTCTGGTCAGCTCACCGTGTCATGGATAATCCTGGCTTTTGGAACTACGATTCTTTTCGCGACAGGTCATCTCATCGGGGGAATTCTGCTCGCGTTGATCATCGGCATCCTCGATGGTCTCGACGGCAAGCAGGCGCGAATCAAGGTCGAGACATCTAAGACCGGAAAGATCGAGCATTGGTTCGATTCATTCTTCGAGGTGGTCTGGCCGGCGGCACTGGCTTATCACTTCTATGTCTCGGGCCAACTGCCGAATGCTTTTTTCTACCTGGCGCTGCTCATCGTGGCGGAGGCGCTCGATGGCATTGGCAAAATGGGCATTTACGGACCAGCTGAGAGATTGCTGGTTGAACCCGGCCTTCTCGATCGAATCGTTCGCTTGGTCGGCGGGCGGCGCAATATTTATGTCTGGGTCCTGATCGCGTGCGTTGTTTTGGGTGTGCCGGCAAAGGCGCTCATTGTCATGGCATTCTGGGAAGTCGCGACCGCAGCGGTTGATCTCCTGCACTCCTGCTGGATAAGGTATGCGCTCCGGCGCCAGAGATTCCCCTGATCAGCCGTTAGGTTAACGACCTCGTGTAGATACGGTACGTTTTGTATCGGCTCGCGCCCAGGGCCTCGATGAAACGATTGATCATGAAATTATCCTCGAGGGTCATGCTGATCTCACCGGTAATACCGTGTTTAACTGATTCGTCCATTACCTGAAGAACGAGCATCTCGGCAATCCCGGCGCGGCGATATTTTTCCACGACTCCAAGAGCGACAAGCCGGCCAAATCGTATTTTCGTTCGATAGTAAAGGAGTTTTAGGAGGCCAATTGGTAAACCAAACCAGGTCAAGCGTCCATTGACGTGGCGAAGCGCGACATTGATATCGGGAACCGCGATTACGAAAGCAACTGGCTCGTCGCCCATCTCCGCGATCAATGTTCCCTCCGGGACGAGCAATGGCTTCATTTCCTTGGCCATGTGTTCCGATTCCGCTTCGGTGAATGGAACGAAGCCCCAGTTTTTCTGCCAGGCCTGATTGTAAATGGCGCGAATACGCAGACTTTCCTCGGTGATCTTCTTCAGATTGATCGGTCGGATCGTAACACCCTGCTTGCCGGCACGTGCGCTGGCAATTCTTCGCAATCGTGCCGCCGGCTCGGGAAATTCCGAGAACCACCACGCGTACCAATCCTTGGCTTTGGCAAAACGACACGCTTCGATCAAATCGACGTAGTAAGGCGGGTTGTGTGCAGTAAGAAGGGTGGGCGGATGTTGAAAACCATCGATGAGCAGTCCGCAAACATAATTGGTTGAATAATCGATCGGTCCCATCATTTCGGTTCGGCCTTTTCGACGCATCCACTCGCCGGCCGCCGCAAAGAGCGCAGCTGCGACATCGCGATCGTGGATGCACTCGAACAAACCGAAGCAGCCAACGTTGGATTGATGAAGAGAGTTATAATTCGGATCATCGCTCGCCATGATTCGCCCAACAATTTCGCCGTTTCGCCGGGCCAGGAACAGGGCGGCGTCGCCGTGTTTGTAAAAAGGGTGTCGCTTGCGATCAAGGAATGCTTTGCGCTCGAGAATCAGCGGCGGCACCCACACGGGATCATTCGGGTAGATACGCCACGGAAACTTGATAAATGCATTGCGATCCCCGCCCGAGCTGACTTCTGAAATTTCGATCGCCGCCACGAATAGACCTGCCTAGGCCGAATCCGCCCGTGCTCTCACGAGCGTCAGCAGCGATTGAGACATATTTTCCTGACGACGAATCAGATAAACGAGCAGCAAATTGAAGATCGTGAGTTGAATCCAGAACCACCAAATAGGTTGACCAACCAACAAGAACCCGAACAAGAGTAGCATCCGCGTGTTCGTCATCAATAAACTCCACCACTTGAACATTGGCCGGGCAAAAGCTTGATAGCGCGCCCTTAGCCAATCCGGAATTTGATCGGGAAATAGTCGCTCGACCAGGTCGCGCAAACTTTTCAGACACGGCGACAACATTTCCTGCTGACGCGTAAAATTCAGGTGTAAAGCGAACAAAAACTTATACCACGCTTGGTGACGCCAGCTCAATTTTCGATAGTCGGAGAGCAAGGCGGATGAGGAGCTCGAATCCGTGCGCTCCCGTCCCTTGATAAAGAAAAGGTAGCAGCTGCGATAGTAATCGGCCGCCGCACCCTGCAAGGCGTGGCTGAATCCGGCCGGAAAAGCAATCAGGGCCACGACCAGAAAGGTGCTTTCGTTCAAACAGCGAAAACCCAGGTGGAAATAGAGATTTATCCAGATGATGTGATCGACCAGACTATCGATGACGCGGCCTTCGCGGCTTCCTCCGCCGGTCAGTCGGGCCAACTGGCCATCCGCATTATCAAACGCATTGGCCAAAACATGAAGGACCATGCCGGCAATGTTGACGCGTAGATCGCGATAATAATAAAGGTGTCCGGCGATAATTCCGCATACCCCGCCGAGCAGTGTAACGCCTGCCGGAGTCACTTTTAGTCTCGCGAAAAACTGGGCGAGCCAAAACCCTACCTTGCGATAAAAATAAACATCAAGGAAGCCTTCGACTTCGCGGGCCTTGTAAGTCGCTTCGACGGCCGGAGGCCCTTCCGCAAGCTGCGTCCGCATCAAAAATCTGATTTGATCGAAGACTTAGGCATTCTGCAGCGTCGCCGGAACCAGAGTGTCCTCGAGAATATTGAGCGCTTCGTCAAGATCGGCGCGGGTGTGCTTGGCGGTCACACATGCGCGGAAGCAGACCCGATTGAGCGGCACGGCGGGATAATCGACCGGAGCCACCCACAGACCGCGCTGTCGCAATTCATGGCACAGCCGATACATGCGTTCGCGTTCGCCAATGACGATGGGCATGACATAGGTTGTCGAGCTGCCGGTATCGATGCCGAGGCCGCGGAGTCGCGCGTGAAAGTAATCGGCGTTTTCCCAAAGCTGCGTGCGGAGTTCAGGTTGGCGCATGCCGATTTCAAGCGCTTTGAGCGCCGCCGCGACGACGACCGGCGGCAGCGCACAAGAATAAACGTAAGGATGCGCATAAAAGCGCAGATATTCGAGCGTCTCACTCGATCCTGCCACAAATCCTCCCAGCGCGCCGAACGCTTTCGAAAACGTTCCGTAAACAAGCGGAATGCGATCTTCCACTCCAAATTTCTCGGCCGCCCCGCGGCCATTCTCGCCACAGGCCAGCATGGAATGAGCTTCGTCTACGAAAGCACTGGCGCCGTGCGATTCGGCAACGCCGATCAATTCCCTCAAATTGCCGAAATCGCCATCCATCGAATAAATGCCCTCCATGATGACAAGCTGTCGCCGGCCTTGTTGCCGCGTCAACGCGGTGTCGAGCGAGGCGGGATCGTTATGTTCGAATTTCTCCGTGCGGCACCGGGATAACACCGCGCCGTCACGCAAACTGAGGTGGGACCGATTGTCGAGGATGGCCACATCCAATTTTCGCAGCAATCCGGAAATGGTGCCGAGGGCGCCGCCAAAGCCGCTGTTGAAAAGCATGGCGTCTTCACGGCCGAGAAATTTGGCAACCCGGCGCTCGAGTTCGCGATGCAAATCAGTCATGCCCGAAAGTATCGGGGCGCCGCACGCCCCCAGGCCGTGGGTCTTCAGGGCTTCGTGCGCAGCCGCGATCACCTCGGGATGATTGGCGAGGCCGAGATAATTATATGAGCAGAGGTTTATGACGGAGTGCTGTTTGCCGTCATAATTAATGGTGGTGCGCGCATCCGCCGTGGCGAGCATCTCAGGCTCATACAATGTGCGAGCCCACGCACTTTCGCGCACCCACTTTGTAAAGTTAGGCGGCGCCTGAAGAGGATCATTACTTTCCCCGGCGGCGAGGAAATTACTCAGGCTTAGCTTGAAGGGGTCTTGGTTTTGGTTCATCACCTTATGGCAAAACTCCGCTGGCGCAGCGTAAATTCCGCGCGTCGCAGGATTCCATCTCGGGGCAGCCATTGTACCAGCTATCCGATTCCCGACAAGAATTATATCGTCTGTGGCACAGCATCTTGCCGTGAATTTCTCGCCACATCGTGGCACGAGATTTGTGCCGTGAATTCCCCCCATCGGCAAGATGCCGATCCCACGTCCTATCTTCGCGTCGTCCGGAAGACGTAATCCCAAAGCGGCGAGCTCACCCCATATCCGGCGTGGTCATCCTTGTAGTGATGGCGGAGGTGATACTGCTTTAGCCAAAGCCAGACCCCTCGCTTCATAGCGAAGTGGTGTGTCGCGTAGTGAATCGTGTCGTAACAAACGTAGCCGACCGCGAAGCCGGCCGAGATGGCCGGCGCAAACCGGCCGAAAGTCACGGCAAACAGCACAGCAAAGAAGACCGCCAATGGGATGCTTATAACCGGCGGCATAACCAGCCGGCTCGCGTCGTTGGGGTAGTCATGGTGAACACCGTGGATCATGTAATGCAAAAATTTGCCGACACGGGTCTTTGGCTGGTAATGAAAAACGTATCGGTGAATGGCGTATTCGAGCAGCGTCCAGATGAGCATGCCAACAACAAATAATCCCGCGACGGCGAGGACTGACAATTTCTTGTAGGCGAACGACGCGTACAGCATGTAGCCGATGACTGGAGTGTACAGAACCACCGGCGTAACCGGGTGCACGTGCGAAAAGAACTCCATGAAATTGCTCTCGAACATGCGAACACTTTCGTTCTTCGTCGAAATGTACTGCCGCTCCGCCATGAATTAGAAATTAATGGGCCTCGCACTGAGATCAAGGCTCCCGATTTGACTGGCCGTAATCTTTGAAGGCCGTGCAGTCCCGCGACTGCGGGATTGTTTCATTCGCTCGACCCTGGAAAACAGACTGTATCGCTCGTCAAAGACAAACTGGAAAAGCAATCGCGCCCACGACGTGTGATACTTCAGATTATTGTAAAATTCCGGCGCCATTGCGCGCAGCTTCGGCAGGTTGTGCCACGGGATTGAAGGCAGATCGTGGTGCTCGTTGTGATAACCCATGTTTAAACACACCAAATTGATCGGCCCGTAGTAGCTGAACGTTTCCTGGTCGAAATCGTATGTGTAATGCTCCTGGATCCAGCGCGCGCCGACCGGGTGCAGACCAATGGAGAAGAAAAATGAAAACGCGAGATAGAGCAATCCAGCCCATCCGCACAAATAAACGACGGCGGCATCGTAGACGATTGCGCAGACTAGATTCAGAACAAACCAGCGGTCCCGCATCGTGATCGCCTTCAATCGGGGTGGACGCGTCAGCTGAAAGAATGGAAAAAGCATGAGCCAGATCGCCTTGCGATACCATTTGTTGCCCACCAGCCGCGCCTCCCAGTGGTTCGCGAGGTCAGCGTCGTATTCGTAGTCGCCCTGATGCGAATGATGCTTCAAATGATAAACGCGAAAACCCATCGCGCCGGGCGTGAGGTTGGGGAGATCGGAGATGATCGCCACCATTTTGTTCCAGCTTTTGCTCCGGAAAATGAGGTTATGGGTTGCATCGTGGATGATCACGTAATTGGCATGATTGGCGAACGCGCCGATGCAATATGCGATCAGAAGACTGAGCCACCAATAACCCAATCCCAGCGTGCCCATCCCGAATGCGATAGCCGTTTGGATGATCAGCAGCGACAGAGCGATCAACGCGGTGTACGGATTGCGCACCATTAACTGGCGAACTTCGGGATGCGCTTTGATGATTGCCCGCGCCCGCGCCGGATGCGGCTGCTCAAACTCGGATTGGTGAAAGAAGGCCTGCATAGGCGAGCCTATTTCCTAGCACAAAACTCGCGAAAAACCATCTTTTGCCCAAGCTAAAACTTTTCGCAAAGATTCGCCGATTCGCGCAATCTGTCCGACATTGGCCCTCTTAGGAATCGGCCAGAGAATGGATCTCCCGGTAGCCATTTCAACTTTGCAACGCACCGATCGCTGGATTGGTGCGCCGCTTTGCGCCATCTTAACCCTTCTCAGAAGAATCTTTGAATCCGCGGGGCCTCCAAGACCACGCCAGGTTCAGCGCATTCTGTTTGTCAAGTTCGCGGAGCAGGGCTCAACCGTTCTGGCCTATCCCGCAATTCGTCGTGCGACCGAAATGGTTGGGCGTGAAAACGTTTACTTCGTCGTATTCGAAGACAATCGATTCATTCTCGACGTCATGGAAATCATTCCCGATGGAAATGTGATAACGATCGCGACGAAGAGTCTTTTTGGACTCGTGGCTGGCGCGGTGCGAGCGGTTCTCGGGGTCAGAAAAATCGGCGTCGACGCGGTCGTTGATATGGAATTTCTGACACGTTTCTCCGCGATCCTGACGTTTACGACCGGCGCCAAATCGCGTGTTGGCTTTCATACTTTTTTTGGCGATGGACCGTACCGGGGCGATTTAATGACGCACCGGCTTTTATACAATCCTCATCTTCATACAAGTCAGATGTTCGAAGCGATGGTTGAAGCATTGACCCGCGATCCTGCGGTGCTTCCAACATTCGACTTTACGCCTTCTGTAAACCAGGCGCCCCCAAGATTTCGGCCCTCCCTGGCCGAAGTTGATGAAATCGATGCTCTGCTACAGCGCGAAAATCCCGGCATCGGTGCTGCGCCACTCATCCTGCTTAATCCGAACGCGAGCGACTTGCTGCCGCTGAGGCGGTGGCCGCCTCTGCGTTATGTCGAGCTTGCGCGACGCCTGCTCGAACGTTACCCGGACTTGTTTATCGGATTTACCGGTGCCCCGGCCGAAGCCGCTCTCAATAACCAGCTTGCAGACGAGGTCGGTTCGGACCGCGTCATCCGGCTTGCCGGGAAAACGACTCTGCGGCAGGTGCTCGTGCTTTACGCGCGCAGTGAGATTTTAGTGACGAATGACAGTGGCCCGGCTCATTTTGCCTCGATGACGCCAATTCGCGTCGTCACCTTGTTCGGGCCGGAGACGCCGGCGCTATTCGCCGCGCGATCGCCAAACGCGACCGCCCTGTGGGCCGGGATCGCGTGCAGTCCGTGCGTGAACGCCTACAACAACCGGCAATCCGTCTGTCGCAACAATCTTTGCATGCAAGCGATCACAGTTGATGATGTTTTCGAAAAAGTTACACATATTTACGATTCTCTTAAGTGGAGGACACCCGGAAATTAATTTGCACAACGATGGATGTGCCAACTCGTAAATCGCGGCGATTTCGCCTCGCCGCGCTTGGGATTATCTTCCTCACGATAGCCATTCGCCTTCCATCCCTTGTCCATCCAGAGCCAATTGACAGTGAAGCGATGTATTCCGTGGTGGCGAACGAGATCGTGGAGGGCGGGCGGCCTTACATTGACGCGGTAGAGCGCAAGCCGCCGCTTCTCTTCTGGACGTACGCCGCAGTGTTCGAAGTAGCAGGCAAGTTCAATTGGAAGGCGCTTCATATGGTCGCGCTGGTTTGGACCCTATGCGCGATGGCCGGCCTTTATGTGATCGGTAGCGAGTTGTTTGATCGCAATACCGGTTTGATTGCCGCGCTTTTCTACGGTGTTTTCCAACAGTGGTGGACGTGGAAGACCCTCGCATTCGATGGCGAGATGCTCATGAATCTCCCTATCATCTGGGCGTGGGCAATCGCGTTCCGCCGCAGTTCGTCGCGACTGCGACCCGAACTTTTCCCAGCGGGTGCGCTTCTGGGCGCGGCCTTCCTGCTCAAACAGCCCGCCGCGATCGCCGCAGTTCCGCTCGGCATCTATCTACTCCTTCCCAGCTATCGAGCCAGCCGCAGTTTGACGCGAACGAATTCGATCATTCAGGCAACGGTGCTCACAATAGGATTTGTCGCAGCTCTCGGTCTCGTGACGATAGTGCTTTGGAAACAAGGCATTCTCCGTGATGCATTCTATTGGACAATTGTTGATCATGACATTCCGCACGTGTTTTGGGAGAAAGGAATCTTGCTCACGCTGGCGTTCATCGGGGTCTGTGTGCCCTTGGTAGTGGGGGCGATAATGGCATGCCGGGATAAGAGTGAGATTTGGGTTGCGAGAACGGCAGAACGAACAGCGCTTTTCGGGCTACTAGCTGCCTCGGCGATTGGCGCTGCAGCAGGCGCTCGCTTTTTCCCTCACTACTATGTCCAATTGATCCCTCCGCTCGCATTGCTCGCGGCACCGTACTACGCACGACTTTGGTCCCGGGCGATACAGCCGCCCCACTGGCTACTACGACCTGCGGTGACGTTTACGTGGCTGGCTCTCACTGTTATTGTCTTCTCAATCATACGCTGGGCGGAGCTGGCTCCGCGACGGGTCCCGTCTGAAGCGGGACGATATTTGTCCACGCACTCCAGCCCTGACGATAGAATTTTCGTCTGGGGTCAGACTTCGAAAATGTATTTAGACGCTCACCGGCGTCCTGCCTGTCGTTACATCACAACGTTTCCGCTCACGGGTTATGTCTTCGGCGGACGGATCCCGGGTCTCGATACTCGCAGCCGGATCTTGCCGGGCGCGTGGGAAAACCTCCAACAGGATTTTGCCAAACACCCGCCCGCCTACATTGTGGATGTTCAAGCCGACCCGAATATGGCGCAATATCCAGTGAAGAACTTTCCGATTCTCGCCAAACTTTTGGCGGAACGGTACCAACCGGTAGCATACACTGCTCAAGGCGTGATTTACCGGATGCGCTAGGTTTGGCCCAGCTCGCCGGAGTAGCGACCCTCACGGGAGTTTTCCCAAGTGTCGGCTGGCACTACGAACAAAGGCGGGCCCCGAAAGCTTTCGGCGCCCGCCCCAGGGCATCCAGGCCCGGATCGTCACAAAGGCCGACCGCACAGGCCGCCCCCCGATGCTCAACTCAGCGCGCCGGCATTGCACCTCCCCACGCCGAGGGCGACGGGTTGAGTGGAGCGACTAGCGGCCGGGAATCGAACGCGCCTTCATTTCCGTCCCCGCCTCTTTTGTCGGCGGTGTGCCTTTGACGCGAGCTAGGAATCCGTGGGTGCCGGAAGCATCGACGTAACGACCACAGATAACCCCCTGCGCATTGATTCCGTTAAGCGATGTAAAGGTTGACCCGGGATAATCGAAAGTGAAGAAGCTGTTTGGCGGGACAAAGAAGAGCCCATGAGTCACGCCTGAGCTGTCCGCATATCTGCCCACCACCCAGTTCCTAACGTTAAGTCCGAACAGGATTGTCCCAGCGGAGCCCGAAGGATCGATCGGGAAGTGCAGCGCCCCATTGGTATCCCGGAAGTAGCCGTGAGGGATTCCTGAGCTGTCTATATAGTATCCCACCACCAACTGCGTTGAACGCTCGTAAGCAAAGGTCGAGAGAGCTCCCGGGACGCTAAACGACGTTATGGTTCCGCCAACGCTGAACCACGCCTGGAAGATCCCGCTGCCGGGATCAAAATCGCCGGTAAAGTCGCCGGGATCGTTTATACTAAGCAGAGTGGTTTGGAGCGCGCCGGGAATATTGAAGTCTGTGAAGGTGCCGCTCGACAGGACAAACCCGTGAAGGTTACCATCGCTGCCGACGTAGTCACCGTTGACTGTGCCTGAGTTATTGATGCCTCGTCCTTCGGTAAAACCCGCGGTATCGTTAGGGGCGACGATCGGCGGGCTAAAGCTACCATCGCTGAACCGGACAAACGCTCGCGTCACCCCGTTCGCGACGAAAACGCCAACGACGTCGCCTTTTTCGTTAATCTTTTGCGGCAAGGTCGAATTTCCGGTCCCGGGATAATCAAAAGTCGTGATCACTTCAATAGAGCCCGAGTTCGATGCTTGCTGAGCGAACGTCCCCATCAATGGAAACACGAATAGAACTGCCAGAATGCTGTTTAATATCTGTTTTGGTTTCATGATGCCATTAGCCAAAACGCGGATGTCAAAAAACACTAGATCCACTTAGCGAATTTCGATAAGGCCAGTTTGCGTGTTATCTAGTTTCGTGGGGGCCCGCTTTTGGGTTGCGGGCACATCGAAATGAGTAGACCCGAGAGCGCCAGATGCAACAGCCTGCTGGTGTGGTCGTGCGTCCGGCTATAAAACACGTCTGTCGCGTACGGTCTCGGCCAACAGCTTGCCATGAGCGCCACGCTGCCTGCGCATATAATATTTAGGAACGATAAACGCAACGGGCATTCCCACCATTACCATCAGGATCAATATACCGGTGACAACATTCTGCAGCACAAACGGTCGAGCAGGAATGCGGCTCATCGGAACAACGAGCAGATTCATCGTCAGCCATATAAAAAGCCCGTAGCCGACGCCGTTGAGGACGCGGCTCTTTGCGAGAAAGGGAAACCACGGATACGCAAAGAAGAACAGCGCTGCCCACGAGAGGGCGATGGCCAAATGAAACACGATGCCGAGCCCCGCAGTCAGCCAACCGCCGTCAAACGCGCTTCGTCCGAGCGCGCCGCTGGCAACGTATTGAAAGACATTAACGGGATTCATCCCACGCATGAGATATGCTTGCGCGCTGGCAGCAATGCCGTCCAGGAAGCCTGCCAGCAACCCAGCCGAGAGAATTGTGCGGAGTGGAGTAACCATTGTTACCAAGGAAGACTGATTCCTTTAGACCAAGTTTCTTCAGCTTCAGCACAGTGTTTCCGCTTGGCCGATCGCGAATACACTTTCACCATGATTGATTAACTTGGTGATGTCTCGCGCAATCCGGCAATAGCCACTTGGGAATGAAAGGGCATGCCAGTTTTGCTTCCGCCGCGAGTGCTCCTGATTACGTTGTTTGTTGAGAATACGCGTGAAAATGGAAGAGTAATTTCCGGGAACGGCAGGGGAGGAATTGCGCTATGTCCAATAAGAAATCGCGTCTGAAGAAAAGGCGCCGGCGTTCGATCATAGGGTTCGAAATGATTCGACTGGACCGCACGGCAGTTGAACCATTGCACCAGCAACTTTACCGCCAGATTCGAGATGAGTTGAAGTCGGGCAGCTTTGGCGATGGCTCGTCTCGGCTTCCGTCCTCCCGCGCCCTGGCCGTTGACCTGGGAATCTCGAGGCTCACCGTAAATCTTGCATTCTCGAAACTTCACGCTGAAGGCTATATTCGATCGAGGGCCCGTTCCGGAACATTCGTCGCGGACTCTCTTCCCGAAACTTTCCTGAACGCACCGAAGCCGGAGGTCCATCGGGAGACAGAACGCTCATCTCGCGTTTCTGATCGCGTGAGGAACCTTCCCGATCCGCGTGTTGGAAAAGAGTTTGATCTCGGAGCAACCAACGCGCCGGGGGGCGCCTCGCTAATCTCCGGCATTCCGGCGGTCGATGAATTTCCCATAGCGGTGTGGGAGCGGCTTAGAGCACAGGTTCTCGCTAAAAAGGGAGCACACTTATTACGTTATGCATCCAACCGCGGCGACGCTGACCTTCGCAAGGCAATCGCTGCCTATTTGTGCGATTTTCGAGGAGCCCACTGTCACCCGGATCAGATCGTAGTCGTAGGGGGAATGCAACAGGCGATGCTCATTAGCGCAATGGCTCTTCTAAATCCAGGCGAGGCCGCATGGATCGAGGACCCCGGGTATCACCAAGCCCGAAGAGCCTTTGTCTTCGCTGGGGCAACAGTTGTTCCAAGACCAATTGACCACGAGGGAATCGTGATCGCGCGGCCGGGCAAACAACCGCCACCGAGAATCATTTACACGACGCCTTCCCATCAATTTCCCCTCGGAGTCACAATGAGTTTTCGGCGAAGGACCGCGCTTATCGACTTTGCGCGCGCCAGCGATGCTTTCGTCCTGGAGGACGATTACGACTCCGAATTCCGCTTTACTGGTCCGCCCCTGCCATGTTTGCAGGGACTTGATAATTCGGGTCGAGTCATCTACGCGGGAACGATGAGTAAGATTCTTTATCCCTCGCTGCGGTTGGGCTATCTCGTTGCACCAGAGCAATTGGTAGATTCCATGGCCAAGATCCGTAGCGTAATGGATCAACACTCTTCCGCCATTGATCAGGCGACCCTTGCTCGATTCATAACGGAAGGATTTTTCCTGAGCCACGTCAAACGGATGCGACAACTCTATGCCGAACGGAGAGAGTTCTTCCGCGAGGAATTCAACAAATTGTTCAGTGAGCACTTCATTCTTGAGGTTCCGGAAGCCGGACTTCTCGTCATTGCCTGGCTCCGACGCGAAGGAGATTTCACGAGAGTCGCCCGTGCCTGCGTCGAGATTGGAATCAGACGCTCTCCTCTATCGTTTTTTTGCATCCAGGCGAAGCTAAAGCCAGCGTTTATCCTCGGTTTCGCGGCCTCGACGCGCGCCCAAATTCGAGAGAGCCTCCTCAAGCTCGCATCCTCACTCAAATCTTTGAACTAACCCGCATCGAACTGTTGCTTACTTTGCCAGGATTGCCGCAGAGTGCGATTCAAATGCGCTAACATAGCTGCGCGGCTTTGCCCCAAGCCGCCGTTCGAATGCCCGGCGAAATGCATCGGCATCTGCGAAGCCGACCGACGCGGCGATGGTGTCCAGCGTCCTTTTCGGAACCGAGAGACGCCGCTTTGCTTCATTAAGACGCAAGTTTTCTACGAACTCCGCTGGCGGGCTTCCAAATACGCTTTTAAAAGCGCGATTAAAGTGACTGGGAGACATACACGCTCTCCGCGCCAGAGCATTCACTGAAAGGTCTTCATGTAAATTGCGTACGATCCACCGACGAGCTCCGCAAAGCGATCAGTGGGCTGACTGTCAAATTGCAATGGTCTTGAAAATTCCTTCTCTCCATTGCGATTCAGCGGTGTCACCAGTTCCTGCGCAGCGGCAAGTGCGACCGGCCGTCCGTAATCCTCTTCAATCAAAGCGAGGGAAAGATCGATAGCGGCACTTAGGCCCGAGGAGGTATAAAATGGGCCATCTTTGACGAGTGGTCGTCGATGATCAACGCGCAGCTTTGGGAAGCGCCGCGCAACATCACTGGCAAAGCGCCAGTGGGTGGTGACTTCACGTCCGTCCAATAGCCCCGTTGGAGCCAGGCCATAAATACCGGTGCAGATAGCTGCGATGCGCCGTGATCGATTTGCGCGCGCCAGGACCCAATTCGAAATCTTTTCGTTGATTGCAGCGCGGCGCAAACCCTCACCACCTGGCACGACAACCGTGTCTAGCTCGGGCGCCGTTTGTAGTGTCTCTTCCGGCTTGAAAATGATGCCTGACTCGGCGCGAAACGGCTCGGGAGTCAAACCGATCGTGCAAATTTGGTAACATGGAATGCGATTTCCATATCCGCCATCGAGGGCCGCGGCTGCAAAAGTGTCCGCCGGACCGACAAGATGTGATGAGGTGACGCCCTCAAAAACAAGAAATCCGATTCGCTTTGGATTCATTTGTTAGACGCACCATATACTTTCCTTGAGACTAACTGGTAGGACACAGAACCGACAAAACGAGCCAGGAACGATTTTTTTCCTTCAGCTCTTGGCGTGGCGCACGTGCGAGGCACCGAGTAGAAAAACTTCAGGGAAAGCACAGCCTCACCAACCAAGCAGATACTGAGTTATCAAAACAGGCATACGCACGAATCAAATCGCTTGTCGGTGAACGAGCCCCCGATTTCTTGCGACGACTATTTAGGCCAACAGTAGGACGATTGAGTTCACATCTCAGTGATACCACCACTGATTGAACCGGGTTGAACCTCTGTGCCTAGCAAGGCACTCGATTGAGATCACTTCTCCGGAACGGCCATGTCCATCGTTAGTTTCCATGAGCCGTCGCTTTGGCGTTTCCATGTTGTGACATAGCGACCTTCCTCCGTCGTCGGCTCGCCCTTCTCCGTGTACTCGTATTTGTATTTGCCGGTTTCGTAAGCGGTGTTGCCATCCAGCCATATCTTCACCGTAATCACCGAGACCTTAACCGGGCGCGTGACACTTTGCATCGCTGCTTTTTGACGCTCAAGAATCTCCTGGCGACCCTTGAATACCCTTCCGCCTTGGGACAGCATGACGGCGTCGTCGGTGAAAAGGGCCGCGATCCTCGCCGGGTTGCCCTTTTCCCAGGCCTCAACCCACTCTGCATTTCCCTTGTCGATCGCGCGTTTCGCTTCTGCAAATATTTCCGACGTCGCCTCTGGCACCCCCGACGCATTCTTGGTTTGGGAAAAGGCAGGAGGCGCCGCTAAAAGCACGATCATTGCACCGAGAAGCAATCGTTTCATATATGTTCGTTTCGTCAGGCGCACGCTATATCGCCGTTAAGAGTCGGCAGCGGTAAACCGGGCCGCTATTCGCACGACTCGCGCAGAATTACGCAATTCGAATCCCCGGTGCGCAATCCCGATCCTAGAAGGCGAAATTAACTCCCGTGCGCGCCATCCCGAAGTTGTTGTCTCGACCATTAACAACGTTCCAGCTGAAATCACTGATCCAACCAATGTGCGGCGTAAAGCGAATTTCCAAGCCGGCTCCGAACTGGCCAATCGCCTCCGTCGTGGCACCCACGTGTTCGGTTGTGACACTGGGGAGAATGGGATTATTGCCAAATTGAACGACGTCTCTCTGACCGCCGCCGAAGATCGCTCCGCCTCCCGCCCAAACATACGGCGCGAAACGCGAACGATGGATCGGATAACGCAACGTAAATGTACCCAAAACAGACCCCACCGCACGGCTCTCGTGGCCGGTCCTAAACTGGAAGACCTCAACTCCTGAAACGTCTATAAACTCGCGTCTTGCGTCGACGGCCCATCCTTCAAGTCCGACGCCGAAATACCGGTGGAAGAAATACTTTGCATCCAAGCCGCCGCCCCACGCATGGTCCGCTTCGATGTAACGATCATTCCTCCACTCGTTGCCCGTGAAAACATAGGTACCCCAAAGGCTGACGTTCCATTCATTGTCCGCATACCACTCCGGGCAAGGCAGCGGAGCGATCTGCTTCAGTTCTTTGCCTGAGTACTCTGAGCCGGCAAAAGAGACCGAGACGATCGCCACGATAGCCAAAAGGCATAAGGTAAGTGTCTTCAGTTTGCCCCTCCTGCCAGGTTAAGTCTTCCTTCTTCAAACATCTTTGAGCGTCCAAGTCAATAACTCGCCATGCCTTTCATTGGACGGAACCCAAAACGAAAACAAAAATATGGCTGAAGAACGCACACGTGTCCGAGTTGGAAGAGAAATCCCTCAGTCACGCTCAATAGCCGTATGACAAAGCAGGGGCGACCCTAACGGGATTCGAACCCGCTTCAAACATTTCGTAAATCAGCGCGATTTCGACGGAAACTTACGCCAATCAGCGCGTTAGCTGCATACATCGAAAATCGACACTTTGCACGATTCGCGCAGAATCGCGCAGATCGAGTGTCCGAATTTGTCCGAAAACGGTCAGCGTAGATATGCCAGCCGCTTGAGTGCCACAACTTGCCGCTCAGATGTTCATCTGAACAGCATCGCCGCCAAACGAGAAACACGCCCAGAAGCCGTTTACGGTTCGGAACGGGTCAAGACAGCGGTTGAGGGACTCCGAGCGTTTTAACGGCGTCGTGCGTGACGAAATTTTCACCGGAACCGCATTTGACGCTCGGCAATCTGTAGCCGTAGAGAACAAAATATGAAAGCGGGCCAGGTGATTCTCGCGCTGGTGGTCACCGCAATGTTGACCTTTATCTTGGCAGATTGGGGAATCCCGGTGTGGGCCGCCGTCCTCATAGCTGCCCCTATCGCGTGCGTTGGCGCGGCGTTGACCATTGTCCGCTAAAGCCAGTCGCGGCTTTGATCTAATTTCCGATGTGCTGCCATTTGGTCGTTTGTGGTGTGGCGAGCCGAACGCGGTCCGCAATGCAACCGGCTACGCAAAGTTTCGCAGCCGTTCACATGATGCCGTGATTCGCGTTTGCGATGAAGCTGGCAACGTGATCGAGACGCACGAGCAGGCTGACGATTTCAAAGAGTGGTGAGCGGGGCGGAGCAAAAAGCCGCCACGCGGCGAAGCATGACGGCTGATTGCGGGATCAGGCCGGCCACGTCGATCGGAGGTCCCCGATCACGGACTTCGGTGTCAAATGCCTATTCGACGCGAGCTTTTTCCGCCCCGCTAACTCCGTCCCGAGGAAAAATCACGGCGCTACCGGCGTCCACCCGGTTGAGCCTTTGGTGGTTGCGTAAAGAGATTAAATTGCGGGTTTGCGCCCTGTATCGCCGTTTCGTTGATATTAGTACACCAGTCGTCAGTCTTGTTAACACACGTCAGGACGTTTGGGTCAAAACCCGTCAGCTTGGTATAGGTCGGCCATGGCACTGCCATTTTGATAGTGAATTGATACTTGCTGTTGCTGGCATCCGTTACGGTTATCGTGCAAGGGTTGGTAGGGGAGATCTTGTATGTAGCAGTATCGACGATGATTTTTGGGGCATCTACCGTAGCATTTGGCGGCAGAGGCGGGAAGTCCGTATCGGCGACGTCCTTGCATACGCCATAACTCTTCCACAACGGCCTGTTCTGGGCTTTCGAATCTCCTAGATTCACCTGGAAATCCGTGGTGTAGTCCGGAGGCGGCACAACCGGCTGCGGGTTTGGCAATCCATTGGCGCCTCCGATCGCGATGATAAGCCCCTCGCCCGGGTGATTTTCAAAGCTTATGGCGTCATCTACGGAGAATGCGTAGCCGTTTGCCCCAAGCTGACCATGAACAAGATTCACGAACGGATTAAACCGTTGCTGCTTCAGTTTCACGGTTCGATAATTATACTGCAGGATATGGATGTAATCGAATAATGCCTGGTCAAAGCTTGGGTCTCCTTTGAGAGAATTAAAGGCCGGACCACACCCGGAATTAAACGGGACCCAACCATAAACATACGGCATTATGTTAAGGGTGGTTAGCGTCGCAGGGTCCGGATAATATGGCGCCCCTTGCGTGCACTCAGTGGTCGTATTTGCCACTCTATATGCATTGTAATTCGTCTTGAAAAAGTTATCGATTTCCCGATACGTTTGAAATTCCGGACAATTGTTTGCGTTAGCGTTATTGGACGTGCAGAGCGCCCATTGATCCATCAAATTTTTTACGGATAGACCAGGTGGAGTGAACTCAGATGGTTGCTGCTTCTCTATGACATTTACTCTGTCAACAAGGACGTTGTAGGTCCCAGGAAGCCGGGGACGTTTTGCATCATCCAGAGGGGCGTTATATCGGGGCCAGCCTTCCGTATTTGAAAACTTCGTGAGAGTCGATCTGAAATCATCTAGGGCTTGAGTAGTTCCTAGATAACCAAAGGCACTCGGATCCGGACTGTCGCAGGGCTCTGTACGACACGGTTCCAGCGCGAGTGGCAGGTATATCTGATCGAGATAAGAAATATTATAACCGACATTCAGATCCCTGATGAACGGTTTACCGACGGTATCGATATCGGCAAAGGTGTATTCCACCAGCTGGAATGGAATATTTGGCGGAATCGCGAGTGTATCTTTGAAGATGGCCACCGGTTCCGTGCAATCCGGGCAAGAAACGACCGGAGAGCCGGCGGTTACGGAAAGCGGACTGTTCTGGTCGGCTTTGTGTGCCGCCTGCAGAGCCTCCGCGCTATCAAAGAAATATATGCGACAGCCATTGTACCAGTCGGCGTACTGATCGACGTCATTTGTAAGCTTCGAGTACCATGGAACCGTTACCGAAACATGGCCTTTAGACGGGATTCCATTAACGGGATTGATATACGCTCGGGAATAGTGGGTTTCCGCATAAGTTTGCGTATTATCATTGAACAGCGCTTGCAACCAGGGATCAGGATTCTGAATCCCAGCCTGAATCACTGCAAAGATCGGGCCTCCAGTATTATTGTAAAACGTAATGACCTTGCTGCAGTCCTTAGAAGGGCACGTTGGTGGCGGTACCATTTGCGCGTTGGCAGTGCCGGCGAGGCCGGCGAGCAAGAGGAAGGATGTGGCAATATTCAAATTTCTTCCGGATGGAGTTGTCATATTTTTGTCTTCAGTTTTTGTTGAGCCAAACCGATTTAATGAGGTTGATATTATATTTCATTGGTCATTGGTTATATACCGTTAAATAATCTTACGATATAAAACGTATTACGAAAGTCGACAAACAATTAGCAACTGCAATCTGGGGCGCTTCACAGGTTCGTCTTGGTCTTGCCTTCATTCAGCCCCCTCGCTACTTCCTCAGCCCGGCCGCCCCACGACGCCGGGGTCTCGAAGATGATCAGCCAGTTGTATTTCTTGCCGTCTGGAAGGGTCGTCTTGCCGACTGCGAGAAACAGCCTCCCATCTGGCTGCACCCAAGCGAACAAGTCCTCGTTCCACAGCTTGTCTTGCTTCCACATCTCGAACTTTCCGCCGTAGTGCGCGACCTGCGCCTTCACGTCCTCGTAGCCGACGAAGCCGTTATCGGCATGCGCCATTAGCTCCGCCTTGCTGATGCCGTCCAACAGGGTGACGTCGGTTATCCAGCCGTCCTCGACGTATACGACTTTAATCGTTCTCGGCGTCATCTGCTCGACGACGATCGGCTTCGTCTGGAAACGCGCCGCGAGCTGAAACGGATTGTCGCCGATCGCTCCGTGCCCCGCCGAGATCGCGGCCAGCGCCAGCGCAACGGTTGTGATGATTTTCTTCATGGACGATTTCATTGCTCCTCCTCCGATTGCGGGTTCACAAAATCGGCAACCCACGCCCTGATCTCGAATGCCTCCTGTTTTCTGCCGTTTCTCTCATGGACATCGGCTTGCCATAGAAGCATGTCGAGCAGGTCCCATTCGATCACCGTCTCATCGCTCGTTGTAGTCATGTTGTATAGTCTATAGTATAAAACGTATTACGAGAATCAACAAACAATTTGCCAACTGCAATCTGGGTAAAAGATGGTTCGAGAAAAGAGGGGGGACAGATTGCGCTTTTCGTGTTACGTTGCCCTACAAAAGAAATCGAAAGTGTACAGCGAAGCGAATCAGGAGAGACAAATGGCGAAGAAAATCAAAAAGATCGTGAATATCCGGCTAAGGCCGGATCAGGAACAGCGAATTAATGCGATCGTGGAGCGAAGCGCGATTCTGGATACATCGAAGTTTGTCCGCATCGCGGTCGATTGGCTACTGCGATCGGACATTGGCGAAGTGATCAAGACGATTGTCGATGATGAGGGGGCGTTCCCCGATTATCAAATTCCGAAAAAACCCGCTGGGCGAATTAAGGGAACGCGAAAGCGCCGCACAGGCAGCGCAGAATAAACCCCCTGGCTTTTTGCCCCGCGCCGATGGTGCGCGCTGTCCTCCCTTTTTCGTAAATCTTTCTTGGCAAAATCGGTTGCCGGAAAACCAGCTAAATTTGTTGGTTGACTTTCGTAATACGTTATATATCGTAACGCTTACTATGCGTACGACCGCAATTCCATCCACAATAGGGAAAAGGAAAATTCCGGGCAGTGAAGCGAACGAGCAGTGCCTGAAATTCGTCGTGACCTACCGCGAGGCTGCAAAGCGCAAGCAAAGGGTTTTTGCGACAGAAGAAGCGGCGATCGAATTCGTCCGGACTAAAAATCCTAATTTTCGACATGATCCCATTCAAGAAACACAGGCTCAAGCAGCAGCGCGTATTTTGCTCGAATGCACGAACAAGCTCAACGTCTATGGCAAAACAATAAGAGATGCGACAGACTTTTTTGTTCAACATCTAATTGCCAACGAGAAGTCATGCACCGCCGCAAAGTTGGTTGATGAATTTGTTTGGGCAAAGCAAAAGCAGGCCGCTTCACCCTTTGAATTAGACAATCTTCGATCTCACCTGGCGCCTTTCAGTAAAAGATTCGATGGCGATCTGGTCGGAACCATCACAAGTGCCAAGGTCGACGATTGGTTACGCTCGCTCAACCTCTCGATAATCAGACGCAACCATTACCGGCGATTGATTATGCTGGCGTTCGATTTTGCCGTGCAACGCGGATACGTTAGTTCTAATCCAGTCTTGGGTCGGTTCGTCGTAAGCCAACCTATTTAGGTGTTGGGCGACGGTTTCATCTAATGAGCAAATTTCTTCAACCTAATCTTGCAGTTGATTGAGCGGGGCTCTGACCGCGGCTTCGAGTTCCAAAAAAGCCGTCAATTTTTCATCTGTGCGCACAACGAATCGCTTTCCGTCGTTGCGATGCGCGTCAGCAATCCAGATTGTTCGCCCGGTGAAATCATTAGGCGGAATTATAGTTAGGCGTTTCGGATTGCGTTTGTCGCCGAGCTTGTCACAACAATCACATGGCCGAAGAGAACATCTACAGCGACAGCGATGTCTCGATCACGACGGCTCGGATCATCGTCTTCGGCACGACGTATGCGCTGCGTAACATCACGTCGGTGAAGATGACGAAGACTGCGGGCAATTCAGGTTGCGCGGTCGCGCTCATTATCGTCGGCCTCATCAGTTTTTCCTTTGCGGTTCTATCAATCGTTGACGGGACCGGTCCGGTGTTAATCCCGCTTCTGATTGCTGGCGGGCTACTCGCCGGAGGGATGGCGTGGCTTCGCAGCGTCAAACCTACCTTTCACGTCACCATTGCTAGCTCGTCGGGGGAGATACGTGCGCTGTCGTCACTGAAC
>Ga0193719_10000088_pt1 | contig 28155 bp, 31 predicted proteins | sample U2a2metaG_FD_160103 | JGI IMG/M metagenome (GOLD analysis project Ga0193719, IMG submission 160103) | Soil microbial communities from a riparian zone of the East river system, Colorado, United States - U2a2 | ecosystem: Environmental > Terrestrial > Soil > Riparian zone | place: USA: East... | reverse complement strand
TGCTTGAAGGTAAGACACTTCCCGCAAAAGATTACATCCACGTGTACGATGCTACACCGTATATGATAAAGCTGGGTCATATTGCTGCAAAGCTTCCATGTGACAGCAATAATAAAACATCCTTGAATGTGCTTATCGGTCAAGCACCCGCATTAAAACCTGCAGAATTGGAATTAGTTAAGGAATTATCTACGCCAGGAAAAATGTGTATATACCATGTGGATGTTAAATCAGGCCCGTCAGGCGTTAATCCGATTACTGACATAGCTCTACAAAACCCAACAGACAAGGAAGTAAAATTTGGACCAACTGCAACACTTGTGATAGGCGTAGATGAAATCTCGCCACTTACACCAACAGGCGAATCCATGGGAAATATGTCAATGGGTAACAGTACAGGCGAATCCATGGGAAATATGTCAATGGGTAACAGTACAGGCAACAGTACAGGCTAAACAACCATTAGGATGTGCTGACTTATAGCATGTCCCTTTTTATTTCACCCAAATTATTTTCCTGTCTCATTTAATGCCAAATGTTGTATAGCAGAGCCATGAACTGTTATGGTTACAGAATAGCCGCCTCGATTAAAATTCAATGTTTCATTAGATGTGTTGACTAATGCAATATCGGTAATCCCTGTCGCTAACTCGGTATGATAGAGACAAGAATTCCCTTCATTAGATAAATCTAGGCTTTTACCATTCAGCGTGCCATTATTGATTGCGTGCCCTATATTCAAGGTTTTCAAATGTGGTGCAATACCCACCACTATGGTCGCTTTAGGGCTTCCATCTTTATTGCATGGAATCTTCACCGCAATATGGCTGTGTCCTTCTACACTTGTCGCAAAGGGAGTAAAATCCATTAGTAAAATGTAATCTCCGTTAAGTAAACTACCCGTTAATGGTATGTGTTGCGAAACAATAAGATTATCAGTGATGTGTTTTGCATGTTGTTGCATTGTTACATTGTTAGCGGCTGCCGCAAATTGCTGACTATCTAGGTTCGCCACGCTGAATATAACTGCAAACATCACCAAGATAGAGGATAGATAAATAGAATTCATAGCAGAAAGCTTAAACTCCATTATTTTATTTGTGCCTTAAAATATTTAAATTTTAATTGTGCAAATGGTGACAAAGTTAAGGATGTTGAATGAACTCCAAATACGTCTACATTGAGAAACATTTAGACACTAAACTTATCTATTTTGGATTGCTATCATGAATAGGAAGATGGTGAATGATTCGCAAATCGCTCAAGACTGCGAGACTTTTTAGCTCCCATTCATGCGTAAGTAAGACTAGAATAATAATGAACAATTCTAATTATTCATCACCTTTAATGTTGGTTTTCTTCGGTGCATTGGTAGCTGTTTTAGGATTCATTTTCACTTCCATGTCAATGAACTCTACATATGGTCAGATTGAGATTCCTACGGATAAGAATATCACATCGCCAAATTTTAACGGAACGGTAGGCGAAGATACCGAGCCAAAACCTGATATTTTATATTCTGCATTAAAGTCCGACACAATAGTTGGTGAAGTGCTTAATAACTTTACATATCCTATTGAATCAGTTCTCATAACGGCGAGTGTCTATGACAAGAATGGGGTAATTGCTGCAACGGGAGATACTTACACTAGTGATTATCAGCTAAAGCCAGGAATGAAATCTGGATTCGATATTTACTTAGATGAAAAGTTACCTGGCAATAGTAAATATACCTTGACAACCAGGTTTGAAAAATCAAATGAAGATAAGCCAGAGGGACTACAACTGAGTGTTGGCAAAAACTCTAAAGATTCAAAGAGTTTTAAAATCGTTGGCGAAGTATTAAATCAAGGTCAACTTAGTGCCAATTCAGTGAGGATATCGAGTATATTTTATGACAAGGACCACAAAGTGTTGGATGTTGATTACACTTATACAAATCCAGACATAATTAGTCCCAATAAAAAAGCACCATTCGAATTGTCTTTCTACACAGATAATCCAGAGAAAATTAAATCAATAGCTATTAATGCTCAAAGCAAAGAATATTCCTTAATAACAAAAAACAGTCAGAACGAAACAAAATCTGCATCATGAATATTCTAGAATCTTACGTTAGTCCAATTAAAAATTAAAGTCCGAATGAGTCGGGATTCGAACCCTGCATGCAATAGGATTCTACTACTTGGTATTTGGCTTTTCTCATAATGTTTATGAATAAAGCCTAATAATTCTTGTTTATTGAAATCATTTTTAGTTTACATTATAGCATTCTTGATGCTGTCTACATCGGCTCTATACTTTTTGGTTGCAATATTTGGTGAAAGAATTGAAAGTAGTGAAGCTCATGGATTGCAGGTGGTTGAAGGACAAAAGGAGGAAACTGCGGAACCTCCTCACAATGAGAATCAAGAGGCAGCACAAAATCAAATACATAATGAATCTGGAGAATCAGCAGAGCAACGTCTTCAAGAAGGACAAACAGAACAACATGGTATTGCTCCTAGTCAATCTGAAGTCAACGAAACCCTACGCAGAAATCTGGAATTCCCACTTTCAATTAGTGCCGGTATTGGATACGCTGCGATAGGATTATGGATGATACTAGATAAAAGGAACAGTAAAGTTCCTTACATAATAGCCATAGTCGGTTCATTAGTATTATTGGGAATTTATTTTACTTCCAGAACGTTAGGGATTTCTAGTCTAGGAATAGAACCTATTGGTTTATTGGATGCTATTGTAGCAAGTCTCCAAGTTGCAATAATTGCTATTTCATTGTATATTCTAATTGGCAAAATATACATCAAAGGAATGACTGTTGGTAAATAGGGATAGAATTACCTGTAACAAAACTCTAATCTCAGTATTCTTCTTCATTTTAGCCGGATTATGTGAGATTGGTGGCGGTTACCTAGTTTGGCTTTGGCTTAGAGAGGACATGAGTTGGATGCTTGGTGTCCTTGGTGGTTTTGTTCTTTTCGCGTATGGCATAGTTCCTACATTTCAACCGCATGATTTTCATAGGATATACTCTGCTTATGGTGGCATCTTCATTGTAATGGCTTTGTTATGGGGTTGGGTTATACAGGGGATAAGACCTGATATGTTTGACATTATTGGTGCCATTATATCGCTAATTGGAGTCATGATTATTTTCTATATGCCTAGAAAAAATGAATTGATACATGGTGAAAGTAAATGAGTGCTACTATCATCACTATTACTTCAGTTGGACTGTTTCTCCTAGCAGCACTTGCTGAAATTGGTGGAGGATATTTAGTCTGGTTGTGGATAAGACAGAAAAAGAAAATAATCTTTGGTATTGTTGGTGGAATCATACTTTTTACTTACGGTATAATCCCTACACTGCAACCCTCAAATTTTGGCAGGATATATGCTGCTTACGGAGGATTTTTTATTATTTCTTCAATTTTATGGGGAATGATGGTAGACAAAAAGAGACCAGATAAATTTGAAATAATAGGCTCTATCGTAGCAGTTTTAGGAGCAGCAATAATATTTTATGCGCCAAGATAGTATACCAAACTTATCACTTGATTATATGAATCAAATTTGACATATTTTAGAAGCGGCTTCTATCTTATTTAGTATTATGACTTTGACCACTTTCTCATCCATTGCAATAGGGTAATTATTGATTCCACTAATTCTTGTCCTTTCGAAGTAAGTTTGTATTCTACTCGGGGAGGTATCTCATTGTATGCTTGCCTTTGTAATATTCCTCCCTTTTCTAACTCTTTTAATCTCCTAGCCAGCGTCTTGCTACTAAAGCCTTTCAGCAAATGTCTAAATTCCTTGTATCTTACTGGCTTTGTAGAGCAACAAAGTGGTATTAACATCTCTATTGTTCCTCTTTTGGTAATTAATTTACGAATTTTCGCGGTTTCCTTCATCAATATTGCTGCATTATATCCCTCAAAACTGCATTCATTCTTATACATTGGGAGTTGGTTTACTTGTTGTCCTTTTGTTTCCAATTTGTCACCTACTTTACTAAAGTCTCCTTGATACCTTAAATAGTTTCTGTAGTAAACAATAATGATATGAAGCAAGACGTGTTGAAGACTAAAATTAAGGAAAGATATGGTAAGATTGCCTTAAGTGGAAATTCAGATTGTTGCTGCACACCACAGGATTGCTGCAACACGACTGAATTCAATCCCAAATCTTCATCGGTTGCTATCGGATATGATGACAAAGCATTAGATTCTATACCCGAGTCATCTATACTTGGACTGGGTTGTGGTGCTCCACTTAATTTTGCTAATTTGAAAACGGGAGAGATTGTAGTAGATTTAGGTTCGGGTGCTGGAATAGATGCATTCCTAGCATCTAGACAAGTTAAGGATAGTGGTAAAGTGATTGGTATAGACTTTACTGAAAATATGTTACGTAAGGCAACCTCTGTTGCCAAAGAAAAAGGATTTACCAATGTCGAGTTTCGAAAAGGAGACATCGAAGATAGAATCCCAGTCGATAACGATACAGTAGACGTTGCAATAAGTAATTGTGTTATCAACTTGGCTACTGATAAGGTAAAAACATTCAGGGAGATTTATCGAATTTTAAAGAAAGATGGTAAGGGAAGAATGATTATTTCAGATTTAGTCACAAGCAAAGAAGTTCATGGAGAATCGGTCAATACTGATGACTGGTGTAGCTGCATTGATGGAGCATTAACAAAAGAAAATTACATTATCAGCATAGAGAAAGCTGGATTCCATAATGTAAGAACTTTAAATGAACAGTTATACATGGATAAAGACAAGACAAATGGAAGAAAAATTACAAGCCTTATCATCGAGGCAGAAACAGGTCAATGAGATTCTTCAAACGAGAACCTGTAAAGTCAATTCTATTTGTCTGCGTAGAAAATGCGGGAAGAAGCCAAATGGCTGAAGGATTCTTCAATAAATATGCTCCAAAAGGATGCGAAGCAATAAGTGCTGGAACAAAACCAGTATCACAAATTAATCCAATTGCAGTTGAAGTCATGAGAGAAGTGGGCATAGACATTAGTAATCAAAAATCAAAAGAAGTTACAGATGATATGATTCGTAACTCCTCAAATATAGTAAATATGGGTTGTATGGAAAAAAAGTCATGTCCAACACTTTTCTTGCAGAATCTACTCGATTGGAACTTAGAGGACCCAAAGGATAAACCGATTGAAAAAGTGAGGGAGATAAGAGATGAAATCGACCAGAGAGTAAAAGAGCTTGTCGCAGGTATTAAGATTTACCAATAAGCTAACATCTACTCAAAAAAAATTTTTTGCTGAACTTATTGGCACTTTTATTGTAGTATTATTCGCCACTGGTTCAATAGTCGTAGATGTGAGAATCGGAGGCATATTGGGTCTCCCATTCATTGCATTTGCACCATTCGTAGGTGTTGCAATAGGTGTTTACTTATTTGGTAAGGTGTCAATGGCTCATTTTAATCCTGCCGTTACTATAGGATACCTTATTACAAGACACATTACCAAACATCAGTTGGTATATTATTTTGCTGCTGAAATAATCGGCGCTATACTAGCAAGTATCTTTGTTAAATATGTAATTGGTAACTATGCTAACCTTGGTGCTAATGCCCCAAACTATGATTTTTCTCTTCCAATTATTTTTGGAACAGAGGTTTTGGCCACTGCGCTATTAATGGCTGTCATACTTGTAGTGGTCTATACAAAAGGATTACGAGGTTTCAGTGGCATAGCTATAGGAGGAATAGTAGGTCTTGATATTCTCTTCTTTTCTTTTATCTCGGGCGCTTCTATGAATCCAGCCCGTTCGTTAGCACCTGCCTTACTATCTGGTTCAATCATAGATTTATGGCTTTACTGGTCTGCTCCTTTTGTTGGCACTTCACTGGTTGCTTTTACGCTAAGAAATAAAATACGAATTAAGTCTTAGACCCATTATGAATGAAATTTGGGATAAGGTTTATTCGAGTGACGAGTCGTTTTTTGGGGACAACCCAAGTCATTTCGCTTTAATGAGTTATAATGATTTTAAGAAACAAGGAGTTATAAAATTATTAGAACTAGGATGTGGACAAGGGAGAGACACAATCTTTTTTGCGTCGAATGATTTAGATGTTCACGCTTTAGATTCTTCCATTATAGCGATAGAAAATGTTCGTAAAAACCTAAGAGAAAAAAATATTTCAATAGATTTAAAGCAGTTTGACGCAAGTCAAGGTATACCATTTAGTAACAATCTTTTTGATGCTATTTATGCTCATATGTTTTTTAATATGCGTTTCACAGATGAAGAATTAAAATTTCTATTCATCGAATCCAATAGAGTGTTAAAAAACAACGGAATGCTATATTTTTCTGTTCGAAGCGATAAAGATGCTCAATATAATACGGGAAAGAGAATAGAGACTCACATTTATGAAATAAATGGTTTTCATATTAGATTTTTTACCAAATCACAAATTAGGTCATTTTTATCCGACAACTTCGAAATTAAGAACATTATAGAAGATTATGAAGAACCAGCAAGTCTTTATCTTGTTTTCAGTTATAAAAAATATTGATAGTAAAATAGACCTACAATGAAAATGGATATTAATAATCAAGATTAAATTGGTGGGTCCGAGTGCGGAAGTTTGTGAACCAAATTTGACCTTTAAAATAGGTTCACTTTTATTCTTTGAGATAAAAGCCCAAGATAAGCGCGGGGAGTGGGATTCGAAGCCATTAGCTACAGTTGGGGTTTTATCGATTTAAGGATTTCAAAATTGTAGTGTTTCACATGACCTCGAATACGACTTAACGGTCCAAGTTTAACAAAGTCAGGATATATCTATTAATACAGTGTTGCCAATCACTCTATGATGAAAAAAACAATCTATTTTGGAAGTGTGGCTCTGGTGTTGGCATTTGCACTGATTTATGTGTCAGTAGCTAATGCTCAAAATGTGACGACTAACGCTTCAAACGCCATGGGAAATGCCAGCGCAAATGCAAGTCAGATGGCAGGAAATGCCAGCGCAAATGCAAGTCAGATGGCAGGAAATGCTACGAATAAGACGGGTCAAGGAATTGGTGGACTTTTGAGTAACCTCCTAGGAGGAAAGTAACCATCATCTTTACAATTTTTTGATATTTCGAGTACACAATACGACTTAGTGAGGGCGAGCATTATTTATTAAAATCATAAAGCAGGACTTGCAAGCTCCTAGTCCAATTATAGTATATAATGTTAAGTCTTTTAGATGCGGGATGATTCCCTTGTGATATATTTAATTATTAACTAGTTAACAAATCGTTAATTTTCGTATTCTTTTAGAAGTTCCTTAGGCGTATGTCTGCAATTTTCTTCCTTAATGTGCTTGTCTAGTACATCTAAGAGTTTAGATATTTTATCAATACTTGTTCCTATTGTAGTCATTTTTCTGAAGTACTGATGCACAATAAACTTCATAAAAGTTTAAAGCGGTCTGATTAAAACGAGAAGCTGTCACGTATTTTGAAAAATATCAAATATTAGCTTGTTATATGCTATTATGTATGGCGCTAAAAGAAAAGGTTTTTGAGGAGAGTGGTAAAATAACTGGTTTCAAAGTAACAAAGGTACACCCTGTAGAAGGAGTAACAACTGAGGTAAGTTTCACATCAGATATAAGAGGAATAGGAAGGTTTCCGAGTGGTAAAAATCTTGGCTCGGGTGTACTGACTAAATATCCTCATGGCATAATTGATGCGACTTGGCATGGTTGTTTGACGACTACCGAACATGGTGAGCAATTCATGTGGTGGGGACACGAAAAAAGCAAAGTACTTGAAAATGGTAAAATCACAGGTCTGAACATTGTAACGGGATTTACTAATTCTCAGAAACTATCTTGGATGAATAGTCAAATTATCGTATTAGAGGTGTCTGGCTCGGTGTCATCCAAAGAATTCACTACAAATGCATATGAGTGGAGCTAATGCGACTGGAAATAAGTTAGTAGACTCAACTATATGAACCCACTAATTCTATGAGGCCAGTGGCTTGTGAATCAAATTTGACACTATTTTTAGACTCAATTACTTAAATGACACACAAAATAAATATGTCATAACTAAATTATCCAACTAATCTTCTATACATGCCAGAAGATTACAAACACAAACCGGAATTCGCAGTCTTATAATCGCGTTACTTAGTATAGAAACTCATATGATGGAATTTCTGGCGGAGGAGCACCATATACAATGACAATGTCTTGGTGATTAACAATTGGTATATCTCTATATGAGGTTTGCTTAATTGCGGTCCCATTCAAATAAACAGTAAGAGCTCTATCAGTTGAGTTATCAACCTTAAAGTCAAATATCTGACTGTTGTTGAATTTTTGGCCCCAAATATCAAAGAATTGTCCCAGCTTGAAGGTATTATTTTCAGGAGATTCTATATGTATTATTCCCGAAGTGTCGTGAGTGTGCAACCAATATATGCAATCAGGAGGTTTAATGCCGATTCCTCCCGGAACCAAGTATGAGAAACCATTGATGAAAATACTGAGGTGTGCATGATAATGAAAATTAAAATGCTCCACTTTGTCACATTTTATACCACTGATATCGGGGTACTGTGCATAGGCCACATCATTATTCCAATCATGCACTGTTGAAAAACTCAGATAGATAAACAGGAAGGCTTCAAGTAATAATAGCATCATTATTTGAAAATGCTTCATAGAAATAGATGATGTTTGGAGAGTATTAAAATTAAAGGTAGATTGTATTACACATTACCTTACTTAAGTAATGTTTAAAAGCTGATGGGAGCAAGTCACGTGGAACAAGAACTTGAATAAACCAAGAACAATTACCTGTGTTTTGGTTATTGCTATAGGAATAATGACTTTACTTTTAACAAATACCACGACCATAAATAACATAGCATTTGCGGGTCAGAACAAAGGCAAATTCAATAAAGACGATTTCATGATAAAGGATTTTGGTATTGGTAATGATGGCAACCCATACTTAACTGTAGCAGGCAAAGCAGGGGGATCAACACCAGATAAAGAAGATGCCGGATACGCGTATGTATTTGTAACAGATAACGGAACTTACGCTGTTTCATCTGACTGGATGTATACTAAATGGCATACTCACGAGCTAACACTTGATGAAAAGAACTGTGTGCAATCAATGAATATGAAGGGAGGACAAGGTGCCTATGTTGGTGATGATGTTATGGTTACAAGGACAAGTGCAACAAAGGTCGATAAAGTAATGACCGCCGAATTCATTATTGATAACAACTCTATCTGTGCGAGCAAAATATTTGATTCTGCTCCATAGGCGTCATCTTTGCTTAATTGTTGCATAATTGTTGCATAAAGATAGTATCCTATGGGCCAGTTCTCAATCGTTAATTCGATTGATGTACCATAATACTATTATCATCTTAAATGCTAAAATTTAGGATGAGAAGATTACTACGTATTTCTATCCCGGGATTGGTATTGTTACTTGCATTTAATTTGAACACAAGCAACCCAATTTTTGGTCACACTTTTTCTGGAGATGAAAGTGCATCTTTTTTGACCATCCATTTTACGGATTAAGTAATGCCAAGAATAAGACTGTTGAGTCTACCACTGATGATAATTTGATAAATGTCAAACTAGAATACGCTCCTGAAGCAATTGAAACTGGTTCTCCAGAATTTTTCAAGGCGACTTTATATCATAAGGATACTAATGAAATAGCATTGCATGCAGATACAGACATAGTAATATCTAAAGATGGTAAAGAACTTTATAAAGAGTCAAGTGAATATTCTAAACCATATGTTCGTACTCCAAATGGAATAGTTCTATCTTCCTATAAGTTTCCAGATTCAGGACAATATGTAATCTCGGTAAAAGTCTTGGGATTAAACTTTATGCCTGTGAAACCAAAACAAGTAAGCTTTGCTACCAACGTTACTTACTCGAATGATAAATATTTAATACAGATAGCGAATTGAATTTAGTCTTTTCAAAGCCTTATGAGCATAGAAGATATATCCATTATGATATTTCCTCACTATTCTCATTAAGAATATTCTTTGAACGCAGGAAACTAAACCTGCATAGATTCAAAATAGTTCCAGTATTTCATCTTCATATGTTAGAAGGAGTACCTAAGGGTTGACACAGATTTTTTCCGTGCTAAGACGAACCTTTCTAATACTGCTATTATATATTATCTTCAGCATATCACTTTTCAGTAATACTGATAATTTTTACAATGTAAAAGTATATGGTCACCAATTTACTCCAAATGAAACTGCTAACTTTGTAGGGATTATAGGACAAATGCAAGCAGAATTGGGGCTCGTTCCGTCAAACCTAGCAAATAATAACGTATCACTGGCTCAAAATCATGCAAATAAGGCAGCTTCCCTTCTTACTCCAAGGATATTGGTAGAAATTGCAGAAGACAACCCACGATTAGCTGGTGATCTAAGAAACACAATGATTCAGCTGCAAAGCATATCATCATCCTCAGAGAGCCAAGTAAAAAGTGTAAGTCAGCTTGTAGATGATCTTAATAAAAGACTGGGTGAAGACGCAGATGTCAGAATGGCACAGGTGCAACCAACCTCTTCAAACCCTTTGGAGGGAGCCATGAAGTTTCTAGGAAACATATTTGGTGGTAGCGATACGGAAGCAAAGGACCAGAATACAAAACTTGAGGCGTTAGCTCTGGCCAATGTGATAGATGGTGTGCTAACAAACTATGGTAACGCATATCATGTTGGATTTGATATGACCAATATGTCGAACATGGTTATGATTGGGAACAACAGTAGTTCAGGTTCCATGGTAATGAACAATCCTGTAGCTGGAAATAATTCTGGCACTAGCAATATGAATATGCAATCAATGAATACCTCGTCCAATACGATGACGATGACGGAACAAGGTAGTGAAATGAACATGGGTTACTCATTAGTTAATATGTCAGACTACCAGAGTGCTCAAGCACTGGCTACAAAGGCATCTGAAACCTTTAATACTAAACTTAAGGATACAACGATGAGTAATAATAACAACGTAACAACCTTTGTTACTAATCTGGGAAATGGCCTCACTCAACTTAATGACTCTATTTCAAAAAAAGCTTCACCTCTAGATGTTATGATGATAGTCCACACGCAAATTCATCCTAACCTGTTGGAAGCCTTCAACCTGCAGTTGCGTAAATAATCATAGTTGAAACTCGCCTATGCGACTTTACTGTGTCGCTCTGGAGATAAATAAGACTTGGATTATTTTAATAATTTACCAAAAAATCTAGTCGAACGCTTTGATGGACACAAAGTGTGGTTTGCAATCACAAAGGAAGACGCCCAGAATTATCGCAAGGATTAATTTCTTGCCCTAATTCGAGCAGAACTTACCTCTGTTTTTTAATACATTAATATAAATTTCTGGATACAAAACCGTAACAAAATATTAGTAACATAACGTGGAACCACATTTCTTTACGCTTCAGTATTTCACTATCTCTATTTGGAATGCAGTAAAGATATGAGATTTTATTTTATTCGTCACACAATATGTTCTATCAGGCTATTTTTTCTTTCTATGTTTTGTTTTGCCATACGTATTTGACTCGATCCTCTAGGTATTTTTGCTGTAATTCAACGTTCTTTGTTCCACATAGACCACATGTTCCTTGCATCGGCCATAACAGTGCTTTAATCTATATATCAATTACATCTTTTGTTTCTCCTTTCAATACCGATTATATAATAATTCTGAAAGAAGATTATGCATTACTTTGTAATGGAATAGCATATTATGATATTTGATTAAATAAGTAGAAGGATTTTAGATGGAGACTAATTTAAATAACTTGTTACACATAAAATAGTATGAGTAAGAAAGGAAAGAGTACGAAAGCAAGGAGTACGAAAGCAAGCAGTACCAAGGCAAGGAGTACGAAAGGAAAGAGTGCGAAGGCAAGGAGTACGAGTACGAAAGCAAGGAGTACCAAGTCAAGGGAAAAGGGCGGCCAAGGTTCAGGTAAATTAAAGGGAGGTGCTGAAGTAGGAGTGGAAAAAGGCGGCCGTACTTTGGGTAAATTTAAGGGAGGTGCTGAAGTAGAATTGGAAAACGAAGACCAAGGTTCAGGTAAATTAAAGGGAGGTGCTGAAGTAGGATTGGAAAGTGATTCTTTAGATGAGATAAAGGAAGCAACGCACGATACTTTTGATAATATAAAGTCAGGATTTAAGGTGGCTAGAAAAAAAATCTCAGATCTATGACTAGTAGGAATCGACGCTTGAAAAATTCATCAGTTTCCAATCTTTCCCATTGATTAGTCTATATTTTTGCCAGTCATTCCTCACATTTACAGATCCCATCTTAGCATTAGAACATTTTTCTATTAATAAGAACAAATATGTGCTCATAATTTCCGATCTACAAGTATTATAAAGTGATAAGGGAAGAAAAGACTATAGTGAAAGGAAGAGGATAATGACCATTGAAAACGATTATCTCCTATAATACAAAGGACATAAAAACTGAAGGTTCGCTTGAAGATCTAGGAAATGGCTACAATACGTGGATAGACCTAGTGTCTCCTGAACGTGAGGAATTTCTCAGTTTGGCTAATAAATTCAAATTAAATAAAGAGGCTGTAGAGACATACTTGAATAATTCTAAGAATCCAGAAATTCGTACGTTAGATAACCATACCTTCACCATAATGTCAGAGTTGAAAAATAAGGATCCAGAAACTCTTGTCATTGAACCAATATACTTCTTTCTAGGAAGACACTGGCTGATTACTATCCACTCACAAGATCTCAATCTTAAAGAACTAGTAGAAAGGCTATTGAAGGTAAAAAATGAGAAAATTAAAGAATCTCAAATTGACGCACTTTATTACAATATATTGGCTGAGATTGTTACCAAATATGAACAACTTTTGACTGCGTTGGAACTGTCAATAAATGAGTATCAAAGGCAATCATTTGTTAAACCATTGCCATCAATATTTGAACGGATTGAGATATTATCTAGAGAGACAATAATTCTGAGAAGACATTTTTGGCGCGCTAGAAACGTGATAAACTTTCTAGTTCATAATGAACAAGACAAGGAAGAGATCAAATACATAGAAATGGTAAATGATGACATTTCTCAATTAATTGATTTCGTCGAGTCATTCCAAGATACCATTAATTCGATTCGAGAATTGTATGTTGCAAAGGTATCGCTCCAAATTAATGATACCATGCGAATTCTGACTATTTTTACAGTGATATTACTTCCTCTGACTCTTATAGCGGGTATATTTGGTATGAATGGTGTCGATCTTCAAAACCTTGGAACTTTACCAACTGGATTTTTTGCAGTATTTGCTATAATGGTTGTCATTGCTATCGGATTGCTCCTCTTCTTTATCAAAAAGCAATGGTTGTTCGCAAAAGTGAGTAACGAGGGAGAAGGTTCGCACTATGAACATGCACGCGAACAGAAAAACCACGATTTCAAACAAGACAACTGAGTACTGCTCAGATCTTCATTGTCAGAACTGTATTTCCCTTGTCTTAGCATCCTCTTTTGTTACCTTTGTGAAGCTTATTGTTATTAGATTAATAAATGAAATTTTCACGTTTATCGCTTATTTTAAATCGAACTTATGCTTTAATATTCTACGACTGGTCGGAGGAAATGAATGGTAGAATGTTATTTAGATGACCTCCGAGTATTTGAATCGGTCTAGAATAAGCCGCCTCAGACATGAGTCTGAATATTTGAAAGTAATCTTACTAGTCGTTTAGCCATAAATAAACCATCATATCCTGATTGTCGTAATATCCAAATGATGCTAGAAGCCGTGTAAACTGGCAGAAAGTCACCAAGTGCTAATAAAGCAATTAACTGAAAATATCTCATTATGTCCACATAATTCACAGTATTAAAAAAGGTTCAGATGACCCTACTGCATACTAATTTAAATTAGAATTTGAAACTTAAAAGTGAATGAATTATTGCTTTATATCTTTATTTGAACTATGTACATTGAGATGAAAATAATAATTGTCCATTGAAATTAGGAATATCAGGAAAGCCAGCAAATTAAACATAAAGGATGGCACAGTCTTGGATGGATTTCCTAGCACAGGATTACTAAATGCTATTGCATCAGAATGTCTAATCCGGTCATCAGGTACAGAACTTTTTGCGGTTATCGATTCACCTGAATTTCCTCCTTTATCAATAATCAGTAATTCCATGCCTCACTTTCCAGCGAGATTGCATGTCAACGAAGGTCTAAAGGTGGCTTTTTTCACATCCGAATTTAATATTGACCCACGTATGCAGAGTACTATGGGTAAAAAAATTTTGGACTGGGCGATGCAGAATGGATGTAGGTTGATTATAAGCGCAGCTGGAATCTTAGGCGCCAAGCAAGATAAAGGAGATAATGACTCAGTTATTCCTGACGAAAAAAGGATTTTTGCAGTCACAAGCACCCCGTCAGCTGCAAAGATAGCAAACCAAAATAATTTTATTCAACTACAAAGCGGAACAATAGGTGGAATTCCCGCAACACTGCTAAATGAAGGTTCACTGCTAGGACTAGATGTGATTGTTCTTTTGGTCAACACAATGCCAGATGTTCCAGATTTTCGTGCTTCTGCGCTGATTTCTAGTGCAGTAACTAAATTAGTTCCTGGTCTTTACTGCGATATAGCATCATTATTAGGAGAAGCAGAAACAATTGAGAACAAAATAAAACAGATTAGGGATGGTCATAAGGAGTCCTCTTATATAACATAGATTGAACCGTACATTATATTCGTAATAGAATACAAATAAAAACTTAGGAGCATCTTTATGCCAAATAAGAGATAATGAACGTAAACAATTGTTGGATGTCATATAGCTCCTCTAGTAGAACTTATAACAGACGGGTTGCATAATCAATTTAGATTGAGCATCACAGGAATGGTAGAAGGTTGTTAGCCTTCAGTGTCTGCTAATAAGAGAATTGTTAGCGTTGTAGATGATGATTTAGAAATCACTAAGCTCTTTCACATTGCTTTATATGAAAATGTTAATGGCATTTCTGTTGTTTCTTTTAACGACCCTGTCATTGCTCTAGAACACTTTGCAGCTAACAAAGATGCCTATGCTGTGGTAATTGCTGATTTAAGAATGCCGGGTCTTAATGGGTTAGAGCTACTGAAGAAGGTAAAGAGCTCAAATCCTAGGGTAAGGACAATATTGATGAGCGCTTACAATTTTGATGAAGATATATTATTTCTAAAATATATGAAAGAAGGTATAATAGATTCATCTATTGACAAACCCGTTACCATTAATAGATTGTGTCAAAGGGTAAAAGACGAACTGCACGTCTATCAATTTTAAGTGAATTAATAAATGGCCCTGCCTCAATAGTTTTTATTGTAAATACTTGGGTATTTTCAACTCCCTATTTTTTGGTCAGGGTTGGTAGCTTGTGAGCTAAACCTTAAAACAGTTACATGTCGGTTTGCTGGGAACCAACTGTAATTAGCTTTACCCAGATTCTGGCTTATTTTCTGATGAATTTGGCGATATATCAAATTTTGCCTTTACAATATTGAATAGAAGCCCCTCTTCATAAGGACCCTTGGATATGACTTTTAGAATGCCCTCCTGTACTTTTTTCAGTCTTTTCTTATCCAACATAATATCCTCAGGAATGTCAATCTCTATATCCATTTTGAGTACAATTTTTTTTGTTTCAACCATGGATACCAAATATGTTTCCACATTTAAAAGGACTTCAGTACCGGGCCAATTAAATTATTTTATAATTTGTTGTGATGCACTGATGCATTAATGGAACTAACTAGAAAAGTCGTTAATTTTCAAATTCTTCTATAAGTTCCCTAGGAGTATGCTGACAATCCTTTTCCTTAATGTGCTTGTCTAGTACATCCAGCAATTTAGATATTTTATTAATACTTGCTCCCTTTGTAGTCATTTTTCTACTGTACTGTTGCACAATAAAGTTCATAAAAGCTTCAAGCGAACTGGTTAAAACGAGAAGCTGTCACCTATTTTTGAAAATTATCAAATATTAGCATGTTATAAGGTATCATGTAATGGTGCTAGGAGAAAAGCTTTTTGAGGAGAGTGGCAAAATAACGGGTTTCAAAGTAACAAAGGTTCACCCTATTGAAGGAGTAACAACGGAGACAAGCTTCACATCAGATATAAGAGGAATAGGAAGGTTTCCGAGTGGAAAAAATCTTGGCTCGGGTGTAATGACTAAATATCCTCATGGCATAATTGATGCGACTTGGCATGGTTGTTTGACAACGACCGAACATGATGAGCAATTCATGTGGTGGGGACACGAAAAAAGCAAAGTACTTAAAAATGGTAAAATCACAGGTCTGAACATTGTAACAGGATTTACTAATTCTCAGAAACTAGCCTGGATGAATAGTCAAATTATCGTAGTAGAGTTGGATGGCTCGGTGACCTCCGAAGAATTCACTGCGACTGCATATGAGTGGAGCTAATGCGGCTGGAAATAAGATACCAGACTCAACTACATGAACCCATTAATTCAGGGCCCAGTGGGATTTGAACCTTGCTTGTAAGGGGGGTTCAAATGACCCTACCGCAGCATATAGTGAGTCCATGAAGATTTTTAACTTATATGTTATTGCAATAATTTAGATATGCCTCTGTACGAAATTATGGTAACATCATACCTTATTATATTCGCAGTTACTTTTACAACGAGCGTGTTTGAGCAATCAGAAGTAACCTGATTCTTCAAAAAATATGCTCCATAAGGATACGAGGCAATAAGTGCCGGAACAAAACCGGTTTCACAAATCAATCCACTGGCAGTTCAAGTCATGAAAGAGGTCGGTATTGACATTAGTAGTCAAAAATCAAGTATTAATGCTCACCTAAACACTCGATAAACTTATCTATTGGTCAGTGATTGAAGAGTGAGCGTTGTTTAAAAGTAATTAAAAGATAATCTAAAGTTGTTTAGTCCTTTTCGAAAACATCACCGAAAAAGGACATTGATAGTATTATTGGTTATCTCGATAGTTATTGCAAACTCATTTATCATTTTCTCCAATGAAGGAAGTAGATTTTACTTCGCTAAAGTCATAACGACAGTAACATCAGGAGTAGCCTTAGCAACAGCTCTAGTTATGATATACAAGTATAAAAGGAAAGAAGAACTATATGATTCCCATCAATTTTACAAGCGTAATGAAGTGCATCTTTCGATTTCTCTATTCTTAGCTTTGTGGTTTAGCGCACATCTAATTTGGTCTTTTTACGAACAACAATCTGCTACTCCTTCTATCGCTGATGCATTTTGGCTAATTGGATATGGACTTTTTGGTTACTTCTTGTACAAGTTGTGCTATTCATTTAGAAAAGAACTTGAACCACACGCTATTGGCATAATAATACTAATTGTTACATTATCAATAGTCTATATCGTAATACTCATTTTATCTGCATCCTCTCTATTGTCAACTCAAAAAGTAGGGACATCTGTATTGATACTTACCCTAACGTATCCTATATTGGATGGGATATTACTTGTTCCAGCCGTGTTAATTTTTTGGATGAGAAGTACTATAACACCGAAGAAAGGAGAGAAAACATACCAGCAACTAGATATTTTTTGGATATTATTATCCCTATCAATCATCTTATTTGTAATAGCGGATAGTGGCTTTGCGTATATTTCTGCATTAAATTTGATGACAATTCAGAAAGAGGTATGGATATGGAATATATTCTATAACAGCGGCTATCTTTGCTTAGCTGCTGCATTGACGGGGTACAGCAGCTTCTTAGATTTTACTAAAATACATGCCACATATTGAACAAGAAAATAACATAAAAAATATGAAGACAACAAATCAGCTATGAAGATTCTTTAAAGAAATAATTCATTTTAAAACATTTTAAAATATGGCATAACGTTACCACAATTTAGACATTTTTCCAGTTGTTCAGTAAAATTTGTCGCTTCAAATGATACCCTATCCTGTTGATAACTTGCTGGAAAAGTTTTACCGCAATCCTTACATTTTATCAACAGCATGTTATTATGGATGCTTCTATGTTAGCACTTTGATGAGATAAACTTTCTATTTTCTACCAACAATTAGTATAGCTTCATTCTCGAACCTAACTTTTCCAGTACTGTCAGCATACTTTTCTGAACCTTTACTAATTGCCTTAACTATTTGTTCCCTTCTTTCGTTTGACTCTCCTGCTAGGATTTTTTGAAGAGCAGGACCACCGTGGTCAATCGTAAAAGCTGTAAAATCATCAGTTGAATCAAAATCAGAAACCACGTTTATTCTTTCGATAACAGGATGGATGAATCCTGATTCTTCATAGATTTTTTTAAGGTTATTTTGGTCCGACATGCTAAACGGTCCAGGCGTTCCTGGAGGAGGACTGTTTGTTTCTTTCAGTACGATGCTCATAGGTACAGAAATGAAAGGAACTTTCTCTGGCGAAGCCCAAACAGCCGCTGCGAAATGACCACCCTTTACTAAAGACCTGTAAATATTAGATAAACCTGCCTTAGGATTTGGTAAAAACATCAATCCCCATCTGCATAGTGCTGCGTCAAATGTTGAGGATGGTAAATCAATTGTTTCCGCATCGCCCTCTTTAAATTCAACGACGTCTTGTAGACCTAAAGAGATAGCTCTTTCTTTTGCGAAGGATAACATCTGTGGTGAAATATCTATGGCTAGTATGTTTCCAGTCTTACCTACTTGTTTTGCAGCGGTAAGAGCTGGTTCTCCAATACCTGTCGCAATATCCAGAACCTTAGAACCAGGTTTTATCCCTGCGAGTTCCACTAAGCGTTTACTAACTCCTTCCGTAGCTGTTTCAATTGTCTTCCACCACTTTTGCCAACCAGGAGCCGCATTATCATAACCATGGCGTAGTTCTTCCTTGTATTGTTTTGAATCAATAGTCAAATAGTTTCTTTTTTGATTCAATATTTGCGATATAAAAACATTCTATACCAAATGAATGCAAGGAAATTATACTTAAAATAAATCAGACTCATTCTATACTAAAAGCCGATAAATTGCATAGTGAATTTCGAAGTTTGAACCAGTGGGATTTGAACTTTCCTTATAAACGGGTTCATCTACCTAACATTTTGAATTTAATCTATTTCTTTCAGTTACGTATTCTAGTACTTTCGTCTATTCTAGATCTCCTTCTGATAAAATCGAACATGCTTGACATAGGTATTTGGTCTTGTTAAATCTTTAGATTTTGAGGTCACCAGTAAGAGTGTGTTGCAATTATCCAACGATTAAGCTTTGGACTGAATCAATGATATAACTATTCCTTTATTTTTATGTCGTTATAACGGTAAACTGCAAATTTTATAAAATAGAGATAACAATCCTAAATACGGTAACAGGCTGGGGGTGTGGGATTCAAATTTGACATGATTTTGGCATTCAAATTCAAATTTGACATAGATTTTGAGCCCACATCTTGATTAAAAGGTGACGAACTGGTTTACTAGTTCTAAATAAGGGCTTGCGAGATAGATAATGCTAAGACCATGATATTGGAATCCTACCAGACTTGTTGTCGTTGTCGTATTATCAATCCTTATGTCATGTTACCCAATATAAGATACTTTTCTTGTTCGGTCACCTTATTTATTTGACTCCAAGCGAATAAGTAGCATCGCCATTTACAGATGAAAGGTCAGCTCCTGGAATTTTTTGTTCTTGTGTGAATTTGTAAGTTAAAGTATGTTCACCTGGTGGAAGTGGCTTCAAGATTAAGTAGTAGCCATCAACGACCGCAGGATATACTCCAGCATCCGCTTCATATCTGTTGACCTGAGGCATAGTGATATTGAATAGCGAAGAATTCCTCACTAGAATATTATCAATCAAATGTCGATTTACTTCTTCATTCCCAGCCTTCTTAAACAATACACGATTGTCCAGCCTGACTTCCCACGATTTAAACCCTTCATCAGCATCCTTTGCACAGGCCCACAAGTTTTCGATTTTACCAGTTTTAGCTCTTGGCTCAGGGACTGTTGGATCGCACTCTCCTGCGAGCAGAGGAACTAGAATGGGCTTGGCCGACGATATATTGCACTTAGTAGAGTATGTCAGATCGTAAACCCCTAACAGGAGTATCATAGTCTTCTGGCGATCAGAACCGACGATGCATTTATCCAGATTGGTATTAACATCTTTGGGGATATCTCCTGGTGGCACCCCAACATTCCATTGCCAGTATTCTTTAGCCCACTCTTCAAGAGTCTTGCCATAAGGTTTTGCATCTGTAGACAAATCATTGCTTTCTGCACCCATTAATTGTGAGTGATAGCCGAATATTGTAACAAAAGTTACAATAGATACCAGCGATGCCGTAGTTATATTGAAGGACATACTGGAAATTCTATGAAATCAAAAAATGTTCTTATCCTTCTTTCATAATATTTTCTTGTCAATTCCGTTCTTATGGAATATTTGAACATACTGTATGGGCTAGTAACAACATCAATATTTTCAGTTTGTACCTGGTTTAACAATTCTAGTATATTCTATAGAAATGGGACTAAATAAAATGTAAAGATTAACATGGGGCTGGTCGGATTCGAACCGACGACCTCCAGCGCCCGAGGCTGGCATCATACCAAGCTAGACGACAACCCCTCTAGTTTATTTCAAATTTCCCTTAATATAATATAAGATGCAGATTCTGATTCTGATTGGCGTAACAGGCTTTTACGAGGTAATAATCTACTCTTCAAATTGATCCATAAATGGAAAATTTATTCTTCTAGAAGTGAGATTTACTATATTTCTATGAACCAATTTTCTTACTATATCTGCTGCAACTGGTAATGCTCCAGTAGCACCCGGGGAATTATAATTCAAAATGTGTAATGAAGACTCATTTTCTACAAGTAAACTCTCAGATGCAAAGTTTCCGTTCTTATCAATTAGCAATGATCTAATACCAGCTCTACCTCTTTGTTTAAAATCAGAGGGATTCAAAGAGGGCAAAAATCTCCTTACTCTATTTATCATATTTGTTTTAGATAAGGAACTTGAGAATTCATTTGATACCAAGCGTAGGAACTGTTTGTTTAATAACAATTTTAACATTCCTACTTTAGATGATTTAAAAATTTTCGGAACAGCGTTTTTCAGGTTATCATATAAATTATATGAATATGGACCAAATACCGGAACCGCATTTGGTCCTACTTCACATCTTCCATCATTTCTAATAATCCAATGGGGATCCAAAAAAGGGTATTCTGTATATCTTGGCACTGAATAAATACTTCTTTTAGTAAGATTATTGTATTTTTCAGGCGCTATCCAATATTCTCCTCTAAAATGAAGATCAGTATATTCTTTTGCAATGCCAACACTATGAGCAATATCAAGTGAATTGCCTCCTGCTGCATTTATTATGTAATCAGTAGTTATATCTTTAACAGTCCCAATGACTGTCATCTTTCTATTTGCAGCTGTTTTTGTGTTGGGGTAAATCGCTCTGAATTTATTTTCAAATGAGGTCTTACAGCCAAACATGATTGCGTCTTCCATAAGTTTTTCATTTATTAGGCCATAATCAGTTGAAGCATCTTGGAAACATACAATCCCAGATTCACATTTTAGATTAGGCTCGATTCGTAACATTTCATCTTTACTTAAAAATTTTACATCCTCATCTTTCAATCCATTTTTGCAAGCCCATTGAACATGTTTATGCAAAACGTCAATTTCACTGTCATTTATTGCAATCTCAATTACTCCATCTTCTTTAAATGGTAATTCGTGTAAAGAGCAATACCGTTTTATCATGTCAAATCCCTTTAACGCATAGGCTGCAGTGGATGACTTTTTATCTGGATTATAGTAAAATGGGGCATGAACTTTTCCAGTATTCCTGCTACTGGTATGCAGTCCAACCTTTTTTTCTTGTTCAATGACGATAATTGATGAATCTGTCACGATGGAAAGAAAATAAGCAATAGCACAACCTAATATGCCTCCACCAATAACTGTAACATCATAGCTGTCTTGCAATTTATTACCAACTACTATAATCGATCAAAATACTGATGCGACTATTATCCACGTTATTATTCATAGCATTACTCAATTAGAATATCATTTCATTTTTTTATTTTTATAATTTAGATGATAATCAAACGATTTGTAAAAAGCAACAATCGAAGATGCATTTAATATTTTGCCATCAAATAGTAACTGTTTAATTTCATCAATTGTTAGAATCGTAGGCTCTATTATCTCCATCATCCCTAATTCTTGCTTCCTTTCGTTAACTAGATCATAACCGACAAATAAATTGCCTGTTTGTTCAAACATAGTATAATCTAATGTATATGAACCCAAGCTGATAATATTATTTGCCTTGTAGCCAGTTTCTTCTTTCAATTCTCTGCTCGCAGCTTCAAATGCCGTTTCACCAGTATCAATATATCCAGAAGGAGCTTCAATTTGATATGAATTAACCAAATGTCTGTAGCTTTTAATCACTAGAATTTCGTTATTCGACACAAAGGGTACTATGGTGGAATAATCTTTTCTTTTCGCTCTAGTATAGATCTTTTTTTTGCTATTAATGTCCAGTATGTCCTCATATAGTTCGATATACTTATTGGAGTATATTTTCCGTGTAGATTCAAACCTCCAACCAGACGGCAGATTCATGATTTTATTCCTACTATTACAGTTATTTGCTTTTTTGTAAACTACACTAAATTATGTCTGGAGAAGGTCCTCGTATTTTTAGTAATTCCTCCTTAAATCGAATTAAACAATGTCCGTCCCAACTCAAATATTACACTCCTGCAAGCTTCACTTTCCCGTATAGGCAGGCGTTTTGCAAATCTTTAATCTCATGAGGCTTGTGTTTCCTGATTTCAACTATGTATCCACTTGTGGAATGATAAAAAATGACCATGTCCGTTGGATAATGGGATAGCATTGCGTGATTTTCAGGATCTGATGACATGTGTCTTAAATGAATCCGTTCCCATGAAAATAACTTATCAATGTCTCCATTAAAGTGAAAATTACTGCCGCATGGACAAGTAGAGTCCCTCCAATTTCCCTCGATATTTTTAAGCCATATGTTTCCTTTATCAGTAGATCGCAATCTCTAAAGTTGTATTATATCTTCAACATATATACCATTTCTCTAATTATAATGAAATTTCGAAAACATATCGCTGGCGTCCCCTTAGTTCAAGTCAATCGATCAGCCTTTAATCAACTGTCGTTGAATTATAGCATTATTGGAATCAATACCATTCCAGACAATCTCAAAACCCATTTTTGGAATAAGCAAGGTAATACATTCTTCAGGAATATTGTTTTCAGCTAGGAACCTAATTGCATCCCCTAACTTCTTAATCTTATCAAGTTCTGGTAACAATTCCTTAATTTTATCATTAGATATGATATAATTATCAACTAGTAGGAATTCCTTTAGTATATTTGTTCTCACTTTAGTTGAATTATTATTGATTAATTGAAGATTTCTAATAATTTTCAAGACCGACTCAACCGGAATGTTATGCTTATCTGATATTTCTTTAAGAAAAATAACTTTATTTTCATTTTCATTTTCTCGAATTTTGGTTTCTAATTCTTTGGTAATCATATCATGTGAATTGATTGAAATATCATTAATGAACTTAGTATCAATATCCCTAAGATATTTAATAATTGGACCAAACGGAATTTGATCTTTCTTATAAAAAATTAAATGTTTTGTAGCTATAAGTTTAGAAAAAATCGAATCAACCATTATCTTATTTCCATTTTCAGAAATATAATTATCCATATTTGCAGCGATTAGTAAATCAGTACCTAGCGAACTCCCAGAATTCATAGTCAACAAGTCTTTTATTTTTTCTAATTTTCTTTTTAGGTACTCATTTGTCCAGAAACCTACTATCTCTAAATAGACTTTAATTCCGTATTTTTCAAATGCAAAATCAGCTATGAAGGCTTTACCATCGGAAAGAATTAGAGGATCCGGCTCCCGAGTAAGTTTCCATCCTGTAGAGAACTTGAGAAATTTATCCATAAATTTTTTTTCAACATTGCTATCAAAGTTATCTTCACTATATCTGTTAAATGATACGTTAGGTTCTGAGTTTGGCTCTGACTCAAGATGAATACTTGATGCGTCAAATAGTGGGAGATCCTTATCTTTGTTTGAGAGCTGAAATCTATAGCTTTTTTTGATGCCGGAAATTGATTTTCTTAATATTACTGCATCAATAGACCAGATTTCAGTAAATATTATTAACGGAATTAATTTGGCCATTGCCAGACCGTATCTGTCTGTCATTCTTAGTATGCTAAGCGGACCGTCTACAGTACATATAACTCTCTTGTTCTTTTTGCCATTTAATACCATAACTTCATTTTTTGTTTGATTATTTGATTCTGAATCTAAATTGGATTCTTGATGGAGAAAATACATCAATCCAACTTGCTTTATTTTACGTAATATTTTCTTCCAGTTGAGCCCCCCGTAAACACTGAATTCTAGTTTGACACAATTTACTAGTAGAGTTTCAAGAATGGAAATATTGTACCATACAACCAGTTGTAATGGAGATAATGAATCAAAATTTTTCAAGTACTTGTTTTTGTCAAGATCATTCCACATTGCAAGTTCCAGTTCATCAATAGTCAAGTTGTTTTTTAAAGCAACTTTCTGAAGTATTCGCTTTCTTTCATTTTCCGTTACTGGATAACCAATTCTGGAAGATTCTTCAAATATTTTCCTTCTAAGATATATGGCATTAATTGTATTGTCGTTCCTACTGTCGGAAAACGTCTTACTTGGCGACTCATATACACACCTTTGTTCTAATAGCTGACAGATACCTCTGACAAGTTTATAATCTGTATATTTGGCTTCTATTTTTGAGAGATTCTCGTCTACGTTTGCCTTGGATAGTTTCTTCTTAGCCATTTCTTCAAACGTTTTAATTATTTTTGATGGTAAGGAAAGTTCATTATTTTTCTCATAGTCATAAAATATGGGTCTTATCTGATTCATTTTACCTGATACGCGTACTCTTAATAATTCAGTTGGCAACATTTACGATTATTACCTCATATAGTTGTAATATACAGATCTAAGTTATATCCATCTAATTAATTTTTTATTCTATTGAATGCTTGAAGTTCAATTGATAATATTAGAGTGAATAAAATCGAATTTGCAGTCTCTGGTATTATCTGCAACCACCACCCACCCACCCTCCTATCAGTGTCTCAAGCCTTAAATGCAATACGTCTACATGATGTACAGAATGAGAACTAAAAAATCAACTTATTCAAATTCTGATATACAGGAAGATGAGACACACAACTCTGAAAGTATTTCTGATGATTATGCGGAAGATATCGTAGACAAACGTGAGCAATTAGAAAAGGAACAAAAAGAAAATACTGTCATGAATAATACCGAAGAGTCATTAACTACAATATCAGAACAATCTCAGATTAATGATCTTACTAATCTTGAAATTCAAGACATTGAAGGGATAGGCCCTACAACTGCTAAGAAGCTTAGAGAAGCAGGAATTTTTTCGGTTATGGATCTGGCCGTGGCTGGAGTTGAAGATCTAGCAGTAGACATTAATGCATCCAAAGATAGTGCAGCCTCATTCATAATGGCAGCTCAAAAACTTTTAAGAGAATCAGATGTTCTTGATAAAGAATTCATCACTGCTGAAACTGCACTTAAGAAAAGAAGATCCTTGTTACGATGTTCTACTGGTTCAAGTATGCTTGACGATCTATTCTTGGGCGGTATAGAAACACAGGCAGTTACTGAACTTTATGGCGAATTTGGTTCGGGCAAGTCACAGATATGCCATACTATGTGTATTACTGCCGGACAACCAATAGAATCAGGTGGATTAAACAGTGGTGTTATTTACATTGACACTGAAGGAACATTTCGACCTGAAAGACTGGAGCAAATATCTAGCACTAGAAGCATAGATCCGGTACGTGCACTGCAAAATGTAGCTGTATGTAAAGTCTATAATAGCGCACATCTAGAATTAATAGTTAAAAATCTCGGTAAATATATAGACGATTACAAAGCGAAACTAGTAGTTGTCGATAGTATAATTTCATTACATAGGGCAGAATTCTCTGGCAGAGGAACGCTTGCTGATAGACAACAAAGACTTAATTCTATTATGCATAAACTTCTTAGAATTTCAGAAATTTACAATGTTGCAATAATAGTTACAAACCAAGTGCAATCTGCTCCAGATACATTCTTTGGTGACCCGACAAAACCGACTGGTGGAAATGTAATTGGCCATGCTTCAACTTACAGAGTATATTTGAGAAAATCTGGTGAAAACAGAATAGCAAAAATGATCGATTCTCCATATCATCCATATAGTGAAGCAAGATTTACCATCAATGAAAAAGGAACAGATAACCTAGACGAAGGTAAAAAATCCAAAAAGGAATAATTTTTTTACTATTACAATTATTTAGAGTGGATACAAAATCAAAATATGAAGAAAGTTTCTAGGCAAGGTATTAGTGTAGGGCGAGCATAGCATACCATAACAACCCCTTTCAACTATTTTCGGGTTTGTGCTTTTCATTATAATGCTGTAAATATTCAGATTCATTTTTAAATGTTTTATTACATTTACTGCACATGACAGGTTCATCATTGTCATTTTCAATTTCCATTTCTATACAATTGAAAGAAAAGGTGGTTTAAGAATTTACGGATATCGTCAAGTTGATTATGCCATCTTTCTAGCTAAATCTCTTTCTAAGTATGTTCTTGGCATAAGTTACAGGATCGAGAGCTAGTCTACGGCAAAAGATATTTTTACGCAAGTTCGATATTTTGTTATTTTTCCTGAGGCAGGATCTATATGGGCAGTCATATCGACAACTTCTATACCCTGTATCCCATGCAAGGTCTTTTTTGCTTCATCGACTGCAACTTGAGCAGCGTCCTCCCATCCCTTGTCTGAGCTACCTATTATTTCAATTATCTTTGCAACATGATGAGTCATAATGAAACATAATACACTTCATTTGTTATAAAGACTTTGATAGTAAAATTAAACCAGAATAAACAATATATAAAAATGCAACAAAAATCAATAAGGTAAGCAACGATTAAAAATGATGTTTACTATATTTTATCATGGTTCAACATAGAAATAGAAATACCAGAGAGCTAGTAGAAGTTCTTCCTTTTCTTTCCGTTTTTATCATGTTGTTAATTGTTCTACCCACTCAACTAATCCATAACTTGATGATATTTGCATATGATCCTAAAGAGGTTGACAATGCATTATCTGAAGGGGGAAAGGTATGTCCACTAGAATCTGAATGTAATAAACAGAATGAAAATCAGACAGATACTCATAATATGACTCTGAACGTTCCAAGTCCAGGAAAATTGGATGATGGACAAGGTTCAGCGGCCAGTTCAACAATAAATAATTTAACTGGTTCTCAAAATGAAAGCAATTTAGGTAATACTACCACTCTAAATGGAGAAATCAAACATTCAATTCAAGACATGATAAACATTACAGCTGATAAACAAATTTATAATCCGGGAGAAAAAGTTAGTATCTCAGTAAAAAATACTGGATCCGAACAACTAACATTTCCAAATTCTGCGTTAGGGCTTACCATAAGAAACTTGGCATCAAATGAATTATATCCAATTTTATCATCACAGGTGATAACAATTCTAAGTCCAGGAGATTCAAAATCCCTTGAATGGGATCAAATGGGTAATGATGGAAATCAGGCACCCTCGGGAAATTATACGGGCTCTGTAAATTCAGGCATTAATTCGGCTGATACAACATTTTCCATTAAATAAACCATGCTTGTCTTATCCTGTAAATTTGTTGTTGATGACAAGGTTTTCTAAGTCTTACTATTTCTTTCTTTCTTAAGCTATTGATCATATTAAATTTCAGGTAAAATCAAAGGATGTCTTGATATCGGATTCATGGGCCCGGAGGGCTTCGATCCCTCGATCTGTGGTTCC
>Ga0193719_10000087_pt1 | contig 28181 bp, 32 predicted proteins | sample U2a2metaG_FD_160103 | JGI IMG/M metagenome (GOLD analysis project Ga0193719, IMG submission 160103) | Soil microbial communities from a riparian zone of the East river system, Colorado, United States - U2a2 | ecosystem: Environmental > Terrestrial > Soil > Riparian zone | place: USA: East... | reverse complement strand
GCCAACGCTCGTGATAAATGTACTGTTTGCGCTTTCGTGCATCGCGCCCAGTCGCCTGGATGTGGCCGTTTGCTGACGGGGAAATCCAAACGTCTGTCCATGCCGGCGGAATGGCGAGCCGCTTGATCCGCAAAAGCCGTTGCTCATCGCGGACTGCTTTGCCCTCCGTATCGAGATACTCGAAGTCGTCGCTCTTAGCCTTGCGTGTGTAACCCGGCTGATTCTCGCTGACGTAACGCAATCCAGCTTCCTCAGCCGCTTCGACCGGTTCGGCAATAATCTTTACCTCGGCAATTTTCTTTTTTTCTTTACGCATCTTTTTCGCGGAAGCTTACCCGTAATTGAATTCGCGTTAGAAGGTAGAAACGGACCGCCAGCCTGTCCGACTAACATTTTCGGCGCACTTGGCGAGCGCGCCCTACCGGTTAAGGCCCGTAGCTCTTCGTAAACTTCTTCTTCGACTCGGATTCCGCCGAGGTAGCCGGTGTCGATAGCTCAGGCGGTGTCGATGTTTGAGCTGGCACGCTTGGCTCGGCTGAGGGCGCCGGTTCCGGCACTGGCGCCGGCTGCGAGGCACCGCCTCTCTCTTGCGCCCGCGAAACTTCCACAAACGCCATCTGCAAATTGGAAAGCGCGTTGCGCAGCACTGTGGTCTCTTCGTTTGTCAGATTTCCACGCGTTTTTTCCTGAATCATCGCCAATTGATCGATGAACATCTTCGCCAGCTCCAGATTCACTTCGCCTTGGCCGGTTTTTGGATTTGGAATCTGGCCGAGAAACAGAGCCGCATTTTGTGCATGCATCATGACAAACTCGATGAAGCGTTGCGAAAGCTCGCCGCTCTGTACGCTGGTCTGAACTTCAGCCATGGCTCACTTCTGTTTCGCGGCTGCGGAGCCATCTGGTGGTCGCACCGTCGCAAGAACGTAAGGTTGATCGCGAAAATATTTCGCGGCCACGCGCTTAATATCGTCGAGCGAGACTGCTTCGACGCCGTGCTTGAGCGATTTGTAATAATTGAACCCAAGCCCGTAGATCTCGTCCAGCGCGCATTGGTACCCGAATGAATCGTTGCTTTGATTCGCAATCTCCTGCTGTCCGATCAATTTCTTTTTCGCGCGTGCCAATTCTTCATTCGTAAGACCGTCAGTCGCAAGTTTGCGGATTTCATCGAGCAATGCGGTTTTCACTGGCTCGATCTTTTGCGGATCGGTCCCGAGATAAAATGCAAAAAGTCCCGGCACCAGCCCTTCCATCTGGTTGGCACCGACATAGTAGGCCAGCCCCATCTGCTCGCGGATGCGAACGAAAAAGCGCGAGCCAAGGTCGCTACTTGCCTCATCAATTAGCTGCAGTGCATATCGGTCCGGACTGAAAATATCTGCGCCGCGATATCCGACCATGATGACGCCTTGCGCTTTCTCTTTTCGGCTTTCGACAATCTCAGTCTTCTTCAGCGGCGCGGCCGGATGCGCATCGGTCAAGGCGAGCGTGCCGGGTCTCATCCCAGCAAGTGCCTTTTCGAAAAGCTGTTTCACCTCCACCGCCTTTACATCGCCAAAGACAAAAATGACCCCGTTTTTTGCCACGACATAACGATCTCGAAATTCGAGCAGATCCTTCTGAGTCAACCGCTGGACCGAATCGACCGAACCATTTGCCCGCAGCGCGTAAGGATGCTGCGTGAAAAGCGCTTGCCGTAAGATATTGCGCGCCACAGTCGTCAACTGCTCTTCCTCCTGTTTGATCGCGGCGATCTGGATTTCTTCTTCGCGCGCAATCGCTTTTTCCGGCATGGTCGCGTTGAGCAACACATCCGAGAGCAACTCGACGCCCAATTTCACATCGGGCTTGGTGACATCGAGCGAAACGGTGAAGCTATTGTTGCCCGCCTCACTCGAGATGGAGCCACCCACTGCTTCGATCTGATTTGCAATCTGCTCGGCGGTGCGCGTTTTGGTTCCTTTCAAAAGCACCTTCGCCATCAAGCGCGTGATGCCATTTGTTTGCGGCGTTTCCGCGAGAAGGCCGCTGCGAAAAACTGCGCCCATCGCAACCAGCGGCAGGCGCGCATCTTCGCGCACCAAAAGTCGCAATCCATTCGAGAGCTCGAATTTTTGAACCTCACCTGCGGTGACGGGTTTCGCGGGCTCGGCTTTTGCGAGCAGCGAACCTTTGGGATTCAACGATACGATCGTGAGGTTTTCGTCCGTCAGGTAATGTGCGGTGACTCGTTTAATGTCATCGAGCGTCACCTTTTGGACGGCGTCGAGATAATCCCGGCTGAAATTGAGATTGCGCGTGAGCAACCAATTCGAACCAATATCGGAAGCCAGGCCGCGCATCGTTGTAAGTGCGCCCAGATGATGACTGAGCGATATTTTTTTTGCTTTCATCAACTCCTCTGCCGTGGCGCCGCTTTGCTTTACTTCATCAAGAATGCGCAACACCAATTGCTCCGCTGCTTCGCGTTTCTTTGGATCAAGAGTGGCATCGATGCCAAATAATCCTGGATCGCCGGGCGTGTAGGAGAATGCCGATATCCGGTAGGCCAGACCGGCCTCTTCCCGCACGCGCCGGTACAAGCGCGAACTGCGCCCATCGCCGAGAATGGTCGAGAGAAGATCGAGTGCGGGAACGTCCGGATTCGTGACCTCCGGAATGTGCCAGGCAAGCGAGAGATGCGTCAGTTCGGTGGCAAATTCCTGGTGCACTTCCCGCCGACCCAGTTGCGGCTGTTCCTCAGGAATGAAGACCGGTTTGAGTGATTTCTCCGGATACGCCTTGAAAAATTCGGTAAGCTGTTGACGCACTTTCTCTGCGTCAACATCTCCTACCACGACAAACGTGAGATTGTTTGGAACGTAGCGCGTTTTGTAATACTGCATCACCTGGTCTTGGGTGAGCTGGTTGTAAATTTCTATGTCCCCGATCACCGGAAAGCGGTACGGATGTCGTTGGTAGGCGGTGGCAAAAAGAAGCAGCCCGGCCACGCGGTCGGGATCATCCAAGCCCATGGCGAACTCACGTCGGATTACTTCTTGTTCCTTTACGTATTCCTCCCGCGGCAGAGTCGAATTCATCATCGCATCAGCCAAAACGTCGAGTGCACTGGCGACGCCATCCTTCGGCACGTCGATCCAAAAAACTGTGCGATCGAAAGAGGTGTAGGCATTGATGTAACCGCCGACGTCCTGGATTTTCTGTGCAATCACATTGGTCGATCGCGTCTTTGTGCCCTTGAAGAGCATGTGCTCGAGAATGTGAGACAAGCCGGCGCCGAGATGCTCGTCCTCGTCGATGCTGCCCGTGGCGCACCACGCCTGCACACTTGCCACCGGGGCGCTGTGATCTTCCTGCACGATTACTGTGAGGCCATTTGGCAGGACCCACTTTTGCGCGGTGCTCGGCGGAAAAGTGATCACCGTCGAATCCTTGGTCGGTGCTGCTTTCAAATTGGCAGAACTAAACATACTCGCGACGACAAGCGCCAGGCCCGGCGCAAATCGGATCATACGGATTTTGGCACTGGCAATTCCGGCGAAGGCTTCACGGCCGTCGGTTTCGCTGGCGCGAACGGTTTCACAAAAGCCTCTTTAAAATCATAGACGTTCTTAAAATCCTCCAGGGAATCTTCCTCTGTCTTCCCGAAAATTCCCGCTTCGATCAAATTGAAAACCATGTGCCCGATATCTTCGCAACAATGAATTCCCCAGGAGGAAAATACCGTCATCACCATCGGCCCGAATTCCTTGAGGGCGTATTGCCGCACGCCGTCGAGCAATTCCGGTCCAGCCACATGACGCACCGTGGCGCCCTTGATTTTCTTCTGCTGCTTGGTCGTAAAATCGAGCGCGTCGCGCAGAAACACGTACGCGTCTCGCTGATAACGCGGGTCACTCGCGACAATCGAATCAAGAGCTTCGGCAAATCCAATTTTTTGCATAAGAGTCAAGAAGCGCGCGTTGCAACGCGCCGCCTATGATAACCAGCAAGAGCGCGTCGAGCAAATGCCCTCAAGATCGACAACCTGCGATGCAAAGGCCGCGTGCCAGGGAACGCTAATGTCCCATTGAGTCAGTTGACTCTATTAAACTATTTCTTTGGAAAGGAGCCTCAGATTCCCAAAAAGCAGAGTGTTCCGCACTGACGAATGCAAAAGCGCATATCGCACGAAATCCTGCGGCGGGATCTGCGTATCGCGATCGATCAATCCATATTTCATGGCGGTGTCGCGATCGATCGCACGGACCCGCATGTGAGAGCCGAGATCGAATGGCGAATAAGGGAGGCCCAACCGCGAGATCTTGACCCAGATATTGTCGTTGACGAGCGCTATCATGCGGCCGTCGTAAAGTTTTCCTCCGGCGTCTGTCCAGCGCCGAATCCAGTCCCGCGGTTTTTCTGACGGCGCCGCGCGCAACAATTCTTGAGCCGGCCATTCATCGAGAATCGGCGCCTGCTGAATATAAATCCAATTGCGGTAACCGGCATCCAAGGCCGAGATAGTATCGAGCACCAGGTTAATTCGCTCTTCACTTCCGAGATCGTCGAGTGTGCCTTCCTCGCCAAGCAACGGTTCATAGCCCGTTTCGGCCAAAAAATCCTGTAGCTCCAGCCGCGCCGTTGCGAGATTAACTTTGCCACCTTCATATTGGCCAAGCACATCGACCAGTTTCTGCTGGTACTCAGCGCTCGGGGCTTTCATTGCGTGTCGATCGAGTCGACGGCGCGGCCTTTATATAGATAAACGATAAAGAGTTTTTCTCCGATGTAACCGCCGTAGCTGTTCTTGGCGTTCACCATTAATGACACGCTCCAAGTCGGCAGGTATTTCCCGTTGTTCAGCATTAAAGGACTTTTGTGGGGCTTGCCTGAAATGTGAACGTGCGCGCTGTAAGGGTCTTTCAGGTGGCTGCTGACGTACTGCGTCGTCAGCGCTTCGTAGTTTTCCGGAAGCGGACCATAGTCATCATCTGTGTATTTTGGCGGCTTCGGCAACTTGGCCAGCGCTCGCTCAATCTCTGGAGACAGTCCGTAATCGGCTGCGTACAAGGTCCGATGCGAAGGCGCCAATCAGCAGCGCGCTCATCATACATAGAGTGATGGTTTTCATGTTTTTACTTCCTTTATCTTCGCAGTTTTTGAATCACTGAATCGACGGGAGATTCCGACGGCATCTCGATGTAATCGATCGTGTTGCTGAGTGATTCGTGCAACCGTCTAATCCTCGAATTGTTCCGCGAGCGAATCGAGATAAACCGAAAGCGCATCGCGCCGCCGCGGCGCAGGTATTTGCGACTTACCGACGGCTCTGAGATAATCGACGAACACTCCGCTGCCAGTCTTTGATTGGGTCGCTTCGAACCAGTTCATGTAGTCATCGATGTCGCTCATGCGTGCCGCGAGCGTCGTACGCGTCGCCTGCACACGCACGAGACGCTCAGCGGCTTTCTTCCTTTTACCACGCGCGAGCAGCGCGGCGATTTGCTGATATTCCCGCACAATCGCGCGCATGACTGGATTCGCCCGGATTGTGAACAAGACTAAATTCTGGCTCAATTCATTGAGCCCCATCTTCTCCGCCGCGGAAGGCTTTCTCTGCGCAAGCTCGCTGAGCTCCACTTGCTTAGATGAGTTTTCGGCGTCTGGAATCTTAACGCCCAACAATTCATTCAGCCGTTGCTGGCTTTCGGCGAAAGTGAGCAACTGATAACTTTGCGCGCCGCTTAGTCGGCGCGCGACGGCCGATTGCCAGGTTTTTTCCGCGTCGCGGCCCAGCAACGGAAACTGCGCCTTCAAATCGGCGAGCGGATCGTTTGAAGCACGCGATAGCTTGTCAATGTACCTCGCCAACTGCGAATGTCCGTCGGGTCCATCGACAAGCAATTGTACGAGCGCCAGCGAATAGGCGCGATAAAGTAGGCGGCCGGGTGAATCGAGCAGCGTCGGGCGCTTCCGGAGAAATTCCTCCAGCGACATCACCTTGCCAGACACCGAAAGCGCCTCGATCAGCGGCCCGCGATCACGCCCCGGCGTGATCGCAAGCACGCCATCAAGCAACCAATCGGGCGGCTCGACGAAAACCGTGCCAGCAGCGACATCCGGTTCCCGCCGATAAATCATTTCCAACAGAATCGCGCGCAGCAGTTCGCGCTCGACCAGTGCGGCGTCAACATTTTGGCCGACGATCAAATCGAGCTGCAACTTTAGGCCAAAACCGGTCTGGCTAAAACGCAACGCGGCCGGCGGAATTTCCGGCAGATTTGCCTGCTCAGACTGCAAATTGACGACGATCGGCGTTTTCCACCTGTCGGGCTGTCGCAACTGCGCGAGCAAATTGGCTTTGGTCTGCTCTGCAAGCTCAGAGACCTCGCCGCGCAGCGCAGCACTGGGGCCGTAAATGATGAATTGCCGTGACGGACTCACGCTGCGCGCCAACGGTGCCGCACGCAGCGATTCGAAGGTGAAGATCGCCAATATCAATATGAAGATCGCGCGACAGGTAGTCCTCATCGATGGCTGGTGGATAATATTCGAGGGCGAGGTGGATGGGCGAGCACGAACCGGCAGCGAGATTTTTTCGCTGGCAGGCGGAAAAATACCGAGACTCTTCCCAATTTGAGGTGTCTAATTAATAGACACCCAAATACTATATGAATGCAAAACTCATACTTTTCTTAAGTTGCTTCGCCGCGGTGACGTTAACCGCGTCTGCAGTAAACGCTGCTCCGCGCGGTGGTGGTGGCGGCCATGGCGGTGGGCACATCATGTCGATGCCGGCCCGAGGCGGAGCGACATTCAGCCGCGGCACATCGGGAACATTCCGCAACTGGAACGGCGGTAACTGGAGCGGTCGCAACTGGAGCGGCGGCAATTGGAACCGCAATTGGAGTGGCCAGCGCTGGGGTGGCGGCAATTGGAACCGCAATTGGAATCATCATCATCACAACAACTCTGATGTCATCTTCATCGGCGACTTCGGCTTTCCGTTCTGGGGTTGGGGTTGGGGCTGGGGATATCCATATGGATATTACGGCGGCTATGGCTACGGCTACCCATACGGATACGGCTACGGCGATCAAGGATACGGCTACGGCAATCAAGGATACGGCTACGGCGATCAAGGATACGGCTACGGCGATCGTTCTCGCGGAGGATCTTCGGTCGCGCAGTTACAGCGCCGGCTAGCTCGAGCGGGCTACTATCGCGGCGCTATTGATGGAATCATGGGACCAGAGACGCGACGCGCGATTCGAGCCTACGAACGCAGCCAAAATCAGCGCGAGTACGGCATGACTGATCGCTACTAGGTTCCGGTGATAATCGGCCCTGGGTTTATCGGCGTTCGATTGTCGATCTTTCGGTTCGTTGACCGGCGGACTCGCAGGGCGAAAGGGCGGGCCGCCGGTTGTCCTATGGCGTCATCAAGCTAAAACGAAGGGGCATCGCCTCTAACCCTTCAAGCTGATCCACTCGGTTCTTTTGGCGACTTTTTCTCAGGTGTCTTTGTCGATGTCGCCGCCACAGTCTTGCCACCAATTTCTTTCGGCGCGGTTGATTTTTCCTCGGCAGTCGGCGTGGAAGGCGCTTCTTTTTTTGCGGCCTCTTTATACGAGTCACTTCGATAATCCGTAATGTAAAAACCGGAGCCTTTGAAAATAAGACCGGCCCCCGTACCGAGCAGACGCTTCACCTTTCCATGTCCCCATTTCGGAAGCCGGCAAAGGTTCTTTGGGCATTCGCGAAATGGCTCATCGCGCATTGACTGAAATGATTCGAAATTCTGTCCGCACTTTTGACAAGAATACTCGTAGGTGGGCATGATATTTGGAATCAGCGGCCGGGGAGACGGCGAAGTCTGCATTAAACCGCGCACAATTCAAGCCGTCGCCCTTCATGCCAGTCGAGCTTTTTACTTACATTTCTTAAGCCGCGAACGGCCGCCTCTCGCTTGACATTTTGCATTGCTTGCGCATAGAAAGTCTGTCCAAAATTCTTATGCGTCCTTCGTTTTATGGCATTTTGATGGCGGGATTTTCCGCTGCTCTTCTTCTCTTTGCGGCTGGGTGTAGCGAAGATCCCCGTTACTCAGCCCGGACCCAATATCTTGGAGGGGGTTACGGGAACGCTCCAGCTGGAGCGCCACAGGACTCTGTCTCGTACTGGGATGGAGACGGGATCGAGGGGAAGCCTTCTATCACCATCAGTCTCCGGGAGCAACGCGCCTACTTTTACAAAAGCGGTGTGCTCGTCGGCGTTTCCCAACTCTCGACTGGCCGCGAAGGCCTAAACACTCCGTACGGCCACTTCTCGATCATTCAAAAGGACGCCAACCACTTCTCCAGCTTATTCGGCGACTACGTCGACTCAGCAGGAAACGTAGTGAAGCCGAATGTAGATGTGACGAAGGATCCGAAACCGCCGGGCTCACATTTTAAAGGTACGCCGATGCCTTACTTTATGCGCATTGTTTCCGGGACAGGAATGCACGCAGGTTATTTGCCCGGTTATCCCGCGTCGCATGGCTGCATCCGCATGCCAGAATTCATGGCTGAAGACTTTTTCAAATCGGTCTCACTCGGTACACCAGTTACGATCACAAATTAGGCAGCCGGGAGCATTCCGCCATCCAAGCTTGCGGAAAATTGGCGACGGCGGCATTCTCGTCATTCCGCCGGCCGAAACATGATCATCATCACACAACCGAACGCCACTGAGGCACAGATCAATCGGATCGTGACCCGTCTACGCGAGTTCGGACTCGACGCGCAAATTAGCCGGGGCGCATCGCGCGTGATCATCGGTGTAATTGGACCCGAAGCGCTCCTTCGCGAAAAACCGCTCGCCGCCATGCCCGGCGTAGAAGCAATCGTGCCGGTGCTGAAACCGTACAAGCTCGCTTCGCGCGAATCCCGCGGAGCCTCGTTGGTAACAATTGGCGGCGTGCCGGTGGGCGGAAATGAGGATGTTGTTCTGATTTCTGGTCCATGTTCAGTCGAAAGCAGAGAGCAGATTCTCTCAATCGCAAAGATCGTCAAAGAATCGGGCGCGAAGATTTTGCGCGGCGGTGCATTCAAGCCGCGCACTTCACCGTACAGTTTTCAGGGCTTGCGCGAAGACGGGCTTCGTTTTCTCGCTGAAGCGCGCGCGGAAACCGGCCTCCCCGTGATCACGGAAATCATGGACGCGCGGGATCTGTCCGTGATCGAAAAATATGTGGACTGTCTTCAAGTGGGCACCCGCAACATGCAGAACTTCTCTCTTTTGAAGGAAGTCGGCCGCAGCAGGTTGCCGGTCCTACTCAAGCGCGGATTCAGCGCTACAATCAATGACCTAATCATGAGCGCGGAATACATCTTGAGCGAGGGCAACATGAACGTGATTCTCTGCGAGCGCGGGATTCGTACGTTTGAGACGGCGACACGCTACACGCTCGACCTTGGCGCAGTTCCGCTCTTGAAATCCAAAACCCATCTGCCAGTAATTGTCGACCCAACGCACGCGATCGGCCTGCGCGAATTTGTTCCGCAGATGTCTCTTGCTGCGCTCGCCGCCGGCGCGGACGCGCTCATGATCGAAGTCCACGATTCTCCTGAGTTGGCCAAGAGCGATGGCGATCAAGCGCTCACGCCGGAAATTTTCGCCGACCTTGTTCCGCGCCTCCGCGCCGTGGCCGCAGCCATTGGCAGGAAGCTCTGACTGCTCGACTCAAAGTTGCTCCAGCGAGCAATTTTGAACTTCCCCCTCTTTTCGGCGAGAGCTAACCGGTGCGGAAACCGGGACCTACAGATCTTCTAGAAATCGTCGCGAAGAGCGAGCCCATTGCGCGCAAACTTCGAGCAATCGAGAGAGCGCAATGGCCGGTCCAGTTTTCGCACGTGATTGAGCCGGCACAGGCATTTCTGGTCGCCACCATCGCGTCCAAGATCGAGAACACGATTTGGGTCCTTTGCCCCGGCGTCCATTCCCAGGAATTGCTCTATGAAAGTTTGCTTAACTGGCAGCCGAACGCGCTTTTTTTGCCGGAAGCGGAATTCGCTACGCTCGAAAATATTTTGCCGGACCCCGAGATCGCGGCTGAGCGGCTTGCGTTGCTCACGCAAATTGAGCGCGAGCAGGCTCCGCGGCTGATCATCACCACGCGCGCAAGTCTCGATCAAGCTGCTCCAAGACGCGGCGCGCTCCAAACCGCCCTTGTTCAGCTTCGACACGGGACAAATGAGAAGATGGAACGCATTCTCGAACAGCTCACCGGAGCCGGTTACGAACGCGTAGCTCAAGTCACAACGCGCGGACAATTCGCAGTCCGCGGCGGAATTGTCGACCTTTATTCGTGGCAAGCGCCGCTACCAACACGCTTGGAATTTTTTGGCGACCAAATCGAATCGTTGCGTGAGTTCGATATCGACAGTCAGACTTCAGTGCGCGATCTGAGATTCGCCGATATTCTGCTCGGAGCGGCAGACGATCAAGGCGCGACCGTCCGCGATTACATTGGCCGCGATCATCTCAAGATCGCAATCGAACCGGAAGAACGTTTCAGCGCGGACATCCAAGTTAGCGCAGGCTGGACTGAGTGGGGCCCGGAAGATTTTAGCGGCGCATTTCAGGATTGCGAAATCGGTGAATTCGCGATCGGCGATCTCATGCTTGCTGAAGCAAAACGCGCACAATTTGCCGCACGCTTAAGGGAATGGCGCGCGAACAAGGCAAAGATCGTCATTTATTTTCAGACCGAGGGCGAGATCGAGCGCTTTCGCGAGATCATGGACGAGAAGGACACGCTTAACAGTGTCGATCTTGTAGAAGGTGCGCTCGCCCGTGGATTTTGTTTTCCCGCGGCTAATCTCGTCGTGCTCTCAGCAGCGGAGTTATTCGGGAGGTTGGCCGCACATGGCCGCCGGCGGTTACGACGCATAGAACGCCATCGCGCGCAGATCGATTTCAGTGAGCTGACAGAGGGTGATTTTGTCGTGCATCTCGAGCATGGCATCGGACGATTTTGGGGGCTGCAAAGAGTCGGTAAAGACGAGGTGCTTTCGATTGAGTTCGCTGATGAAGCGAAGCTTTATGTCCCACTCGAGCAAGCGTATCTCGTGTCCCGCTATGTTGGTGTCGGGAAAAAATCGCCGCCGCTCAGCTCGCTTGGAGACACGAAGTGGACGCGTGCCAAGAAAAACGCCGCAGCATCCATTTTCGACTATGCCGGCAAAATGCTCGCGCTTCAGGCCGAGCGGCAGACCCATCCCGGCCATGCATTTGCTCCCGACAGCAAATGGCAAACCGAATTTGAACATTCATTCCCGTTTCGCGAAACGCCTGATCAATTGAAAGCGATCATCGACACGAAGATCGACATGGAGCGCTCGCAGCCGATGGACCGCCTGATTTGCGGCGATGTCGGTTTTGGCAAGACCGAGGTCGCGATTCGCGCCGCGTTCAAAGCGGTTATGGATGGCAAACAGGTCGCGGTACTCGTGCCAACCACGGTTCTCGCCCAACAGCATTTCGAGGTGTTTCGACAACGCATGCTCGATTATCCCGTGCGCATCGAAATGCTCAGCCGTTTCCGTTCACAATCGGAACAGAAGAAAGTCTTGCAACTGTTGCGCGGAGGCGGTGTCGATATCGTGATCGGCACGCATCGGCTCATCTCCGGCGACGTTGTCTTCAAAGATCTCGGCCTCGTCGTGATCGACGAGGAGCAGCGCTTCGGCGTTTTGCACAAAGAAAAATTCAAAGAGCTCTTCAAACTCGTCGATGTCTTGACGCTCTCCGCCACGCCAATCCCGCGCACGCTTTACCTTTCGCTCGTCGGTGTAAAAGACATGTCCACGATTGAGACCCCGCCACTCAATCGCTTGCCAGTGGAAACGGTGGTATCCGGGTATGATGAGCGGCTCATTCGCGACGCGATCAATCGCGAACTCGATCGGCAAGGTCAGATTTTCTTTTTGCATAACCGCGTCCAGACGATCGACCGCGCGCGCGATCGTATCGTCGATCTTTGCCCGCAGGCAAGGATTGAGGTCGGGCATGGCCAGATGGATTCGGACGAACTGGAGGCCGTCATGGCGCGATTCGTCGGCGGGAAAGTCGACGTGCTCGTTTGCACAACGATCATCGAGAGCGGACTCGATATTCCGAACGCCAACACGATTATCATCGATCGTGCGGATCGGTTTGGTCTCGCCGATCTCTATCAACTGCGCGGGCGCGTCGGGCGGGCCGAGCACAAAGCGTACGCTTATCTCCTTCTTCCGCGTGAGATGATGGCAATTGGCGCCGCGCGCAAACGGATCAACGCGATCAAACAATACAGCTCGCTAGGCGCCGGTTTTCGCATCGCCATGCGCGACCTGGAGATTCGGGGTGCGGGCAGCATTCTCGGTACAGCACAAAGCGGCCACATCGTGGCGGTCGGTTTCGATTTGTACTGCCAGTTGCTCAAGCAAGCGGTCGCACAGCTCAAGGGTGAAAAATTGCGGGTCCGGCTCGATGTCGAGCTCCGGCTCGATTTCGTTGCTACGAATGAAGCGGAATTCGTTCATCTCGGGCCGCAGGCGCGCTTGGCCGCTTTTGTCCCGACCAGTTTTATCGGCGATGCGAGTTTGCGCATCCGAGCCTATCGCGATATTGCGGAAATCACCATACATGAGCAACTGGAACGTTTGATGCGCGACTGGCGTGACCGCTTTGGATCCTTCCCGTCCGCAGTGGACAATTTGTTCCTGCTCACCGAAATCAAGTTGGCCGCGGCAAAATCCGGCGTCAGCCGTGTCGAAGTGCGCGAGCGCAAATTGATGTTGATCCGGCGCGGGGATTTTATACTTGTCGCGGGCAAATTCCCCCGTTTAGTTGCAACCGAAATCGAGCAGCATCTGGGGGAAGTTCTCGAGCTTATCAAGAAACTATGAGATATTATATCATCCGTCCGCTCGCTATCGCGTTCCTAGTGGTGTTGGGACTCGCTATGCCGCCCCTTTGCTGCGCCGCATTCGCCGCCGAGCCAGAAGTCGTTGACGGCATCGCGGCGGTAGTGAACAAGGACGTGATCACCTACTCGCAAGTGCGCATGCTGTCCGCGCCACGGGAGAAGTTGCTACGTTCGCAATACACCGGCGAGGAGCTCGAAAAGCAACTGAAACAAGTGCGAGAATTGGCCCTGAAAGACCTGGTTGATCGACGGCTCATCATCCAGGCGTTTAAGAAGGAAAGTTATCAAATCCCGGATCATTTTGTGGATCAGCGGATGCACGAGATTATCCGGGAGTCATTCGGCGGCGACCGCAATACCTTTATCAAGACGCTCGAGGCGCAGAACTACACGCTGGGCGAATTCAAAGAAAAGGAACTGGAGCGAATGATCGTGCAGGGGATGCGCGGTAAGAATGTCAAGAGGGACCTGATCATTTCACCGCCCAAGATAGAAGACTACTACAAAAAACACCGCGACGAATTCACTACCAAAGAGCAGATCAAGTTGCGGATGATCATGATTCCCAGTCATGCCGATACCGGGAATTCCGCGGCACAAAAAGCGATGGCTGAAGAAGTGCTCGGCAAACTGGCGAGCGGCGCCGAGTTCGAGCGCATGGCACAGGTTTATTCCGAGGACAGCACGCGCGATCTGGGCGGCGATTGGGGCTGGATTGAACGCAAAACACTCGCGCCCCCGCTCGAAAACGTCGCTTTCAAAGTGCCAGTCGGGAGAATTAGCAACGTCATCGACTACGCCGGCAATTATTACATCCTCAAGGTCGAAGACAAGCACGGCGGCGTAACGCGATCGCTTGCTGAAGTCCGGCCCGAAATCGAGAAGAAACTGATCCAACTGGAAGCGCAAAACCTTCAGGAACGCTGGCTCGCCAGTTTGCGCTCGAAAGCTTACATTCGGACTTTTTAGTGGCGCTGGCTTCCAGCCTGCGAATCTTTGTTCCGCGACTTGGAAAGTTGCGCCACCTTGAAACGCATCGGTATCACGCTGGGCGATTGCGCCGGCATCGGACCTGAAGTTGTTCGGGCCGCGCTCACATCAAATGCTCTACCGACTACTGCTGAGTATGTCGTCATCGGGAAATATCCCAATTGTTCGTTGGGCGAACCAACGGTCGAGACCAGCCGCGCCGCTGCGGCCGCACTTGAAGAAGTTGTGACTTTGGCGCGCCGCGGCGAACTCGATGCCGTCGTAACAGGTCCCATTCACAAGGCCCGAATGTATGAAGCGGGCTTTAAGTTTCCCGGCCAAACGGAGTTTTTCGCCGATCGCTGCGGCGTGAAAAGTTTTGCGATGCTGCTCACAGGCGGCAAAATCACGGTCGCGCTCGTGACGACGCACATTCCACTGAGCCAAGTTTCAGGCCTGCTCAAGCGATCCGAAATTGTGCGCGTCGGCTTGTTGTTGGTCGATTTACTTCATTGTCGACCCAACCACACTCCGCGCATTGCCGTCGCAGGATTAAATCCGCATGCCGGCGAATCGGGCAAAATCGGGCGCGAAGAGATCGAAATCATCGCGCCGGCGATCGCCGAACTGCAAACCGCAAACCGCAATCGATGCCAGTCCGGCTCGGACCAATCCGCAGTCTTCAGCGGTCCTTTCTCGCCCGATACGGTTTTTCATCGTGCCGCCGAAGGTGAATTCGATGCTGTGCTTTGCATGTATCATGATCAAGGCCTCATCCCGCTGAAACTGCACGCCTTCCATAGCGGCGTGAACGTCACGCTCGGTCTGCCGTTTCCTCGCACGAGCTCTGATCACGGCACCGCGTTCGCTATCGCGGGCAAAGGAATCGCGCGCCCCGATAGCATGATTGCTGCGATCAAACTTGCGGTGGATCTCACGCAAAGGAAATGACGGCAAAGATCGACAAGTACATCAGCGTCTTCAATCTTGGGCTGCAAAACACGTTTGTTTATCGCTGGAATTATTTCCTGCGTGCGCTCTTCGGGCTGATTCCGCTCGCCGGCACGGTTTTTCTGTGGGCCGCCATTTTCAAAGAACGCGGCGGCGGTCTCCACGGCTACGACTACGGGTCGATGATTTACTATTATTTGCTGGCGATTCTGGTGAGCAATCTGGTCACACCCACGGAAGATGAATGGCAAATCGCTGCCGACATTCGCGAGGGACAAATCAATTCGTTGCTGACAAAACCGATGAGCTATCTCGCCTATCGTTTCAGCATTTTTTTAAGCGGCCGTCTGGTTTACACATTCGTCACGCTCCCGCCGATCGCGCTGATCTTCCTTTATTTCCGGCATTACATCGCGCTGCCCGATCACGCGCTGACCTACGTCTATGCCTGCATCTCGCTGGCAATGGCGGCGTTGATGCAATTTTTCATCACCTACAGCCTGGCCATGATGGCGTTCTGGATCCTCGAAATTTCCACCATCGTTTTCATTGTTTATTCGTTCGAATACTTTCTCGGCGGCCAAATGTTTCCGATCGACATCATGCCTGCTGGTATCCAGGCGGTGATGAAATGGCTGCCGTTTTATTACGAGTTGTTTTGCCCGATCGCCATTTTCCTTGGGCGACTACAAGGCGCGCAACTTGCGCAGGCATTGGCAATTCAGTCAGGATGGCTCTTGCTCACTTGGGCCGCCGCACGCGCCATGTGGAAGCGCGGCCTGGGCCATTACCAAGCCGTCGGGGGTTAGCTATTTTTCTGTTGGCAATCCGGCGGCTTTCCAGGCTTTGAAGCTACCAGCCATCGAACGGACGTTTTTGTAGCCCATTCTTTGCAGGCTTTCGGCAGCGAGCGCAGAACGGCCACCACCACCGCAGTGACAAACGATCAATGCGTTCAGATCGGGAACTTTTTCTTCGATGTCCAACTCAATCGTGCCACGACTCAGATGCATCGCATCCGGAATGTGTTCTTCATCCCATTCATCTTTCTCCCGGACATCGACAATCACCGCTTCGCCGCTTCGCGATTTCGTTGCCGCATCTTGCGGTGAAATTTCTGTGATGTTCTTTTTCGCCTCTTCGACCAGTCTTTCAAAACGAGTTGGCATTTGTCTGAGTAACACAGGCTTCCAGCCTGTAAAATCGAATACACCAACAGCAGGATGCCTGTGTTACGAGCTATTCGTAACGCAGCGCTTCGATCGGGTCGAGCCGGGCGGCCTGGCGCGCCGGATAAAATCCGAAAAAAATTCCGACTGCGGCACTGAACAGAAACGCGATGGCGATTGAGCTGATTGAAATCAGCGTCGGCCACTGAAATTTCCAGGCAAGAAATTGCGAAGCGCCGATGCCAACGATAATTCCGAGCATTCCGCCCACGGAACTCAGCGTGACGGCTTCGATCAGGAATTGCGTGAGAATGTCGTTGCCGTGTGCGCCGACGGCCATGCGCACGCCAATCTCGCGTGTCCGCTCGGTCACACTCACGAGCATAATGTTCATGATGCCGATGCCGCCGACCACGAGCGAGACGCCGGCAATTGCGCCCAGTAAAAGCGTCATGACGCGCGAGGTTGCCGTGGCGGCTTCAGCGATTTCCTGTTGGTTGCGCACGGTGAAATCATCGTCGCGTCCGGGCCGGATATTATGCCGTTGTCGAAGTAACGCGATAATTTGTTGCTGAGCCGCTTCGACTTGACGCGCGTCGCCGATTTGGACGTTGATGTTGCGCAAATTGTTGCCGCCGATCACACGCTTCATCGCGCTCGTATACGGCATGATCACGATGTCGTCCTGGTCCACACCCTGGGTGCTCAATCCCTTGGGCGTCAGCACGCCGGTGATCGTGAACGGGACGTCCTTGACTCGCAAAATCTGGCCAACCGGGTCTTCGTTGCCGTAAATCTGCGTTGCGGTTGTGCGGCCAACCACGCAAACTTTGTTCGCGCTGCGCACATCTTGCGGCGTGAACGCCGCGCCATCCGCCAGCGGCCACTGCCGAATATCAAAATAATCCGCCGACTCACCATAAATTCGGGTAAACCAATTTTGGTTTCCGGCAGCCACCTGCGTGGTTGAAACAACTTCCTCGCTGACCCCTACAACACCCGGCACTTCGCGCCGAATTGCTTCCGCATCTTCAATCTTCAAAGTACCCGCGCCTCCCCAACCCGTACGAATGCCGCTGGAGGTGGTGCTTCCGGAAAAGATCAATATGACGTTTTGCCCGAGACTCGCGATCTGCGCCTCCACTTGTGCTTTGGCGCCGTTGCCAATTCCAACCATGGCAATAACCGCGCCTACACCAATGATAATACCGAGCGCGGTCAGCACGGAGCGCATTTTGTTTCGGCGCAATGCGCGAAACGCAACGTTAAATGTCGATCCTACTCTCATCGTGCTCGTTGAAACGCTAAATCGTTAAACCGTTGAATCGGATCATTACTGGCCTACTCCTCCGGGTTGTTTGTCGACGTTCCTGGTTTAGCCAATTCAGCTTCGGCAAGAGCTCGTTGCGTGATGACTTTGTCACTAAGCAAAATTCCATCGCGCATTACCACATTCCGCCGCGCATAAGCAGCAATGTCCTGCTCGTGCGTCACCATCACAATGGTGATTGCGCGCTCATTGAGCTGCTGAAAAATTGCCAGGATCTCCACACTTGTTCGACTGTCGAGATTTCCCGTCGGTTCGTCCGCCAGCAGCACTTCGGGATCATTGACCAACGCGCGAGCGATCGCCACGCGTTGTTGCTGACCGCCCGAAAGCTGGCTTGGATGATGATCCTCGCGGCCAGCAAGTCCGACTGACGCTAGGACGCGATCGGCTTTTTCGCGGAGCTGCGCGTTTGTTAAGCGCTGCGCGCCGTAAAGCAACGGTAGCTCGACGTTTTCCCGCGCCGATGTGCGCGGCAGCAGATTAAAATTCTGGAAGACGAAACCGATTTTGCGATTGCGAATATCGGCGAGTCCATCCCGATCAAGCCCGGAAACGTCCGCGTCGTCCAGAAGGTAATGGCCCGAAGTGGGACGGTCGAGGCAACCGAGAATATTCATGAGCGTGGATTTCCCGGAACCGCTCGCACCCATCAGCGCCACGAATTCGGCACGGTGAATCTCAAGAGAAACGCCGCGCACGGCGTGCACTTCCATTTCCCCAGTACGATATGTTTTGTGCACATCGATCAGCCTAACAACTGTTCCATTTTTTCCTGTCGATATTTCCGACGCCGATGTCTCCATGCAAAAATTAAAACCGGCGCGGTCCGCCCCCAAAAGGATTTGCCGGAGGCGACGGCGCAGCGGTTGTTGAGGTTAGTTCTGCGGTCACGACGGGGTCGCCTTCTTTCAAGCCTTCTACCACCTCGGTCATAATCCCGTCGCTAATCCCAGTTTTAATTTGCACCGGCTGCGGACGGCTGCCGCCATCTGGCAAAACATAAACGGTTCGCTCGGCTCGGCTCTCCTGGGGATTGCCGCCGCGTCCGCCGCCAGGCCGTCCTCCGCGGTCCCCGCTCGTTCGTCTTGTCTCAATCGGCGTCGCATCCGGCGGCCGATAGCGCAGCGCCGCATTTTTGATCTGCAGGACGTTATCGCGATGTGCTACGACAATCGAAACGTTTGCTGTCATTCCCGGTTTCAATTTCAACTCCGGGTTGCTCACCCCGATGACGGTGTCGTAAGTCACAACGTTCTGGACGGTGATTGGCGCGTTGCGCACCTGGACAACCTTTCCGTGAAACGTCTGCATGGGAAAGGCGTCCACTGTAAAATCGACGTTCTGATCGATTTTTACGACGCCGACGTCCGCTTCTGCGACATTCGAGTCGATCTGCATTTTGGTTAAATCATTCGCAATTGCGAAGATGACTGGGGCTTGCAAACTGGCTGCCACCGTCTGGCCGACATCGACACTTCGTGAAATCACGACGCCATCGATAGGCGAAGTGATTGTGCAATGGTCGAGATCCGCCTTCGCTTTGTCGAGCGCTCCTTGCTTGATCTTCACATTGGCTTCGGCTTGATGAAGGGTTGCTATCGCTTGATCGACATCGGCTTGCGAGGACGTTTTCCGGGCAAATAACTCCTGCGTGCGCGATGCCGTAACTTTGGCAAATTCAAGCGCAGCCTTCGCGCTAGCCAAATCGCCTTCCGCTTGCGTAACAGTGGCCTGGAATATTGCGGGATCGATCTGCGCCACCACTTGTCCCGCTTTCACCTGCGAATTAAAGTCTGCGAACAACTTCGCGATGTTCCCCGAAACCTGGCTCCCGACCTGCACGGTGATCACGGGGTTGAGTGTGCCCGTCGCAGTAACCGCCTGAGTGATTGGACCGCGCGTCACAGTTGCAGTCTGATAATTTGCAGCTCCCCCCTTCCGGCATTGCCGGATAATGAACGCGATAATCAACAAGCCAACGATAGCGACGATCCATGGGAAAAAACGTTTCATGCGAGCACCGGTTGATGCACTTATAAGTAAATGACAGGAAGAGCTAATGCGCCGTTACATCGAAATCTACTCCATCATGCTGCGCAACTCGCTGATCCGGGAGATGAGTTTCAAGGCTAACTTCCTGTTGTGGATGATCGTCGAGGTCCTTTGGTTCTGCGGACAAATTGTTTTCTTCAGCATTATTTTCGGGCAAGTAGATCACATCGGGGATTGGACGAAATGGGAAGTGGTGCTTCTCATCGGCACCCACCAAATGATCGCCCAAATTTTCCAGGGCTTTTTTTTCGTCAACCTCGCCAATATTCCGGAGCTGGTCCGCACCGGAAAACTCGATTCGCTGCTCGTGTTACCTATCGACAGTCAATTTGCTGTTTCCACTAAACAATTCGGCCTCGATAGCATGATCAACGCCGCGCTTGGCGGCGTGGTGGTCTGCGTGTCCCTGGCTCGGCTCAGTATCGTACCAAACGCGCTATCGGTCCTCCTTTACCTGGTCGCACTCATATTCGGCGTCGCCGTGCATTACTCAATCATGCTCGGCCTGGCGGCCGTGAGTTTTTGGATCGTGCGGGCGCAAGGCCTCGTCTACGGATATTTTAATTTTCTCAATATCGCGCGCTATCCGGACGCGATTTTTCCAAGAATTTTTCGATTTATTTTCGGTTGGATTATTCCGGTTGTGATTATCGCAAATATTCCCGCCCGGCTACTGATAAAGTCCCTCGGACAACCAGGCCAACTCATGTTGCACCTTGTCATTGCCTCCACGATCATTTTCTGGTTATCACGCATTTTCTGGCGCTTTGCTCTGCGGCATTACTCGAGTGCCAGCTCCTAGGATCGGCAAAAGCGGCAAAAAACACCCGCGATCTTTGGGCCAAATCTCCGCTTGCGCACTGGTCGAAATGTTCTTAATTAAGCCTCCGTTTTTCCGGCGCCCCCGTAAAAGGCGCCTTTCACGTTATGGCCAAACCAAAGAAAAAGAAGAGTTCTGTGAAGAAGAAGTCCGCCGCGCGCAAAACGCGACCGGCGCGCAAGGCATCGAAGCCGGCACGCAAAGTTTCCGCCAAGCGGTCGACGTCGAAAAAAGCCGCACCAGTTTCAAAGAAGGCCATAAAACATTCGCCGAAGCTTGCAAAGTCAAGACAAGCAATCACTGATTCTCCCGCCGCGCTGCTTGGCCGAAACAATCATCGTGAGAGGAGGCTCGACCCGTTCACCCGCAAGCAGAAGGAGAAGTTGCTTCAACTCCGCGACGCCATGGTCGATTCTATGGCCGGTGTTGCTCAGGACACTCTTCGCTCGCGCGCTGAAGGCAGCGAGGCTTCGGCTTTTGGAATGCATCAAGCCGATGCCGGATCGGACGCCTACGATCGAGATTTCGCGTTGAGCTTGCTTTCGCAGGAACAGGACGCGCTCTACGAAATTGATCAGGCCCTAAAGCGCATCGAAGTTGGGACCTACGGAAAGTGCGAAATGTCGGGTAAACCCATCCCCCGTGCACGGCTCGAAGCAATCCCGTTCGCACGTTTTACCGTCCAATGCCAATCACAGCTTGAGAAACAAAACAAAGCTTCGCGCGTCCGCCAATCGGTGACCTCGCTCTTCGGCTTAACCGATGAGGAACGCGGCGAGGCCGAGGAAGAAGAAGCCGCGCCAGCCGAGGCGAAAGAATAAATCCAAATGGCGCAGGAAATTATCACTCTCGAATGCACCGAGGCAAAAGCGCTGGACAAACCAGTCTCGCGTTACATGACCACGCGGAACAAGAAGAGTCCGCGCACGCCTAATCGCCTCGAAAAGAAGAAGTACAATCCATTTCTGAAACGGCACACGCTCCATCGCGAAACGAAGTAGTTATCGATGCAACCCAAGACTGCCAAACGCCGTTCCGCTTTCCGCCGCGCCAATCGCACGATGCCGCGCCGCAGGATCGACATCACCATCGAAGCGATCGATTACAAGAATCCGGACTTGCTGAAAAAATTCGTCACTGAGAGCGGCAAGATCCTTCCCCGCCGCGTCACCGGCATGCCTGCGCATCTTCACCGGAGAATCACGCGTGAGATCAAGCGCAGTCGCTCCGTGCTCTTGATGAAATAGAATGTCGAGGCGCTCGCCGCGGCGAAGCGCCTGTTTCTTTCGCTCGGCGTTTGACACAAACGCCGCTACAACAGTTCGACGTTGGACGTTTCGTTGCCGTTACGCCTTCGCGTCCGCTCGCCTTGCTCGATCAGCTTCCAAAACTCGCGCGTCTCGCCCAGTTGCGCGTCTTCCGAGACCGGGAGTTTGGTGCGGAAAAGGAAATCTCGGAACGTGTTCTTGTGCAGGACACGATGGACGGTGATCCCCTCTTCGCGCCTCTCAAAATAAATTCGGTAATCTTTGGCCCGATAGCGATATAACTTTTTTCCTTCGCGCTCAATTACGCCGAACCGTTTCGAATCGAGGTGATCTAGGTCCTCTGGCAAGATTTGGAACTCTGCCAGCAGGTCGAGCTGCAATTTTTTCGGCAGCGCCGATATCTCTGCCGCGCTCAGTTCGTTGAAGATGATCTGGAACATCGCCGATCAAACGTAAACGCGTCGGACGCGGCTGCCAATCCGGGTAATAATCTCCCATGTGATCGTGCCGGCGCGCTCGGCAAGGTCCGCGCATGAAATTTCCTCGTTCGCATCCCGTCCCATTAGAATCACTTCGTCGCCCACTTGCACATTGTCGATCTTGCTCACGTCACTCATCATCAAATCCATTGTCACACGACCGAGTAGTGGGCACCGTTGACCACGAACCAAAACCGCGGCGTCACGATTGGAAAGATGTCGCGGATAACCATCGGCGTAACCAACCGACAACGTTGCGATCCGCATCTTTCGCGGCGTGATGAACGTCCGGCCGTAACTGATGGAACTTCCCTTCGGCATATCCCGCACGAGAGCAATTCTCGTTTTCCAGGTCATCACCGGTTTGAGAAGTTTTTGGAACGCCGGGAGGGGCGAAATCCCGTAGAGCACGATGCCGGCGCGCACAATGTCGAAAATCTCTTCGTTAAACGCGAGTACGCCGGCGCTTTGCAATACGTGCACCTTGTAATCGCCGGGAACTTCGGCGCGAAGTTGTTTCACGTCTCGTCCGAAGCGCAGAAGCTCGTCGCGCGTGTATTCCGCATCCTCGTTCGAAACTGGAAGATGTGTTGAGACACTGTGGATTTTGATCTTTGGCAATGCAGCAATTTGTTTGAAAAGTGCCAGAGCATCGACTTCCGGAACGCCCATGCGTCCCATCCCTGTGTCGATCTTGAAAGTGATCGCAATCACTTTGTCAGGAACAAGGCGACTGAATTCTTGTGCTTCCTCAAGAGTGGAAACCGTTGGGATAAAACCGCGCTCGGCAATTGTCGATCTTTCTTCCGGGAGCGCGGGACCGAGAATGATGATTGAATGAGGCAGTATGGCCCGGAGTTGGATCGCCTCCTCCAGATTTGCGACGCCAAACAGTTGGGCGTCCTTTGCCAGTGCTTGGGCGACGCCAATTAGGCCATGTCCGTAAGCATCCGCTTTGACTACGGCAAGAAGCTCGGCCGATCCAATATTCTCGCGCACCACGCCTGCATTTTGCCGCAAAGCGCTTTGATCAATTTCAGCCCAGCATCGATAAGTTTCTGTCGTCACGAAGCGATTCTTTGAGCTTTTGGCAATGTAATGTGCGGCTCCCGCAAATAAATCGGTTCGAGTGGTGGCAATCTACACCTGCGATCTGAATCTCGAGCAAGGCGCGCGAGCACTTCCGCTGAAGGATACCGGATCACCGCTTTTGGAAATTGCGGCAGCGATTCGGAGCAAAACACCGCCATGCTGTCATCGAGGATTTCGATTTTGTTCTTTAGTTCGTCTTCGCTGAACAAACTGGGGCCCTCAATCAATTCCTGTTTGCGGATGCGAGCGAAGAAAAACGATTGCCGGCGAGCATCGCCGATGACGCAATAGTCTGCGTTTTCGATTGCGCAGATTGAAGGAAGGCCGAGGAGCCGTGCTTTCGAAGCGGCTTGTAATCCGATTGCAGCGGAGATCGCGATCCGAGTCCCTGCGTACGAACCAGGACCGAGTCCGACGATAATTGTGTCGGGCAAATCGAATTGCTCCCGGACCTGCGCAAGATTTTCGAAAAATGCACCGGAATTCTTGCGATCGTTAGGCCATTCGCGCACCAGAAGATCGACATTTTCGTTCTGGGAAACGTAGGTGCTCTCGCATGTACTTAGCCAGGCGAGGCTCCCACGCGCGGTCGACAGTTCCAGAGCAAGAATTTTCATTTTGTGCTGATCGCTCGCGCGTTTTGCGATTTTATCTCGAACAAAATCCAGCGCGCTTGCTCGGGAATGAATTCCGGAAATCGATCGGCCCATTCGATCACCGAAATGCCGTCTCCAAAGAGATAATCGTCGAGCCCGAGCCGCGCGACCGATTCTTGATCTTCCAGGCGAAAAAAATCGAAATGATAAACGGGTAAGCGCCCGCCAGGATATTCGTGAATAATTGTAAAGGTCGGGCTGGTAACAGGGATGCTGCTCCCCAGTGCCGCAACCAGTCCCTTGGTGAATTGAGTCTTGCCACTCCCCAGGTCGCCTTCGAGCGCCAAAACCGATCCCGTATCGAGATTGTTCGCAAATCGGCGCCCGATTTCCTCGGTTTCAGCTGCGTTATTGGAAATGAACGTAGCCACCAGGTAATTGCGGATTGCGGACCGCGGATTGCGGAATAAGAGAACCAATGCGTGTAAGCGGGAGTCTTGGGAATTTCTTTCGCCAGCTTCGTTGCAATCGTTTGCTCTGACGCCGTGAAACGGCAAAAAGCAATTCGTAATCTTCTCCGTCCGAGATTGCATTGCCGATTTTAGCGCCGCGATTGAGCGGCAGATTTTCCATCTCTAACTCGAATCCGACTTTGCTGGCGTGCGCGAGGCGCGGAAGATCAACGCCAAGCCCATCGCTCAAATCTATCATGGCGTGAATGGAAAAGTTTTTGGTCAACCAGCGCGACTCCGCAATCCGCGGGACAAAGTGTAAATGCTTTCGCTTGATGGCGCCGCCGAGCCGGCCCGTGACAAAAAGATCATCGCCAACTTTGCCGCTGCGGCGCGATACCCAGCGATTTTTCTCAACAAATCCAACAACGCTAACCGAAATGGCAATCGGACCTCGTGTGCTGCTCGTTTCGCCGCCGACGATGCTGACTTTGAACCGCGCCGCAGCTTTGCGGAGTCCACGATAAAATTTTCTCACACTGTCGACCTCTGTTTCCTTTGAGGCGATCAGTGTGATCAGCGCAAATTGAGGGAGAGCTGACGTCGCGGCAAAATCACTGAGGGGACGCATCATCGCTTTCCATCCGACGTCGAGCGCGCTCGCTCGGCGCAAAAAATGGATGCCTTCGACGATGCAATCGGTTTTAAGGACAAGAAAGTTGCGGCTAGCCGGTGCCGCTACCAAGGCGCAATCATCACCGGCGCCGAGAGCGACCGTTTTCCCGAACGGAAGGCGACACAAAAGTTGATCGACCAGCCGGTCTTCGCCGACCTGGCGCAGTTTCATTGCGGAAAGAGCTCTGGAAACGCAAGCACGGTAAGCGAGACGGAATTGAAGAGCGAATGCATCGTCATCGCGACGAGAATCGACCCACTCCATTCGTAGGCAATGGTGAAACAACTTCCCAGAATGAACAGCGGTGCGAAAGAAGGGAAATGAGTGTGCGCGGCGGCGAAGAGCAGCGCATTCACTGTGATTCCGAGAAAACGGCCGAAATAGCGCTTAAGTACGCCGTAAAGGAAAAACCGAAAAAGAAATTCTTCAACCACCGGCGCGATCGCCACCGCGAAAACGACGATCATGATTCGCTGTTCGATCGTGCGCGAGCCGCTGAAAAGCTCTACGATGCTCTGCTTGCTGGAGCCGTTTCCGAAAAGGCGCCGTGTAATGGCGTCAGCCAGCGAAATCAAAGGATACGCCGCCAGTATCAAAATTATCCCTGTGCTGAGGGCCCGAAGAAATGTAATTTTGAAGAAGCCGCCTAACGAGTTCAGGTCAAAACCGCGAAAACGCAGGAAAGCAACGATGAACAGCACCACCGCCAGAGTGAAAAGGAGATTTTCGAGAAGATTGCGCCCGTTGAGCTGCACCGGCCGATTCGAAACTGACGCGCTGACGTTGAGCAAAAGCAAAAAGATCAATGCGGCAGCGAGTATGGCTTCGGGCAATCCGAATCTCCTTTTCGGCTCGTCGACAGACGTCGATGTTCGCGCGCTAATCTGAAGAATCAGCAAAAGGTAAACGCAGATGCTGGCGAGAAAATAAAGAAGAGGAAGAAGGACGTTTAAGATAACATTTGGAGCGGCTCCGAGCGCCGCAAAAAGGCTGTCGGATGGCATGCGTCCCAGTGTCTACGGAGCGTAATAGCTCGGCAGGAAATACGCGCGGCCTGTTTCCAGTTGCGGAATGAGCTGCTTCGGAAGCTGGAGCTCGATTTTTGAATCGGCTTGTCCGAATATTCGAAAGAACCGGCTCAAACTAAAGGGCGGACCGTACTTCACAATTTTCGCTCCCGGTGCATTCCCTAGTTGCTTGGCTTTGGCAAACGCATCCTCGAATTCACCAAGCCCATCGATCAGTTTGCTGTCAAACGCGTCCTTGCCCGAAAGGATTCGGCCGTCGGCAATGGTGTTGCGGAGCAGGTCGGCAGGGAGATTTCTCTCTTTCGCGACGATGCCGAGAAACTTGTCGTAGGTTTTCATAATGAAACTCTGGACTAGCTCGCGTTCCTCAGGGGTGATCGGTCGTGCGCCATTGAGCATGTCCTTAAATTTGCCACTTTTAAAAACGACGGAAGCGAGTCCGACTTTATTGAACAGCTGTTCGTAGTTCAGCGTCTGGATGATGACTCCGATGCTGCCGGTGATCGTCGTTTCGCTTGCCATCAAAAATTTGCCGCCGCAGGAGACATAATAGCCGCCCGAAGCCGCGAGCGAATCCATATAAATCACGACAGGTTTTCTGGCGCGGGTCTTGACCAGGGCGCTGTAAATCGCATCTGACGCGGTTACTTCTCCGCCTGGCGAATCGATCTCCAAGACGATGGCTTTGACGCGATCGTCGTCGCGGGCTTGTTGCAGCGCCGCGCGCATATCATCGACCATCGAATCGGTGACGCTGCCGGGCAGGGAAGAGCTGATTAAGCCGCGCATTGTGATGACGGCGATTTTGTCAGAAGTTCCGCGGGTGCCTCGCTGAAGGAGGATCTCGCGAAAGCGCGGGATCGGTTCCGTTTCCCGCACACCACCAATGCGCTGAAACGCAGCGACCACCAGTACGAAATTGACAAAGAGACTGGCGCACAGCGCGACGAACAAAAAGATACTGAGACAACCGAGTCTGCGATCTGCCATGACGGCACGAAACTGCCGGAGAACAGCGGAGGGCACAAGCGCTTTTCGCAGCAGACGAAACTGCCGTCACAAAGCCGCTGGTTCTTGCAGCTGATGACTATCGCGAAAAAGGCGCGGTGAAATTAAGGTTCAATCAAACTGGACCCTCGCACTTCGGCTCTTCGGTTCGACCTTCACGTAAATCTCCTGCGGCGCGCTCGGAAAATATTCCAACAGTGCGGGGCAGAGCCACCCTTCCATTTTAAATTGGGCGCTGTAATACCAATTGCCGCCGGATTCTCCGCGGCGCCATTCCAGTTTGAAATCGGCCCCGGGAAATCGCGCGGCACTGAAGATTGCACGAAAACCTTTATCGGCATTGGGAATGCCGGCAACGACCTCATCGATCATCGTATCAATCCCTGCTATGAACGGCTCCTTCGACAAACCGACCGCGGGATCGTCGAAAACCCACATCCCTTCGTATTTGTACGGCGCAATGACGAAGAGCGAATTCATCATAGGCACAGTTTGCGCTTGTTTTGATGAACGCAACCCATACTCCTATCGCGCCGGCTTTCATTCGCGACGAGACTCAGTATAAGTGTTTCGCCACTTGCGCCCGTAGCTCAGCCGGATAGAGCAACGGATTTGTAATCTAGCGTTTTACCTTCGACGCACATTGTGTCACTGGACAGCGTGCGAACAAGCACGACGTTTGGCGACCGAAAACGAACGTCATTCTGTCAATATGCCGTCAATCACTTTTCGCGCGTAACCGCCGCCAGTGTTTGCCGATGTTGAAAACGTGCGGCTGTTGTCGTCAGCGCAGATATTTCGGTCGCTTAAAGTTGGCGCGTTTTCCACTCGGATGTTCACTTGAACAGCATCGCCGTCGCGCGAGAAACGCGCACAGCAAGCTTTCGAGGCTCGGAGCGGGTCCCAAGACAGCGGCTGAGCGACTGCGAGCGTTCTTAGCGGCCTCTGCGCGTTGTTGAAATCGACAAAAGGTGTCCTAGTTGTTGCCCACGGCACCTTGTGGCGGCAGTCCTTCAATTACAAGACACCGTTTCGTGCGGCCGCTATCGCGAATCCCTTCAATTACATCCCTGCCGATAACAACATTGCCGTCCGTGTCGCGGGCGACTATCCACGGACGTAACATGTCGGTGAATTTCTTTGGTTTTTTCTTTCGTTTTTCGTTCATGATTTTTGTCCTTTCGTTAACTTTTACCTTCTAAATTTATCATCTACGCGTTTTTTGAAAATCGACAAAAGGTGTCGCAGCCAAGAGCAGTTCCATGAGGCGCGCCTCGTAGGAATCACACATGGGGGATTCGCCATTTGGCTGGACCCATTCGGGATGTTGGACCCGCAGGTCGTGGTGAAT
>Ga0193719_10000085_pt1 | contig 28188 bp, 33 predicted proteins | sample U2a2metaG_FD_160103 | JGI IMG/M metagenome (GOLD analysis project Ga0193719, IMG submission 160103) | Soil microbial communities from a riparian zone of the East river system, Colorado, United States - U2a2 | ecosystem: Environmental > Terrestrial > Soil > Riparian zone | place: USA: East... | reverse complement strand
GTCAGCGAACCAAAAACGACTTGCAACGCGCGGTTTAGCCGCAACGTGCCGAGAAACATGACGGCGGTGAATAGTCCCCACATGACGAGATACGCAGCCATTGCCTTCTCGTCGGATGCTGCGCCCCAACCCAGTTTTGCCAGAACAATCAGCGTCACCAGGGACAGCCAGAAGAGACCATAGGAAATGAAAGCCGTTGCGGCGAAGGTGTTGCCTTTCCTCCACTCCATGACGCCGGCGATGACTTGCGCGGCGCCGCCGTAACAAATACCCATCGCCAGAACCATGCTGTTGAGTTCGTAAAAGCCGGCGTTGTGCAGGTTCAGCAACACGGTCGTCATGCCAAAGCCCAGCAGCCCGAGCGGAGCCGGATTCGCCGTCGTGTCCTTAATTTGAGTGATGGATTCAGTCATCGCGTGGCCAGTCTGTCGAAAGAAAGATCGATAACGCAATAACAATATCGGCTGGCCGATGTGGGAGACCGCGGCTACAAGAAAAGCCGTGCTCAATTATATCTGGCTCGCGCTGGTTTTGCTGGCGGTCACGATCGGCGGCTGGAACGATCGCTTAAAAGATGTGACCGCGGGCGCGTTCGACGGCGCGAAAACGGCGGTTACGATCGCGCTCGGTCTAATTGGAATCATGGCGTTGTGGCTGGGCGTAATGCGCCTGGCGGAGCGCGCCGGCTTGGTGCAGCGGATCGCGCGCGGCCTCCGCCCAATCATGCGGCGACTCTTCCCGGACGTTCCACCGGATCACCCGGCAATCGGATCAATGGTGATGAACATGTCGGCAAATATGCTTGGTCTTGGCAACGCCGCCACGCCACTCGGCCTACGCGCGATGCGCGACCTCGAAACGCTCAACCCGCGTCCCGGCGTGGCAACGAACGCGATGTGTACGTTCCTGGCGATTAACACGAGCTCCGTGCAATTGATTCCTGCCACGGCAATCGCGATTCTCGCCGCGTCCGGGTCAACCCGGCCGACAGCAATTATCGGCACGGCGCTCCTCGCGACATTGTGCGCGGCAAGCGTGGCGATCATCTCGGTCAAACTGTTGGAGAAATTGTCGATCTTTCAGCCGAGCCGGCCAACGCTCGTAATGACCGACGATTCGCGGTACCGTTCAGTACCACAATCGACAACCGAGTTGCCCAAGGAGATGCCTGTCGCGGAACACCCTCCGCACAGAGTATCGATCTACGGGTCGATTGCGCTCGGCATTCTTACTGTTTTGTTTCTCGTGCTCTTCGTTCGGATGGTCGCGCCAAACTTGTTTGGTCTCACAATGGCACCCGATACGGCCGCGCAGAATGTTTTTGTTCGCAGCGTGAATGCCTTGTCGATCCTGGCGATTCCGTTTCTCCTCAGTTTTTTCCCCCTCTATGCTGCCACGCGCGGAGTGAAAGTTTACGAAGAGTTTGTCGAGGGCGCGAAAGAAGGCTTTGGCGTGATTCTGAAGATCATTCCTTTTCTCGTGACGATGCTGGTGGCGATCGGGATGTTTAAAGGCGCGGGCGGGATCGACCTGCTGAGTCGCATGCTTTCGCCGATCTTGTCTCCTTTGCAATTTCCTCCAGACCTTCTCCCGCTCGCGTTAATGCGGCCACTCAGCGGGAGCGCAACGCTCGCCCTGTTGACCGACATTGTGCATCGGCTGGGGCCAGACAACGTTGTCAGCCTCACCGCGGCGACGATTTATGGAAGCACTGAGACTACGTTTTACGTGGCGGCGGTCTATTTTGGAGCCGTGGGCATCAAACAAACGCGACACGCAATCCCGGCTGGTCTGCTTGCCGATCTTACAGGCGTAATCGCTTCGGTCGTAATCTGCCGAGCCGTGCTTGGGTAGGGGCAGCGCGCTGCGCTGTCCTGGACGCCGCAGCGCGGCGTCCCTACCAAAAATTTTTCCCTCGCCAGCGGCTGAGCTAATTATCTATCGTGCGATTTTTGGAAAATGATTCAGCGCGACTATCTCATAATCGGCGGGGGAATTGGCGGAGCCAGCGCCTGCGAAGGAATTCGACGCCACGATAAACGCGGGAGCGTCACGCTCGTCAGCGCGGAGGTATTTCCTCCCTACAAGCGCTGGATTCTCTCGAAGAGTTTTCTGCGCGAAAAGAACCCTCAGCTTAAAAAATTACAGGAACCGAATGAACACTGGTATCAAGCGCACAAAATCGAGACGCGATTCGGCACGGTTGTGACGCAATTCAACATCGACCGGCGTCTGGCTGTGCTCGCGAACGGCGAAAGCATTGAATTCAACAAAGCTTGCCTGGCCATGGGCAGCCGCCCGGTACGACCACCGGTTGCCGGCGTCGGTCTTGGCAATGTGATTTACCTGCGGACAATTCGTGACGCACTGGCTTTGCGCGAGATGGCGAACCTGGAGAAGACCGTCATGGTCGTTGGTGGTGGACTGCTCGCGTGCGAGGCGGCAGCGAGTTTGCGCACAATGAAACTGAAGGTCACCCTCATGCATCGCGATCCTTATTTATTGAATCGATATGTTGATGCTGAAACGGGCGGATGGCTCACGGAATATTTCGCAAAACACGGCGCTACGATGTTGATGGGCGAAAGTCTTAATGGTTTTGAAGGGAAAACCATCCTTCGCAATATCCAGACAAAAAGCGGCAACCGGGTGCCAGCAGGCCTTGCCGTGGTCGCCTGCGGCGCAGAGCCGAATCTCGATCTGGTTCGTAACACACCGCTGGCCGGACCGCATGGATCGCCGGTCACGGAATACCTCGAGACAGAGGAAAAAGGAATCTACGCAATCGGCGACCTCGCATTTTATCCAGACCGGGTGATGGGCGGCGTGCGGCGCCAGACCCATTGGGACAACGCGCGGGACCAAGGGCTGATCGCCGGCGCTAATATGACCGGCAAAAAACGGATCCGCTACGAGCAAATTCCTTACTTTTGGACGGAGATGTTTGACTTGCACATGGATTTTGTCGGCGACTTTAGCGCCCAGCCAACTCGGGTCGATCTTTCCGGGATCTACGCGAAGAAGAGATTCATCGTGCGCTATTATCAGGGAGAAAAGCTGCGCGCCATCTTGCTTTGCCAGAAAACGTCCCGCGAAGTAGAATCGGCCAAGAAGGAATTGCGCAACGCGCTTGGCAAATAACGATTGGGACGAGATGATGCTCGTCCCGCCATGCGTCGCGATTGTCGATCTTTTAATCCAAATCAGCTGGGATTTCGAGGCTGGAATTGCTGACTCGAACGAGCTTCCAATCCCAGGGTTTTCCAGAGAGGCGATGCCACTCAAGCTGGAACGGCGTGGGTAGCGAATTGACGCGCTCTTTAAGTGACTCCACGATTTCGCCCTCGGCGCCATTGATCCAAATTTTACCCGTCCATTCCGCGCGACGTCGTTCGACCCGCACGGTTACGCTGAATGCGCTAACTCTAATACCCCGCACATATCGAAAACCTTCATGCATGCGTTCGAGAACACGCGCGCGATCGTTGTTCCACTGATCGTGATAATCACTGCCGATAAAATCCGCCGCGCCTGCCCAGTTTTTGTGTTCAATCGCGTGGAAAAAATTCTCGGTATGACGCCTGACCTGACGCCCAGGCTGCCACAGCCAGATCAGAAACAGTCCGACTAAAAGTGCAGCAATGAGGCCGCTATAGAATCCACCACGAAACGAAATGGGCACAGTCGTGATTTATTTGTCGGAGCTTGCGTCGTCTCAGTCGTTTAAATAAGCCGGAGGCGAATATACGTTAAAAGTCACGGCCGGTTTCGCGGCGCGATTCACAAAGCGATGTTTCACGCCCGCCGGAATGATAATCACGTCGCCTTTCTTTAGGTTCGGATGTTGATCACCAACTTCACCAGTCAATTCACCATCTAACATCAACAGAACCTGATCACTTTTCTCGTGGGCTTCGGCTCTGGCGCCGGTCGCATCCCCCGGCGCCAGCGTGATCATCGCGGTTTGGCTGCGCTCGCTCGTTTGCAAGACTTCAAACCATTCCCTCGCTTCACCGATGTTTATTATCTCCATCCATTAACGTTTCGGCATTTGCGAAGGACGCAACTGTTCGGCGCATTCTCGTAGCCACGCGTCTCCCGCGCGGGCGCTGCCGCTTCGCCCTCGCGAGGTTCATCTCCTTCGATCTGCGTCTATCCCGCGTCGCGCGCGTACCAATCCACTTTACGCGTCACGTACATCACAATCGTCAGGACAATGAAGAGCGCGATTGCGCCCATGAGCAGCGCATAATCCTGTTGCCGTAAAGTGATATAAAGAAATGTGTAAACGCCCGCCAGTCCGGCGCCGATCATTAGCGTGCGCACGCCACCGCCGAGGAAAAAGCGGCAATACCACGTAATCAACATTGTCGATGCAACTGCCGCGATCAAATAGGCCCAACTAAATCCGATAAATTCCGAAATCGACAGCAGCAACAAATAAAACAAGCAAAGCGCCGCGCCCACCATCAGATATTGGAACGGGTGAATTTTTTGACGCGCCGTAACTTCGAAGAGGAAGAATGTCGTAAAGACGAGCACGAGAAAGAGTACGCCATACTTGATCGACCGTTCCACGTAACGATACGCGTCCAGGATCGACAAGAACTGCGCGCCAAAGCGCGAATCGGCGACCGACTTCACATTAAAGCGCTCGTTGCCACCCCGACTTGTCCACTGTTGTGGATAATCGCGGCCATAATACGAAACTTTCCAGGTCGCGTTGAATCCGTCCGGCCGCACCGATCGTTCCGCCGGCAAGAATGACCCGCGAAATCCTGGGTCAGGCCAATTCGACTTCAGGGTCGCTTCGTTTTGCACGCCGAACGGTGCAAAGAAAATTCCATCGCTACCGTTGAAATCCAGCGGAATCGAAAACTGAACTTCCGTCCCGATCGGTTTGTCGCTGCCGAGCGAAGCTGTTGCGCCGGTCGTATAGCCCGGCACTTGCGAACCCGGCAAAAGCGGATGCTTTACGCCTCCCCAATCGAGAACGAGCGCCTCGCGTGTCCCGCGCAGATCGTTCACCGCGATTGTCACAAATGCGTCCTTCCATTGCACGTCCTTGATGTCGATCTTGAGCGCGCCGAAATCGGGCGGCGCAAATTGTCCGGTCAGTGTCGTCTGTGCACGAAAAACAGCTGCGTTATAAATCCCGCGATGCAACATTTGCGTCCGCACATCACCGGTGACGTTCAGTGTTTGTGGCAGGAAATACGCATTTGCGATTGCGGTTTCCTCAACTTCACGCCGCTCAACCTTGTCTCCGCCAAGCGGCACCTCCTTTACCGTTTTGTAGCGATATTGATAGGGAACCCCGAGTACCGGCCCGATTACATTTTGTTCCTTGCCCCACGACGAAGTGATGTCTGCCACCGCTTCATTCCGCCGCGAAAGCCGATCGCTCAGCACGCCGGTAATCATCCTCAGCGGAATCAACAACACCAGGACGAGGGCGCCGACGCCGAGCAACTTTATAATTGTACTGTGCCGCGGCTGAACAACGGCTGCGACTTCGGCAACGGCGGAGGTGGTTGTGTTTCTGCCACGGCGGCAGAATGAATGACTGGCCTTTTTTCTGCAATTAAATCCTCGCGGAAAAGGTGGCTGGGGGCGGAATCGAACCGCCGACACGTGGATTTTCAGTCCACTGCTCTGCCAACTGAGCTACCCAGCCGTAAGATCGACAATCGCAGGTGAAAGCCGGGCGTTCACTATGCAAAATTCGCGCGGCTGAGCAACAACGAAGCAAGTATTCTGTTCCGTTGCCTCTATTAATCGTCTTGTGCAGCGGGCAGAATCGTCTCACGCTCGCTTGCATGAGCGATCAATTCCTGAGTGAACTGAATCTCTGGTGCCTGAGCCGCCAAGAGGCCATCGCCGCGACCGGAAACGCCGACTCCCCCTATTTCAACTCATTACGCCGCTACAATATCGAAGCACGCTCCTCGGCGGGATTATCGAGATACCAAAGGATTTCCTGACTGACTTGGGATCCATCCCGCGAGCGGTCTGGTGGTGGCTCTCGCCAGATGATTACGACATTTCCTATCCGCGCGTCGTTCACGATTACATTTACAAGCAAAAGGGCGACCTCAGCGCGCAGCAGCTCCCACAAAAACGGGTGAACCGCGAAACAGCCGATCGCGTCTTGCGTGAAGCAATGGCAGCAGTCGGTGCATCGAACTTCCGGCAAGGCATCGTTTACAGTGCCGTCCGAACTTCTGGCCCGCGCTGGTGAAATCGGACCAAGAAAATCAAACATCAGTCCGCTGAGAATTTTCGCGGCAATTCTACTGCGCTCCTCAGAAGTCGCAGATAGTGATTCCGTGAAATCTCGACGCCGCCGAATTGTTGCAGGTGCGGCGTAAGCCATTGCGTATCGAGCAACGCAAATTTTCTCGAGCGCAACCGTTGCACCAGCGCGACAAGCGCAATCTTGGATGCATCGGTGACCCGGTGAAACATCGATTCACCGAAAAAAGCGCCGCCGATCGCGACCCCATAGAGTCCTCCGGCGAGCTTGCCTTCTCTCCAAGTTTCAACGGAATGCGCGTGGCCGAGCTGGTGCAATCGAGTGTAGCTCTTCGTGATTTCACGGTTGATCCACGTATCTTCACGCTTCGCGCAAGCCTCGATCACCTCCGAAAAACGATTGTCGATCTTGATTTCGAAAAGTTCTTTTCGCAGAGCGCGACGCAATGCATGTGGCACATGAAAATGTTCCAGCGGAATGATTGCGCGCGGATCGGGCGAGAACCACCCGATGGAATCGTCTTCCATCGCCATAGGAAAGACGCCGAGCCGATAACCTTGCAGTAAAAGATCTGGCTCGATCATGATGAAGCGTCCGATTCTACGCCGTTTTTGCGAAAAACGGCAGCTCCCCGATCTTGTAGAGGCGCTCGCCGCGGCGAGCGCCTCTACAACGCTTGCTTTGCATCGCCTGCTTTCTAAAATAAGCAGATGAGACGCATGTCGATCTTGTTCGTGATCGCATGGATGTTGATCACAGGCGGCTGCGCTGACCCGATCGAACAACGCAGCACGGAAGAAGTAGGAGGGCAGTTTCAACGCGGCGTCACCGGCCAGGGAACGCTCGGTCCGATCGAGCGGCCGTCCGGCGATCCCGCGGCAGAGCACGGCGTGCCGCAAACTCATCCGTAGCGTGAAGACTTCGGCCCCATCAGCGCATTCAAAAATTCTCATTCTCGATTTCGGTTCGCAGTACACACAAGTCATTGCGCGGCGCATTCGTGAACTCCAGGTTTATTCCGAGATCGTTCGCTTTGACACACCGGCGGCTGAAATCGCGAAGCTAAAACCAAGCGGACTCATTCTTTCCGGCGGTCCGGCGAGTGTTTACGACAAAGGTGCACCACATCTCGATCCGGAAATCCTTTCGCTCGGAATTCCGGTGCTCGGCATTTGTTACGGAATGCAATTAATGGCGCATCATCTTGGCGGCGAGGTGGAGTTCAGCACGCGTCGTGAATACGGCCCCGGCATGCTGCACGTTACGAACAGCTCACAATTATTTGAGGGAATCGGGGAACAGATCGATATCTGGAATAGTCACGGCGACAAAATAACCGCCTTGCCCGCCGGTTTCCGCGCCGCGGCACACACGGAAAATTCGAAATTCGCCGCGATCGAGGACACCCAACGCAAACTTTACGGGCTGCAATTTCATCCCGAAGTCGCGCACACGCCGCGGGGGAAAGAGATTCTGCAAAATTTCGTCTATCACATCTGCCGATGCACGATGGACTGGACGATGGGTTCGTTCATCGAAGAGGCGTGCGCGCGCATCAGGAAGCAGGTCGGCGATCAAAAAGTCGTGCTCGGTTTGAGCGGCGGCGTCGATTCGTCCGTGACCGCTGCGCTCTTGCACAAGGCGGTCGGCGATCAGCTCACCTGCATTTTCGTGAACAATGGTCTGCTGCGCTCGCGCGAGGAAGAAATGGTGCAGCGCGTTTTCGGCGAAAATTTTCATGTCCGTCTGAAATATGTGGATGCGAGCGAACGTTTCCTCGCGCTGCTCAAAGGCGTGACCGATCCCGAAACAAAGCGAAAAATCATTGGCAACGAATTCATCAAAGTGTTTCAGCACGCGACTAAAGAGTTGCTCGAGGAAGATCGCAAAAATGGCGCGCGCAGACTCGCCGCAGCGAGTCCGTCCGGTGGTGGACACGGCGGTTACAAGTTTCTCGCCCAGGGCACCCTTTATCCAGACGTCATTGAAAGCGTGTCGATCGAGGGGAACCCCGCGCAAGTGATTAAGAGTCATCATAACGTCGGCGGATTGCCCGAAAAAATGCACTTCGAGCTCGTCGAGCCGGTGCGCCAGTTATTCAAAGACGAAGTGCGCCAGGCCGGTTTACAGCTCGGTTTGCCGAAAGAGATTGTGTACCGTCAGCCATTTCCGGGGCCGGGTCTTGCCGTTCGTATTCTCGGCGAAGTGACGCCCGAGCGATTGTCGATCCTGCGCGAAGCGGACACGATCGTTGTCAGCGAGATGGAATCTTCAGATTGGTATTACCGCGTCTGGCAATCCTTCGCGGTGCTGCTGCCGGTCCGCTCGGTCGGCGTAATGGGCGATCAGCGCACTTACGAAAACACGATCGTGCTTCGTATCGTCGAAAGTCAGGATGGCATGACCGCGGATTGGGTCCGTCTTCCTTATGAATTGCTCGCGCGTATCTCGGCTCGAATCAGCAACGAAGTCAAAGGCGTCAATCGCGTCTGCTACGATATTTCAAGTAAACCGCCAAGCACGATTGAGTGGGAGTGAATTCCATTTGTGATTTGTACTGCACTGCGATCTTGCCGATCAGCCTATCTCGCCAATCGCGCGAATGAATTCGATGAAATCTTTGCCGTTGCGGGCGGCGTGATTTAGCGCGCTGAGTCTCGCATCCGATGCAGCTTCGGGTAAAACAACCCGACGTGTCTGCAAGTGGTTCGCAAAGACAATTTCGTCCCACTGGATTGAGGAAATCTCGTCGTTAAAGCGCGCCACCGAACGGCCACGAAAAAATGCGCGCGTGGTTTCCGGCGGATTGAAGATCGATCTCTTAATATCCTCTTCGGTCACAACGCGGCGCATCGTCCCCTGGCGGACAAGCTCGTAATACAGCCCGCGCTCAAGATCGACACTGTGATATTCGAGATCGATCGACTGCAGCCACGGGTCGCTCGAGGAAAGTTTTTCTTCTTCCTGCAACGCATTAAGGAGGAGCTTCTTCCCGACCCAATCGACGCGGTCACGTGCCAGCATGACGTCGCGCTCGAGATCGTTAAGAACACTTTCCCACTCCCGCAAGATCCATTGTCGATCTTCGTCCGTGCCACTGTCGATGCCGGCCGCGGCCTTGAGATAAATCCGTTGCACATCGATCGCAGAAATCTTTCGGCCGTCCTTTAGTTCGATGATCCAATCGTAAGTTCGATCGCGGCTGATCGATTTGTTCGCATCGACGGGTTGCGCGATCTCCAGTTGCGGTACTTCTCCGCGCTCGATCAGATCGAGAATAAGAGAGGTAGTCCCGATCTTCACGGCCGTGGCCCATTCGCTCATATTCGAGTCGCCGAGGATGACGTGAAACCGGCGATAACGGCTAGCGTCAACGTGCGGTTCGTCCCGCGTGTTGATCAGTGGCCGGCGATTCATCGTGTCAATGCTCACCAGCACGCTGAAAAAATCTGCGCGCTGTGAAATTTGAAAAACCCCAGGCTCACCCGATGCACTCTCCGCTTCGATGCCCATCTTTCCGGCGCCAGCGAAGATTTGGCGCGTGATGAGAAACGGCAAAATGCCGGCGACGATCCGATCCCACGCAATCTCGCGACTCACCAGGTAATTGTCATGACAGCCGTAACTGTGACCAAAAAAATCAGTGTTGTTCTTGTAAAGACGGACTTCGTTGGCGGGCGGTAACTTCTGGTTTCGCCGCCGCGCGCACTCCGCGAGAATACGTTCGCCGGCCTTGTCCTGCGCGATAATTTGCCGGAGCGTCGTGCATTCGGGAGTGGAATATTCCGGATGTGCGTGGTCGTTGTAAAAACGGGCGCCATTTGAAAGCACAAGATCGCTTTTTATTTCCTCGAAACTGAGCGGGCGATTTTTGTCAATCTCGTAATAAGCCGACTCATCGGTATCCTGGAGCAGTTCCCGAGCGCGAAAGCCACGCGCATCGAGATGTGGATCCTCCAACTCATAATCCCATTTCATGAGCGCGCCGTGCTCGGTGTAACAGCGCACCAGCTCGATTGATTCGGCGACAACATCGACACTCTCCGCGCCGCTCACGGTGATGCCGTATTCCGTCTCGAGCCCGAAGACGCGTTTCATTTCCTCAAACGCTCCGCCTGTAGGGGAAGCAGACAGCTTCCCTCATCATTAATGAAATCTAAATAGTACGGCCAGTCTTCCCATCTTTGCACCAATCCCTGTCGCACAGGATTGTCCTGCACATAAATCCACTTGTTGCGCAAGTTTTCATCCGATCGAAGAAGCCGGTCAAAACAACCGCGCTGCCATTCCCAATTCTGACCAGCCAACATTTTGCGCAAAACGCGCCTGAATCCATTTGCAAAGTCGCCAACAGAAATCTCGCGATCTATCCGCGGCGAAACCAACCAATGGGCATGATCAGGCATGATAATACCGGCCAGCACATGCCATCTTCGTAATTGGACGATGGTTGTTTTGATGGCTTCAAATACTTTCGTATTGGCCAACACCTGGCGCCGGTCTTTTACACACAAGGTCACAAAGTAGATGATCGATTTCTCCCAAGGTAATTGAATTTCCGACAGTGGCGGTGGTTCGCCCATATTGATCGGGAAGCTAACAGCTTCCCCTACAGTCAGAGGAGCATTAGATCACCCCGGATGTCGTGCGGAATCGCGCATCGGAGATCGGCCTCACTGGCGCAATCTTGACTACATTTTCCGGATCGTAGTCGATGAGCTTGAGCCAGTCCTCGGTAATGTCGGTGGTCGGGAAGATGTCGTTCTCGACGTACTCGGCATTGAACGCGAGTTGTAAATCCGCTTCCCGAATCCCTTCCTCCTGTTGGGTGGCGATCGCCCGTTTAATCGCCATTGCCTTCGCGCGCTCGACGATCGACGCAATTATTGCGCCGCTGATGAGATCGCTCCGGTAAAGCGTTTCTTTGCGTCCACTGCGCAGGGTCACTTCAAGAAATTTGTTTTCATCACGGCGTGTAAATTGCCAGTCGACAAACCGTTCGATCAAGCGCTCGACAGAAGCACCGATTCCATCAGTTTCTTTCGCGAGCACACCATCGTAAGGCAAGTCGTCGGTGAGATAAATACGGTAAATTTCTCGCGCGCCCGGCTTGTCCGGACGATTGACTTTAATTTTCCGATCGATCCGGCCAGGACGCAGAATGGCAGGGTCAATCAGGTCGGCGCGATTCGAAGCGAGGATAATCACAACGTCGTTGAGCGAATCGATCCCATCCATTTCCGAACAAAACATCGGCACCAGCGTGGAAAGGATGTTCGAGTAACGCGAGGCACGGCGTGTGCCGAGAATCGACTCGGCTTCGTCGATAAAGAGGAACGGCATGAAACCTTCACCGCGTTTTTCGCGAGCGGTAGCGAAAATATCGCGCACCATTCTTTCCGATTCGCCAACCCACATGTTCAAAATTTCCGGGCCTTTGACGTGCATGAAATACTCCTGCATCCCCACGCCTGTTTTCTCCCGAAGCTGCTTCGTCAAATTATAGGCAGTTGCTTTTCCAATCAGCGTTTTTCCACAACCGGGCGGACCGTAGAGCAGAAAACCTTTCGGTGTGGCATGCTGAAATCTTTGGAAAAGATCGACATGTAAAAGCGGAAGCTCGATTGCGTCCTTGATCGCCTGAAGCGCCGCTTCCTGTCCACCGACTTTTTCCCACGGCAGCTCGGGCACGTCGTCGAGATAATGCTCGTGCGATTTTGTGCTGGAGAGCATTTCCAGCGCCATTCTGTAGTTTGAATCGACACGGACTTCGTCGCCTGATTTCAGGGTTGACTGCGCCAGATCGGCCGAGCGCTGCAGCACCATTGATTGCAATCCGTGCTCCGAGCCGACACGCAATCGATCGCTGCCCAAAATTTCCGTGATTTTTGTCACTGGGCCCGCCGTTTCAAATCCAAGATCACCCACAATCACGTAGGCTTCATTGACGAGTACGCGCGTCCCCTTTTTGAGTTTTGCGAGCGCGATGCGCGGATCAACATTGCAATAATAATCGGCCCCTCCAACGACGATGTGCGCTGTATCTTTCGAAGTCGCCCCAAGAAACGTGCCGATACGGTTGGCGGGTGAAGTCACCTTTTTGACGACTTCCTCGAGCTTTTCGATCACCCGGCGCGCTTCGAGCATCGTCTCTTCGCGATCGGAAATCTCCGGACGTAAATCGAGCAGTTCGCGCCGAATCGGATCGCCCGGCGGTAACGACGCAACCACACGATCAAACGCATCGAGGAGATTGCGTGGATCCGAGTCCCCTTCTCTGCCCTGAAATCCTTCGCTGCGCTCGTCGCTCATTATGGTTTGGGTCAATCCGCCGAACCGAGTGTGATTATAGCTGTATCGCTTTCGTTGCGCAATCTTCGACGCCACTCGTGCACAGAATGTTCAACCAAGATGCCGATCTTATGTCTCGAAAAGATTCAAGAGACCGGCTCCTTCGGGACATGCATCAATGCACATCGAGCGACGAAGCACTCGATCCACCTGGAATGCGGTCTGTCTGCGAGAACGCCATGAAAAGTTGCGACTGGAGAGGGCCGCCTTTACACTCTGATTTTTCGGGGAGCCTTAGCTCAATTGGTTAGAGCGCCGCCCTGTCACGGCGGAGGTTGCGGGTTCGAGCCCCGTAGGCTCCGGATCTGTTTTTCCTGTTATATTCTGCCTGCGAACATCGCCGCCATCGTCGCCCGCTCCCAAGCGGACACTTTATCTAAAAGGCACACATCCACTTCCGACACGATGCACGTTAAGGATGATAATGAGAAACGGCACTACGATATCGAATGGGTACCATGCTGCCGATGGGACGTTGGCGGCGATGAAAGAAATGGAGTTGTATTGCGCGACGCATCCGCGTAGCCCGGCGGCGGTACGTCGTCCCCGGTTGTCGATCCGCGGTCGCACTTTTGTCGCATTGCTCGGCCCGGCCATCGAAGAAGGCATCGCTGGCTTCGGCGACAGCGTCCAGGCCGCGTTACGCGCCTTCGACGCGCAATACTCGCGCTCGCTCACGCCGCCTGCTGACCGGGATTGAGCTGAGTTAGCTCAGCTGCTGCTTCCCGACGCAATCGCTGCATCCAGCGACCACTTTCTTCCCGCACCGACGATGAGGAGAAAAAGTAGTCCGAGCCACATCGAAAAATCCGTGCGCGCCTCGTGCATCATGCTCCAGAAACCGTAGTGCGGCACCTTCGGGAGCGAGAAACCCCAGAAGCCGTGGCCGAGAAGGATCGGGATTTTTGTCGAAAGAATCGCGACGCTGATGTCGATGAGTAGCACAATGGCTGCGAGCCGCGTTAGCAATCCAATTATCAGCAGGGTGCCGCAGACGATTTCGCACCCGCCAACAAACGACCCCATGACTTCCGGCGCGAGAATACCGATTTTGGTAAAACGCCCGGCCGCAAGCTCAGCCGGATAAAGAAGCTTCTGAATACCTTCGGAAAGGAAAACGCTGCCGACCAGCAGCCGTACCAGAACAGTCGAGGCAGGTGCGTTGGTCGATAATAGCCGACGGATCACCTTCTATATCTTCGGTGTGAACTGCGCGAGATCATAAATGCCAAATCGCTTCTCGATCGAAGCCACCTTGTCCACCATCTTCTCAAAACCGTCATTGCCAAAGAGCTCGTCTTCCTTCTTCTCAAAATCCTCGCCGAGAGAATCGAACTCATGCGGCGAAATAATTTTGTGGAACGCGGGAAAGAGGACGGTGTCCTCGCGCGCCTCGTGCGGATTGTACATACGGATAAATTGCTGCATGGAATTGACGAGCTGCGCACGCTCGGATTCGTTCTTGAGCGACTGCAGGTTCGCGAACCGCATCGTGATGTCTGTGACGCGCCGCCCAGCCTGATGTTGCTCGCGCAGCACTTTGACCAAGTCCGCGAGTTGATTGGCATTCTCGAAGCGTGGGAAAAGAAAATCCTCCTCGAGCTTCTCGTGGTAATCTTCCACGAAACTGCGAATGATTCCCGCGGCCTGGGCCAGCGCTTCGGGGGGAAAGTCCTGCTTCGCGTCGATGCGGCGCAATACTTCGCCGTAAATTAAAAGGACGCGCTTCAAAACGCCGTGCTCGCGCATCAGATCCTCCGGCGGGCCAACCTCTTCTTTCTCGTCACTCTTCTTTTCCGCTTCCGCGCCGTGCAGTAGCCCGACACCTGTGAATGCAGCTCCACTAAAGATAATGCCGCTTTTGAGAAAAACTCTGCGATGAAAAGGCCGTTCGTTTCGATCTCGATCTTGCACGTTTCGGTCAGGCTTCCTTCTGAATGATAATCGCATTCCACTCCGGCAATGACTGCCTTATAGGGACATTCGCAGTCAGAATTTTGGAAATGCGAACTTAACAAGCAGCAGACCTGTGACTACGCCAAGAATCGCACCCGAAGGCACAACGTACGGAGCATCCATCGATTTGAACCCGCCCTTGGCTAGAAAGATCACTAGAGCGAATGCAAAGCCGTAGAGCAATCCATACCCGGCACCTTTCCACCACGCGCTGCCGTTCGTTAATGAGAAACCGGTAAGAAGACTGACTAGAATTCCTTTTAGGATCGCCGCAAAGAGAATTTCGGCTTTGAAGGGCTCGCCTGGTGCGAAGAAAATTCCAACACCGTCCAGTGCACCGATTACTCCGCCGATCACCAAAACGACAAAGACGTTCATTTTACCTTCGCCACACTTGTTCCGCTGATTATTTCCTCCAATTCATCGCCGCATAATGTGGATGGCGAGAATGCGGCCCTGATGGCGTGCCAGTAGATAATCGATGAAATCGCCAATGATCGAGTTCGGCTTGTTGCCGAATTTGGTCACAACGCGGCAGATGAGCACACCGGTGCGTCCGTGCCATTCGAGATTAATCACGCCGTGGGCTTCGCGGGCACTGTGAATTTTCGCCCAGCCATGCGGCCGGCCAGGTCTCTGGTGTTCGGTCGGTACGAGTTTGAATTTCCGTTCCAGCTGCGGATCGCTCATGATTTTGTTGCGTAGCGACCCACGCCCGCTCGTGATTACCTGAATCACCGTTTGCATTACGTCTTCAGATTCAATAGTTGCGCGCTTTTTGCAATGCTTGTTTCGGAGTCGCATCGCCTTGTCGCCACATCGCTGTGCGACGTATGTGCGCGCCTCACAGAGGCTTGGCTACAGAAGCGAACGAAACATTACATAAACATCGACATATCCCCTTTGCGGATGCCAAAAAGCGCTGGGCAAAGTGCCGACGATCTTAAAACCGAGCTGTTCCCACAGGCGAACGGCTGCGTCGTTCGTTGATACAACAAAGTTGAATTGCATCGCCCGAAAGCCAAGTCGACGCGCCTCGCTTAGGCAGTGCTCGCCCATGTGTCTTCCCACTCCGAGCCCGCGCGCCGTTGGCGCGACCATGAAAGCGGCATTCGCGACGTGCGAACCGAGCGCGGGTTGATTAGGCCTGAGAATATAGGTGCCGACAATTTGTCGATCTTGTTCGGCAACGTACGTGTGCGTGTCCGGCCGAAACCAATAGGCCAGCGCTTCCTCGTGCGACATTTGTGGATCGAACGCGTACGTGTCCCCCGGAGTGATTACAGCGTGAAAAATATTCCAGATCGCGTCGCGATCCGCTTCTGTTGCTCGACGAATTTCCAGCACCGGCTGTATCAGCGAATCGCTGTCTCCAGTAGAGTTGATGAACACACGTCAAAGGCACTCACCCGACCAGCTTCATTGCTCCTGAAAAGTGATCGGAACCGTAGCAAACCATTCGCCGCCGGGAGTAGACTTCCATTGTCGGAGAGCCCCAATTGTAGCTTGGTCAAGAAGACCATTTCCAGTGGATTGGATAATCTGGACATTTCTCGCATTGCCATGCGCATCGAAACCGACGCGAAAACGGCCGGACCGCGATATGCCAGAGCGAGTACGCGCCTCGGCGGGAAACTGCGGCTGTGGCGCATAGACCAAGCGCGGTTTGGGCGTTGGTCGCGGCGATGGACTGTCGGACGTCTTGGCCCAGCGTGCAGTCGCATCAGGCGCGATTTGGGACCGTAACGAAGTCAGAACTACGGAAGACCAAATAACCGGTTTTTCACCGGCTGATGTCACGGTGCCAACGACTTCGCGGTTCTCATCCACGACCGGTGAGCCGGCCGAGTTGGCTGGTATCGGCATCGCTATTTCCAAGCGATCGCCCTGAGACTCCGACTGTTTTGCGGCGATTGTCCCTTCCCACGGCACTCCTTCGCTTCCGGCCAGAGCGCTTCCGATTACTCCAACGCGTGCGCCGACTTGAGGCTTCGCGTCCTTGCTCAAAGACAGAAATGGCACGCGCTTTACGTCAGCCTTGAGAATCGCAAGATCGAGAGAAGGTGAAGACGTAAGAATCCCAGCCACGTTATAAATACCGCCATCCGCCGTTTTGGCGACGGCATTAACCCCCTTATCGATTGCGCGAGCAGTAGTGACGAATCTGCCGTCATCCGAAATGAAAAAGCCAGTTTCTGTGCGCAGCAACTTGCCCGATGAATCAAAAACCGTGACCAAGATCACGGCGGGCTGGACACTGCCTGCCAGCTTCAGCAAATCGAGCGACTGAACCGGCTCAGCCTTTATCTCCAATGGCTGACTCGGTGAAGGCGATGAACTTGGCTGCTGAGCTGGACTCGGGATGATCGGCGATGAGAGTTGCTGCTCGCGGGATGGTTCGCCGACAATTTGGTTCTTCGGTTTCGGTCTGCACCCAGCCGTCCCTAAAATCAGCAGGCAAAGCGCATATCCAATTACCAGCCGGAGATGTTTCATTTGCCACCTCAAACACAATGTCGGGCCTCGACCGACATCTAATCAAGGCGACAAAATCCGGCGCTTGTCACGTGAATTAACGATGATAAACGGCCGCTTTACGAACGCAGCGTTACTGGGAGGACCCTAAGTTGTCGAGCCAGCTTCAAGCCGCTACTTGAGAAAATAAACGTCCGGCTTGTCCCTCACTCCTGCGTTCTGCATCGCCTGACGCAAATCGTCCGATGCAGCGAATGCTTTGGCCCTATCAAGGTCTTCCGCCGAAAAAAGTAAGATCACTTCATTCGGGTCGTCGGCGTTGCGTAAAAGATGTTCTTCTTTCAGCCCTGCATTCTGCCGCGCTGAAGCGTGCGCGTCGTAGACCGGTCTCCATTTGGCGAAGTCAGCGACTTTGTGACGAACCAGCATGTGTATCATAATCGATCTCCTTCTGTTGCTTGTTTATCGTTGCAGCCAAACGTGTCAATGCCGTTTAAAGTACTGCACTGCCTTCTCGTGTTTCTTCGCCGCCGCTTTTGTCTTGAACGTACCCAGGTTTCTTCGCTTCCCCGTGTTCGGATTCTTCTTTCGAGAATACAACCGATAACCGACGGACTTAAGTTTCCTGATCATGGGAATTCGTTTCTTTTTTGATGCCGCTCCAGTCCAACACACCGGTCGGCACGGCTAAGAGCGAGGCGACCAAGCCGAAAATGATCGCGTAAAAAGACAATCGCGCCAAGGCGTTGCCGCCAATTTGCCATCGCGAGAGGAGATCGAAGATCAGCGCGCTCGGCCACATCGCCATCGGCACGTGCACAGTGATCGGGTGCAACGGATGCTTCAGCCATTTTCCTTTTAACAAGTCCAGCGACCACTTCATGGCATACAGATTGCGCGCTTAGTTCGACACGTCGCCTCATTCACTGTTCGCATTGGAACCGGAAACCGCGCGTCAAATTTGAGCTCCAGCAAAACGAAAAGCGGGCTAACGAGAAAGAGCTCGCCTACCCCTGGGGGAACTGAGCTTTCGCAAAATCGAGAGTGTGTTTCATGAATTCAAACTGGTCCTCGCGCCGGCCAGCAGTTAGCTGCGTCGCATGGTTAGGCGTACGGCAGTCATAAACCAGGAAGTTTTCCCTTCCACACGATAAAAAGCGCCGCTATCACGATGGACGCGGGAACTAAATAGCAAAGCCACAGAGCAGGGACAAAAAGCCAGGGCGGTATTGTCACGTGCGATGCAACCATGGCTAGAACAAGATGTGCCGATGTGAACACGCACAGAGCCACACAGCCGACGACGAGGAGCCAGACGCCGATGATCATGCCTCGCAGAAAATTTCATCAGGGACTACGTCTAACAAGAATTAGACGGCATTTTGCGTTCTATTTCCAGACGCAACGTTGAGGCAAAGCGTGAACAAGGCGGCGAGAATCACCAGATCCAACGCGAGATGACCGCTGAAGCTCCAGTGTTCACTGGCGTGACCAAAGCAGCCGCAGGCGATGTCGAGGCCGCGCACTTTTGCGGCGATGGTGGCGAGGATGAAAGATCTCCCAAATCGCGTCGCGATCTGCGTTTGTCACCGGCCGGATGCTTACCACAATCAGACTAACTGGCCCAGGCTTTCGTAGAGTGCGCGCCGCGTAGAGAGCGCTTGCTTCTCCCCAGTCTCAAACCGGATCGACATCATTCGCAGCGCGAATGGAATGAGCGCGCTCTTCTGTTCGGGCAACTGGACTGCACCGATGTTTCCGCCCCTGATCTTGCGAAAAGGCCACCGATCAAAAAGCCATTCCGCTCCGTACGATGCCCCGCAACGTAACGTCTGACCAGCTTCCGCTGCTCTGCGACCTATCGTGCCCCATTGAATATCGTGCAGCACGATCCAACCTCCGCTTTGCATGTAAGGCGTGAGCCGGAGCAGATCGAGCAGCGGTAGAGGATGGCGGTGGTCGGCGTCGATAAAGGCAACCTGCAATTCGTCGCGTTTGGCAATTTGCAAAACGAAAGTTGCGTTCCGCGGGACGTGCAAGCGAATCAGCGGCACAAGTTCCGGAAACGTCTCCGGGATTTCGAAACCACTCGGGCGTGTTCTGTCGATGGCGCACTCGACGTTGATGTCGATTGTATCAACCCAGCTCGCGCCGTCGCTGCCATGCCGGCGAGCAAGCGCGGCCGCAATAATTCCCGCCGAAAAGCCCGTCAGCGTTCCGATTTCGATCACGCGTTGCGGGGCGAGAATGCTAACGAACGCGGTCAGGAAAAGATAATCGCTCGGCCCGATGTTGCCGGGATAACTGGTCCGGCGCTTCGCGATTGAATTGAGAAACTCCAGCTCGCCCGGCAATGGATCCCTGCCGGCGTGTCCGAGCATCGCCGCCAACCGTGCGCACCCTGAGTCGAAATCGGCCAATGAATTGATCTCGCAAACCTCGGCGAGCGCATTCGGCCGCGGCGCAGAAAGAGAACGTAACGCGTGGCCAAAAACCTGCGTTCGAAAACCCAAAGAGGCATGACGAACAGCGCCAAACAAAATCACAATCGGAACTCTCATCGCGGCCGCAATCGCACGATCGACTCCAAAAAACTCACGTCCAGCTCTTCGAACTTTTCGTAACCAGTCGCGTGCGGCGTGTGATAGCTCCCTCATTCCAGAAATCAGTCGATAGCGTGTAACAGACGCCGCGCCATAATACCTACACGACGCGTGGCATTTTCTGATGCTGGATATGCGATTTCCCCGAAGAAATGCGCAGCAGAAAAATGGTCGCCCCAAGCAAAGCCAGATCGAGCGCGAGATGCGAGGTGAAGTTCCAGTTTCTGCTGGCATGCCCGAAGCAGCCGCAGGTGATGTCGAGACCGCGAACCTTTGCTGCCACGGTCGCAACGATGAAGATCGAGGTAAGAGCGGTTAAGATCGACAATCCTCCGAGATAAAGCCGACGCGTGATCAGCGCGACTCCGCAAAAGATTTCCAGCCACGGCAAATAAAAGGCGAGCCCTGCGGCAATCGTCCACGGAAGGATTTTGTAATTGTCGATGTCGGTGGCGAATCGAACCGGATCGAGCGCTTTGATCACTCCGGCGTAAATGAAAATTCCACCGAGGACTAGGTCCACAATTCGCCAGACAAATTTCACTTTCGCGATTTGAGCCATTCTTCCCAGCCGCCTTGGAGGACAAACACATTTTTCAGTCGGGCTTCATCTCGCAAGCGGCGCGCGACTTCGCGGCTGGCATTGCAGCTTTGGCTACTGCAATAGACGACAACGCGCTTCTCCGGCGACCACGCGGCCAGAAACTGCGGCAGCAATTCGTTCCAGCTGTCTTCATTCAATGGCACAGCACCAGGAACGTGATCGCGTTCAAATTCCGCGTCTGGTCGCGCATCGACCCAGATCGCATTTCCGTCCCAGGCGCGCGCCTGCACCACCGTAACCATTTCGGAAGCCGGAATCGGCGACTGCCACGAAACGTTGTCGCGAAAATAGATCGCCTCCCCGATTCCTGGAAGAAGGGCAAGCGCTGCCAGAATAAGCGCCTGACGCACCAGCGAAGATCTCACGATCTACTGGATTGCTGCCGCATTGGTCACACGCGCCATCGCAGAAAATGTTTTCGTCGAACCCTCCGGTTGAATCGTCAGAGTCGCAGCCATGTTCCAGCTGGTATCGCGCGGTTGAATGTCGATCTTGAACTGCCCGTTACCCGTCTGCTCGACCTTTGTTTGAAAATCCGGACTGGATGAAGTGACTCTCAATTGTTTGACCGGAAAATCTTTGCTAGCGCGAACCACAATCGACTTTGGCTTGAGCGCTTCGCCTTGTCCCCAGAATACAAATGTTGGATTGATCTCAAGTTCTTGCGGGATCACCGCTTTGAGAGTGAGTACCGTGGTTGCATTAACCGGATCGTCGGTCTGAACCGTCACGCTCTTTACCTGGGTGCCGGTACGATCGCCAATTTTGAAGGTTGCAGTAATCTCGCCTTTTTCTCCGGGCGGCACTTCCTCCTTTTGAGATTGCGCAGCCGTGCACCCACAAGAGGTGTGGACGGATTTAAACCGTACCGGTTGGCTGCCGGTGTTCTGATATTTGAAATGGCCAACGGCCTCCTTGTCTCCAGGCGCCGGATGCAATTCGACCGCGGTTTGTTCCCATTTCAGTTCCGCGCGCGCGATGGCGCAAAGAAAGATCGACAATGTAAAAGCGAAGATGTGGGTTCTCATTTTTGTGAATAGAAGCGTTTAATATAGTCAGTGACAGCATCCCGCCAAGCGCGCGGCGAAGCGCCGGTCAGCGCGCTGAACTTCCCAGTGGATAGAACCGAGTAAACAGGGCGACGCGCGACCCAGTTTTTCATACCGCTCAGTTTGAGCTCACCCACGGTCTTCGCCTTCAGCGCAATTCCTTCGGTGGCGCAGCAATCGAGCGCCCATTGCGCATATTCCTGCCAACTGCATTCGCCTGCGTTGGCGAAATGCAAAATGCTACCTTCAACATCTGGCTCAAAAAACTGCGGCAACATTTGGGCGATGTCGCGCGTGTAAGTGGGCGTGGAAAATTTGTCGGCGATCGCATCAATCTGTTCGTTTTCGCGGGCGCGGTTGATCATGGCATCAATAAAACTCGGCCGATCGGGCCCGAAGACCCACGAGACTCGCACGACCAGATGTCGATCTTGGGTTTGTAAGACGAACTTCTCCCCTGCCCTTTTCGATTTGCCGTAAACGCTGATCGGATTTGCCGGATCGTTTTCGATATAGGGTTCGCGCTTTTCGCCATCGAATACGTAATCGGTGCTGAAATGAATGAGCTTCGCGTTCTTGTCCCGGCAAATTCCCGCCAAAATTCGCGGCGCATCCGCGTTGATCCGAAAAGCCTGGTCGCGCTCCTTCTCACAAAGATCGACATTGGTAAACGCAGCGGCGTTGATGATAAGATCGAAATCGATCGCGCACAGTTTCCTGCGAATCTCATCGGGGTTTGCGAGATCGAGTTGCGCGTGGTCGAATCCAATGACCGAAAATTTCTCGCGATATTCGCGCATGAGCGCTGCGCCTAGCCGACCGGCCGCGCCGATGATGACAAGTTTCATTGTTTACCGCAGCAGCGCCGTTGTCTGAACGTCGACTTCTTTATCTCGACGGTCCATACACCGCTACAACTCAATAGCGCTCCGCGCGTTCGAGCAACGGTTGCCACCACGATTGATTGTCGATGTACCATTGAATGGTTGCGTCGAGCCCGTCTTTAAAGTTGCAGCGGGGTTTCCAGCTTAACTCGCGCTCAGCAAGAGAGGAATCGATCGCGTACCGGCGGTCGTGCCCAAGTCGGTCGGTCACAAACGAAATCAAGCTGTGGGGTTTGCCCAGTTTATCGAGAATCATTTTCACCACATCGATATTCAGCATCTCGCCGTCGCCGCCGAAATTATAAATCGATCCTGGTTTCCCCTCGAAAAGCGCGGCTACAACGGCGGCGCAATGATCTTTCACATGAATCCAATCGCGCACATTCATTCCGTCGCCGTAGACTGGCAGCGGGTCCTCACGCAGCGCTTTGACAATCATGAGCGGAATTAGTTTTTCCGGAAATTGATATGGCCCGTAGTTGTTCGAGCAGCGCGTCACCAGCACTTCCTGCCCAAAGGTCTTGAATGAGGCAAGCGCGAGAAGATCGGCGCCGGCTTTGCTCGCCGAATATGGAGAGCTCGGATCAAGCGGCGACTCCTCGGTGAATTTGCCGGTGGGGCCGAGCGAGCCATAGACCTCGTCCGTGGAAACTTGGATCACGCGCTGCACGCCGTGCCGCCGTGCACAATCGAGAAGCACACTTGTGCCGACGACATTCGTATGGATAAAATTGAGAGGTGAATTGATGCTGCGGTCGACATGTGACTCAGCGGCGAAATTAATCACGGCGTAAAATTGATGCTCAGTCATGAGCGCGTCCATCTGATCGGCGTTCGCGATGTCGGCTTTGAAAAACTCGTAGCGCTCGCCATGTTCTTCGACCACGCCGTCGAGATTGGCGAGATTGCCTGCGTAAGTGAGCACGTCAACGTTGGTCACGTACGCCGGCTTGTAATGTTGCAAAATATACCGAATAAAGTTGCTCCCGATGAACCCGCAGCCACCGGTTACGAGAATGCGCATTGCAGCGCGTACTAGCAGCGGCGAGGGCGGCGCGCTAGCAGATTTTCCAATGCTACGCAATCAACTGGACGCGTGGAGAACGCGGCTTGCAGAAACGGGTTGGACGCCGTGGTTGATTCTTGGGCTGGCCGTCTTCCTGCGCTTTTTTCTGCTTGGCATCAAGCCACCGCATTTCGACGAAGGAATCAATGGCTGGTTTGTCGACCAAATGATGAAAAACGGGTTCTATAAATACGACCCGACCAATTATCACGGGCCGCTTCATTTTTACGTTCTGCTGCTCTCGCAAACTTTGTTTGGCCGAAATGTCTGGGCGTTGCGGCTGCCGGTTGTGCTTGTGAGCATTAGCTGCGTGTGGCTTGCATTGAAGTTCGAGCCATTAGTCGGACGAGGCGTGAGTCGAATCGCTGCCCTGGCCATGGCGGTATCGCCCGGATTTGTTTTTTATGGACGCTACTCGATTCACGAGGTGTGGCTCGTGCTCTTCTCAATGTTGTTCATTCTCGGACTGCTTGGTCTCTGGAAATTTGGAGCACGCGATTACCTTTGGTGTGCCGGCATGGGTTTGGCTGGCATGATCCTGACCAAGGAAACTTACATCATCCACCTAGGCTGTGCCGCGCTCGCCGTGCCGGTCTTATTCGCTTCAAACCGTCTTCATCGTCTCCCCGACGCGCGGCCAGCAAAACAAACTTGGGATTATGTCGATCTAGCGCTCGTCATCGGTGTGGGCGCAGCCGCCATCGTTTTCTTTTATTCCGGAACATTCTTCCACTGGAGCGGCATAAAGGGTTTGTATCAGTTTTACCAAGCCTGGTTCGCGACCGGCCATGAAGGGCATGGGCACGAGAAAGAAGCTTATAATTTGATTTGGAAGAATCACTCATGGATCAATTACTACTGGATTGCGCTTACGGCTCGGTACGAGTGGCCAGTCCTCGGCGGCCTGACCCTTTGTTTGTTCTGCCAGAGATTCAAGAACATAAGCTTGCGCTATCTGGCAATCTACGGTGTTGGAACGCTCATCGCTTACAGCATCGTCAATTATAAGACACCGTGGTGCATCGTTAGCTTTATTTGGCCCTTTTTGTTCATTTTTGGCGCAGCCATGCTGGTTACTCCTCTAAGGTATCGCCTCGCCACTTATGTCGTATCGGCCATCCTGTTGTGCGCCTCGCTAGGATCGACAATCTGGCTGAACTACTTCCATTGCACGACGGACACTGAACCGTACGTCTACGTTCAGACTTACAACGACATTTATAAATTAACGAGACCACTGCTGGAGTTGGCGAAAAAGGACCCTCGGAACTACCAGCTAACGGGCAATATGATTCGAACGAGCACTTACCCGCTTCCGTGGATTCTCGGTGATTTCCCGCACATCGGCTACTATGAGCACGAGAACCTCCCCACAACGCTCGACGCCGATTTTCTCCTCGTGCAGGAAGATCGGATTAAAGACGTCGAAGCGAAATTGCATGGCATCTATTATACTGAGCCGCTAAGGATTCGCGCTTACCAGGACACCTCGAAGCTCTATTTAAGCGCCAAAATCTTCAAAGATTTTTTTCCGGACCGATTACCCGATTTCAGGGGAAAAGGGCCAGGATAGGATCAAATCGCGTTTCGATGAAATGGCTTTCCGCCGGCCTGATCTTTGTCAATTTGTCGACTGTTGCCGGCCTCCTTTTCGGAATGGCAGGCAACGGCCTGAACGAACTGAGCGCGATTCTAGCCCTTGTATCAGGGGGAACATTCGCTCTTGCAGCGTATCTTGGAACTTCTGACACTGCCACTCGACACCACATCTTAAATTCGCCAGCAGGAGAGTCCTTAAGGTCATTGCCGCATTACCGTTATCGCCATGTGTGGCTTTGGGCCATGGCCGCATGCTTCGCTTTATTCGCTCTGCGCTCCTTTTGCTGGCTCCTCTACATCGACGGCGAGCAATTAAACATTCAATCGCCGCACAATCTTGGCGATCTGGCGCTGCATATCACCTTTATAAAATATTTTGCGGATGGTGTCGCGCTTTGGCCGGACAATCCTATTTATGTTTTTAGCAAGCTGCGGTATCCGGCTGGGATGGATTTATTTAATGCTCTGCTTTGTTTGACTCATGTCGATCTAGCGCGTGGACTGATTTGGACTGGACTGCTTGCATCGATCGCCACGTTCTACGCATTTTTCCGTTGGGCCGGCACTTTCGGTATCGCCGGTTTTTTGTTTAACGGCGGCATAGCAGGTTTTGAATTTTTCAGAACGCTGAAGTTTGTCGATTATCAAGATGGTAAGACGATCGCCTGGAAAAGCATCCCGCTAACCATGTTTGTGACTCAACGCGGCTTGCTCTACGCGATCCCCGCCGGACTACTTCTGCTCTGGAGCTGGCGTGAAAGATTTTGGCGAACTGATGTGCAAAATCGGGATCGCACGCCTCTGCCATTTTGGGTCGAACTGTCGCTCTACGCCTCGATGCCGCTCTTCCATGTCCACACCTTCCTCGCACTTTCGGCCGTGCTCGTTTGTTTGCTTGCGTGCGGCGACTCGGCCATTCGCTGGCATACCGGCATCCTTATCGCTGGCGCGTTTGTTCCGGCTAGCTTTTTCGTTTGGTTGATCAGCGATAATTTTCATGCGGCAGGAATGCTTGAGTGGAAGCCTGGTTGGGTCATGCACGATTCGGACTTTGGCCGCCGAAGTATTATTCAATTCTGGTTCGATAATTTCGGCATCCTCATTCCGCTCAGTCTCTGTCTGATCGCGGTCTGCGGCTGGCGTCTATGGAGATCCGGAGTCAAATGGAACGAAAAACTGCCCGAGGAAATCGCCTTTCTCCTGCCTGCATTCGCAATTTTTGTTTCCGGTCTGCTCGTAAAATTCGCGCCGTGGGACTGGGACAATCTCAAACTCATGGTCTGGGCTTATTTTCTCGTTCTCCCGTTTTTGTGGACGGATCTCATTGCGCGTTGGACGATTCCGGTTCGCGTCGGCGTTTGCATCGCGCTCTTCGGTTCGGGATTCATCAGTCTGTTTGGCGGGCTGGCCGCGGGCCAGCCTGGTTTTGAATTTAGCGATCGCGGAGAACTCGACGCTGTTGGAGCGGCGGTCCGGTCACTCCCGCCGGAAGCTCGGTTCGCCGCCTATCCGACTTACAATCATCCTCTCTTACTCCAAGGCCGGAAAGTTGCGCTCGGTTATCCAGGACATCTGTGGACGGAGGGGTTCGAATACACGGACACCTACAACTGGCTCACGAAGCTGATGCAAGGCGCTGGGGATTGGCGCAAGATCGCGCGGGCTTTGCGCGTCCGCTACATCTTCTGGGGACGAGAAGAAATGAAGAATTATCCATCGAGCAAGCGGCCGTGGGAAGCTACGGCCCCGCTCGTTGCATCCGGCCATTGGGGCGCGATTTATGACTTGGAGCCAACAGCGCCTCGGCGTTGAAAGTTGAAGGATTTCCGGGGAATGGCCAACGAGGATTGGATCATTGTCGCTAAATATGGTCGCGCATTCAGCGGCGATTCCGGGTGACAAGCAATTCGGTAACAAAAGCGAAAGACGGCCCGTGCGGCAACCCAAGATCGGAGCAGAGCTACGGCGCGTCCTTTGTTTTCCTCATGCGCGGAAGCTCTCGACTTATGAGATTTACGGCATTGTCAGGTTTGCGATTTTGATTCAGCCACCGGTACAGGTCCGCTGCTGACGCTGCGCGCTCTCTCAGCGCGATGTTTCCGCCGCCGTCGAAACGGATGTGCGAGGAAGACAAAGTAGATGGCGCTGATAAAATCGACAAAACTGGAAGGAGGACTCGCTAGCCGAATTTGCGCGCGGCGTAGTACCGCAAAAACATGCTCCGCACTCAGTTTCGGTGGCCGAGGGATGATTGTGTAATGCCGGCCAAAGGCGTGCAGCCGATGCGCATCAGAAGTCGCGATCAGGGGTTTTCCAAATCGCCGTGCAACTTTTACCGCGCGGCGGTTTGGATTGAAGAGTCCCTTGTGAAAATGGCAGATCTCAATCGCGTCAAAACAATCGATTTCCTCTGAAAGCCGCGACCCAATCGAACCGCCAAAAACGTAAAATGGATGAGGCGCGATCGTAAAAATTGAGGTCCCACGCTGTGCGCGCAACTGCCGTAAATCATTAAAATCCTTGAGGCCAGCGATTTCTTCGGCAGTCACATTCAGGACAATGACATCCGCTCCGCACAACCGCACCTCAGCGGCGCGAATGAGTAAAATACCCATTGCTGCTGCATCGGCGAAAACGTCCTGTCGATCAAAGACGGCATCATGCAGTGTGATCGCGAGAACGCCAAATCCAAGCACGCGCGCCCGCTCCAGTAATTGATGCGCGGAATAATCCACGGCATCTTTTGGATCGTCGAGCGTGTGAATATGGAGATCGACTTTGATCCAGCCATCTGCGCTCGTCTCGCTCGTCAAACCCGGCATGATCTGGAAGTGTAGCTGCACACTACGCAAATTTCATATCGCATGCCCTTACGCGGGCTCGTGCCCGTGCTGCATTCCCGTGTCGATTGCGATTACGAGCAGGAGCGCAACGAGTAAGAGGAGGAACGAAAGGATGCTTGCCACGGCGCGTGGTCTGCGGAAGATTTTGCGCGCATTTCAGTTCAAACGCTCGGGTGGTGGAATGGCAGACACGTACGTTTGAGGGGCGTATGCCGAAAGGCATGCGGGTTCAAGTCCCGCCCCGAGCAGTACTTGCTTTATCGGTGGAGAGCGTCTTCGCCTGCTCCGCGATGATTGATCGATGTTCGGCTGTTCGCGGCAATTAGACCTTTGCGGGCTGTGTGGCTTCCGATAGGTTCGGCCTGATATGGAATCACTTTATCTTGTCGGTATCGCGGTGCTGGCGCTCTTCGCGTTTGTGCTCGCGGTCGTCCTTTTCAATTTTTTTGGTCTCTGGATCCGCGCGCGAATCGCTAACGCGCCAGTCAGCCTCGGGAAAATG